>CENJ01072441.1_pt1 | contig 11985 bp, 10 predicted proteins | sample 356161 | NCBI WGS metagenome assembly CENJ01 (sample SAMEA2619531, study PRJEB7988) | marine metagenome | biome: marine biome (ENVO:00000447); feature: surface water layer (ENVO:00002042); material: "saline water (ENVO:00002010), including plankton (ENVO:xxxxxxxx)" | depth 5 m
CAAACAAACAAACTAGATTACTATGAAAAACAAACTATTAGCCTTATGGGCTGCTTTTGGTTTGGTTGCCACAGTTCATGCTGTGGAAATCAACGACAACATCTCCATTAATGGATTCATTGATGGCTCATGGACTGACACCGACAAGTCCACTGGTGATGAAAATGACCTAGACATCGACGAAGTTGAGTTGAACTTCATCGTTAATGCTGGAAACGTTTCCGGTGAGATTCATATCGATGATAATGACGCTGGTACTGACCTCGGCAATATCGAGCAGGCTCATTTTACCTACACCATGGACAACGGTCTTAGCGTTACCTTGGGTCGTTTCGGATCCGCTCTTGGTTTTGAAGGTGAAGATCCAGCAGGACTCTACACCTTCTCAAGAGCTTACGATGACAGAGCGGATCACGATGGAGATCCGCTTACGGCCATTACAGACACTGGCTTGTACAATCTCGGAAATACAGATGTCCTGGCCGTTGAAGGCTTGAGCTTTGGTTATTCCGCAGATGCGTTTACGATTACCCTATCTGCTGTTAACGAGATAGAGACGCTGGAAGAACAGGGTGCAAACAATGATGACCTAGATTTAGAAGTTGCCATTACTTACACGGGTATTGAAAATCTTGTCATTGGTGCTGGAATTCACTCAAGGGAAGGCCTTACTGCTGATCAAGACATTGATGTCACTAATCTTCATGCAGCTTACTCCATGGACAAATTAATGGTTGCAGGTGAATATGTAAATGTTGATACACAAGCTGTTGACCGTTCTGCATATCTCATCTTGGCCGACTATGATGTTAACGACAAGTTAGGAGTCGCCGCTCGCTACAGCCAGTGGGAATCACTTGCTGACGGTACAGAGTTGGATCGTGTTACAATTGCTCCTAACTATGCGATTACCGAAAGTTTGGGTGCGATTCTTGAATACAGCAGCACAGAAACTGCAGCTGGAGCAGACGAGGATCAGCTCGCTCTCGAGCTTACCTTCACTTTCTAAGTCCCAGTACTTAAGTAAAGTTTTACTAAGGGCCGTCCATCTGGACGGCCCTTTTTTTATACCTCAATGTAAAGATTTACTCTTTGGGTTTTGCTTAATGATCGGAATCATCCTATTTCATTCATTTACCTTTATATTATTCAAGCATGATCAACTTAAGCGAAGGATACGAACCACTGCCAAATACCCCCCTTTTTGAAACCGGTGAAGTGGTGGTGCATCGACTTTATGGCTATCGGGCCGTCGTTGTCGCTTTCGACTCAAACTGCCAAGCGGATGAAGATTGGTACCTTTCAAACCAGACCCAACCGAGCAAAGATCAACCATGGTATCATTTGCTTGTGGACGGAGCCCAACATGTGACCTACTCAGCCGAATCCAATCTCCACAAGGATGACTCCAAAGAACCCATCGTTCATCCTATGCTGAACTTATTTTTCTTTGGCTTGGATGAAGACAATCATAAGTATCTGCGCAATCAGGTTCCCTGGAATCCGGGTGAACCACCTGAAGCTCCCCCTTCTTTACCCCCGGACTTCACTCCTCCCCCACCTGCCTAATTCTACAGGTATTTCAAAAGAAAAGGGGCTGCCCCTTTTCTAGGCGAGATTTGGATTAACCCGATTAATAAACATCCTTCAGGTAGCGTCGCTCCCTTTGCATACCTTTTACCCAAGCCAAGGCATCCTCCTCGCTCATTGAGCCTTCCTCGGCAACAATACGCTTGAGAGCCTGGTCCACATCCTTGGCCATCCGGTGAGCGTCCCCGCATACATAAAAGATTGCTCCTTCCTGCAACCAGCTCCACAATTCAGCTTTTTGCTCCATCATTTTATTTTGGACATAAATTTTTTCCTGCTGATCCCGGGACCAGGCCAAATCCAACTCGTTCAAAAGTCCGTCTTTTTTATAGGACTCTAACTCCTCTCCATAAAGATAATCGGTGTTGAGACTCCGATCTCCAAAGAAAAGCCAGTTCTTTCCGGTTGCCCCCTTGATCTTTCTTTCCTCAATGAAGGCACGGAACGGAGCGATCCCAGTTCCCGGTCCGACCATAATAATGGGAACCTTGTCATCCTCGGGTAATTTAAAGTTCTTATTCGGATGCAGATAGCAGGGAATGGCTTCCCCTACCCGCTCCGCCAGGTAAGACGAACAAACGCCCTTGCGCTCCCGCCCATACCCGTCATAGCGCACCACGGCCACGGTCAAGTGAACCTCATCAGGGTGAGCCGAAAGACTGGAGGCGATCGAATAAAGCCTGGGTGCCATCGGCTTGAGCAAGCTGATAAAAGTTTGGGCATCCATTTCGGATTGGGGAAACTCAAGAAACAAATCAATCAGTTCCCTGCCCCACATGTATTCCATCAAAGCTTCCTTATTGGCCACATCAAGAAGTTCGCCAAGTTTTTCGGACTGAGCGATTTGGTTAAACTTCTTAATTTGCATCTTGCTTAGCACGGTGCAGGCAAAATGGTTCGAAAGGGCCTCCGATAAGCTCATCGATGTCTCACCAACCTCGACCTGCTCCTGCCCAGTAAGTCCAACCGCCTCCAAGAGTGCGGCGATCACCTCTGGGCAGTTGGTTGGCAAAACGCCGAGGGAGTCACCGGGGAGATAATCCATTCCACTATCCTTAAGGCATAGCTCAAAATGACGGGTCTCCTTGTCGGACCCTTCGGTCATCAGTCGATTGACGAGAAGGGAGGATGAATATGGGTTCGCTTTTGAGGGCGAATTTTCGTTAGGCGAATTCGACATAGGCAATCAGGTACATCTACAGTTCTGACAAAACATTTCTGAGAATCCAAGCGAAATGATTCCGGATTATCGGGTTGCGCTAAAAACCGATTCCAATATCCAATAAAAACTTATGGATTGGCTTACGCAGATGGAAAGCAAGGAAAAGAAAAAGTGGGAGGATATGATGTCCCATCATCCCTTTTCATTCGAAGATTGGGAGGATTCAAGAAAGCGGCTTTTGACCTTGCTCGGCAGAGAAGAAAACCGAATGGTGGATGAAGCAAGTTTAAGAGCCTACCTGGATTGTTGTGCGGAATCGGTCGGTTCAGTTCACCCACTGCCTGACCTTGCCGATTTGGTCGAGGAGTTTTTTAAAAAATACGGAATGGATGCCTGAAAAAGAGTAAACAGCCCTATTTTTTCTTTCAAAATCAAAGGCATAACGCCTGTTGTACAAACTCGCTTATGAAAAGTTTCGGTGGGCTTCCTTGACCAAGAGGTATTTTTCAGCCCATTTTTTGAGCCCGCCTCGTTTTTCGGACGATAATTCACTCTTAACCACTGCAGGAACTCCCGCCACTAGGGAACCATCCGGAACCACCATTCCCATTGGCACTACGGATCCTGCGGCAATGATACATTGGTTTCCGATTTTCGCTCCGTCCAAAATGGTGGATCCCATGCCAATCAGGCATTCGTTGCCAATTTCGCAGGCATGAAGCACAGCACCGTGACCAACGGTCACATAGTCTCCCACAATCAGAGGATGATCATCAGCAAGGTGCCCGACCGCAGCATCCTGAATATTACTGAAGGCACCAATGGAAATATAATTAATATCTCCTCGAAGAACCGCTCCGTACCAAACACTAGCTTGCTCTCCTAACCTGACATCCCCTAAAACCGTTGCCGATGGGGCAATGAACACGCCATCGGACAAACGCGGGGTTCGGCCTAAAAAAGTAGTAAGTCTATCCTCAATATTCACACTTCCTTCCCCACTTTCAAAGAAGCTGGGCAGCGATCCATTTTACTTAAAAAAACGAACTACTGGCAGGCTTCGCATTCTTCACCATTCATCATCGCCTCAATGCTGCATGCTTTTTGCTCGGCTTCAGTGAATTCTTTTTTGGCGGAAGGCTCTTCGGCCACATTGCCCAAAGGTTTGGATTGGCCTGGCGTGAGACTTACTGTGGCTTTTTCGATATTCGAGGCTCCTAAGGTGCGCAGGTAATAGGTAGTCTTTAACCCCTGACGCCAGGCAGCACGATACATATGAGAAAGGCTTTTAAGATCGGGCGTCCCCAGGAAAAGATTTACCGATTGGGATTGATCAATCCACTTTTGACGACGGGCCGCAGAAGCAATTACAAATTCGTAGGATACATCAAAGGCAGTCAGGTACTTCTTCTTGATCCAATCAGGCACCTGCTCAATCGATGATAGCTCACCATCAAAATACTTGAGCTGATCAGACATTTCCTTGCCCCAAAGCCCTTCCTTCTTCAGGTCTTCGACAAGATAGCGGTTCAAAACCATGAAATCCCCCGACAAGTTGCTTTTGACAAAAAGATTTTTGTAAGTGGGCTCGATGCAGGGAGAAGAGCCCATGATGTTTGAAATAGTGGCGGTTGGAGCAATGGCGATAACATTGCTATTTCTCATGCCATGCTTTGCGATCTTTTCGCGAACGATAGACCAGTCCATCTTACTGTCCTTGGATACATCGACCGCTTGACCCCGTTCCTCCTCCAACATCTTTATCGAGTCCTGTGGAAGAATGCCACGATCCCACTTGGATCCGCTGTAGCTGGAGTAGGTCCCCCGTTCCTTGGCCAAGTCACTGGATGCTTCATAAGCGTAGTAACAAATGGCTTCCATAAACTCATCATTGAATTCGACCGCTCCCTGGGAAGCGAAAGAAATGTTCTTGGCAAAAAGTGCATTCTGCAGACCCATTACGCCCATACCAATAGGTCGGTGCCTCATATTCGAGGTCTTTGCTGCATCGGTGGGGTAAAAGTTTACATCGATCACATTATCCAAGGCACGAACGGCAATGCGTATGGTATCCCGCAATTTTTCGTGATCAAGGGATCCGTCTGCCTGGAGATGCGAATCCAATACCACAGAACCCAAGTTGCAGACTGCAGTCTCGTCCGCACCGGTGTTCAAAGTGATTTCAGTGCATAAATTCGAACTGTGAATCACCCCAACATGATCCTGGGGGCTTCTCACATTGCAGGTGTCTTTGAAAGTTATCCATGGGTGACCGGTTTCAAAAAGCATCTTCAGCATTTGCTTCCAGAGATCAATTGCTTGGATAGTGTGTCCCCAAATTTCACCTTTCTCTGCCTTGGCTTCGTACTCGACATATTTCTTCTCGAATGCCTGACCATACAGATCATGCAACTCGGGTACTTCATTACTGCGAAAGAGGGTCCACTTTTCCCTAGACTCCATTCTTTTCATAAAAAGATCAGGAATCCAGTTCGCGGTATTCATATCATGAGTACGGCGGCGATCATCCCCAGTATTCTTTCTCAGTTCCAAAAATTCTGTAAGGTCGCAGTGCCAAGACTCCAGGTAGGCACAACCGGAACCCTTCCGCTTCCCACCTTGGTTCACTGCACAAAGTTGATCATTATGCATTTTAAGAAAAGGAATCACACCTTGGCTTTCACCGTTCGTACCCGCAATGTGACTACCGGTTCCTCGTACGGATGTCCAACTTCCACCCAATCCGCCGGCCCATTTGGAGAGAAATGCGTTTTCCGCAATCCCTCGGTACATGATGGACTCAATGGTATCATCCACCTTGTAAAGATAGCATGAAGACAACTGTGAATGTGGAGTCCCCGAATTAAATAAGGTTGGAGTGGAGGAACAAAAGCGTCGACTTTTGTACAAATTGTAAAGCGAAATGATTTGATCCTCCGGTTGATCATCATGGGCAAACACTCCCATCGCCACTCGCATCCAAAACAACTGCGGAGTTTCCAATCGAACCGGGGTTTCATTCGTTTTGTCAACCACCAGATAGCGGTCAAACAAAGTTTGAATGCCTAAATAATCAAAATCCAGATCGGCCGAGGGGTCGATTGCCTGGGATAGTTTGTCTATATCAAGCTTGAGCAATTTGGCATCAAGTCTTTTTATTTGAACTCCCCGCTTGAGGTAATCCTTAAGGCCTTTGACATGAAATTTCTTAAGCTCATCGATGCTGTTCTCAGCAATATTCCAACCCAACACTTCTTCGTACACATAGCTGAGTAGAATTCTCGCAGCAAATTTGGCAAAATCTCCATCTCTTTCAATAAGAGTTTTTGCATTTAAAATAATGGTCTTTCTTAAGTCCTCTTCTGTAATTTCAGAAAAGACCGAGCGCCTGAGGTTTTCCTCAATGATTTCGGAACTCAAACACAAATCCAATCCAATGGATGCGAAGGAAATTCTTTTCTTAAGATCAATTCCGTCCCAGAAGAAGGTCGTTCCATCCTTCTTCTGAACTACGATCATGGAATCCTGTTTCACTTCCTCGGAGGGTCCACCGCTCTCGCGTTCGATCCGGCGGCGAGCTCGATAAAGAATATAGGATTCGGCGACCTTGAAGAATCCCTGTTTCATCAATTCTTCTTGAACGATATCTTGAACATCTTCGATATTGATGAATGCTTGGCCAGTAGCTAGGGCATTTTGCGTGACTTTTCGGGCAACATTAACCGCAGGTTCCGAATCGAGGCGCAATGAAAGAAATGCTTTTCGCACTGCGACTTCGATTTTGGAGTAATTCCAAGGTACGACTTGGCCGCTCCTACGAATCAAACGAATCTGTGAAGATTCGATGCCACTGCGGTTCGAATCTCCGGGTATGTAGTCATTGTCATTGGAACGGGAAATCACCAAGCTTTTCGCAACATCATATGCATCGTTTTCGACCAATGCCTTTTCGATTAACCGATGCAGTTCGTCGAAGGAGAGGCGTGGGGCGACGCCTCCCTCCTCTTCTGCCATCCGCTCAATCAAGCGGTCGGCGACGATCCGGGCGGACTCCACCACGAGCTCCCGGTTCTGTTGGGTGTATATTTCGTTCTCTTCCCTTGAGATCATTAGGTTGGTCAAAGCCTCCCCAATAACCTCTGCCACCTCGGCGATGTGGAAATCACGGTCACCCGCGCCATCTGTTATGCGAACTTTCGGTATCTCGAAGCGGTTATCATCCAAAGCTTCAGCCCAATCGAATCTGGGCTTATTTTCACTCGGCGTTTCCGCCACTTTGGTCAATAACTTGTCTTCGTCGAATATCGTGTTGCGCATAAAAGTCTTCTCCAATCCTTCAATAAATTTTGTTCGTTATCCTATGAGTTGAATTTACAACTCGTCGTCTGCCACCTCGTTAAGTACTGAGGATTTTTGATATTCTGTCACTCTGCCTTCAAAGAAATTCTGTTCTTTTTTGACATCCATTGTTTCAGCTAGCCAAGGAAAAGGATTTTCAAGTCCTGGGTGGAGAATCTCCAAACCAACCCCATTCAATCTGCGATCAGCAATGTAATCGATGTAAGAGCAAAACTCATCCGAACTCATTCCGACCGAATTCACCGGAAGACAGTCACGAATAAAATCTTTTTCCAAATTGACAGCTTCTTTCATCAGTTCGATGAGTTCGTATTTGAATGCATCCGTCCAAATATCTGGATTTTCATCAATCAAGACTCGGAAAAGATTACGGAAAAGCTCAATGTGATTGGATTCATCCCGAAGGGTGTAACGAAACATTTGGCCAATTCCAGGAAATTTGTTTTGGCGGGCCAAACTAAGAATCATACCAAAAAGACCATAAAATTGAGTACCTTCCATGCATTGACCAAAAACAAATATATTCTTCGCAAGCTCCTGCTTGTTAGGAGTTTGAGTAAGATCAAGGTCTCGGCGTAGGTTTTTGGAGACCCTCGTGACAAACTCATTTTTTCTACGAATCGTGTCCACTTGCTCGAACATAGCTTCGCATTCGTGAGGATTGATCCCCAATGAACTGATCATGTAAAGTAGGCTGTCGGCATGAATATTTTCCTCGTGAGCATGGCGACCCAATACTAACTTAAGTTCAGGTGCTGTAACCAATTCACGAACAACATGTTGGATATTATCTCCAACAATCCCTTCCGCCGCGGAAAAATATCCGATGCCCATCATGATAATCCATCTCTCCACATCACTCAACTCAGTCGTGCTCTTCCACTGCTCAAGGTCTTTCTGCATAGGAACATCTTCGGGTTCCCAATGGTTCGCCTTCATCTTTCGGTACAGGTCATAAGCCCATTGATACTTAAGTGGCAAAAGGTTGAATGCTTCGGACTGACGTCCGTTTATTACTTGTTTTTCCTGAAAGGCTTGTACTGCCTTGTCTTCGTCAAGAACGAATGATTTTCCGCCAATTTCGTATATTTTTTCCATCTTGTGTGCTTCCCTACCTTGTTTATCTGTTACAAAAAAAATTGATTATGTTATCACTTTGCACTTGGAAATTTTGATTATTGGCAAAACGACATCTTGTGGAACCGATAGTGTCCATGTCGCGACAAAAGAAAAGAAAAAAATGCATAAAGTTTAAAATTTTAAAGATTCTGAACGCCATATGTAGGGTTTGTGTGCATATACGCACCCCATATCTAGTACTGTTAATAAGTTTTTAATGGTTTTTAGTGTAATCTAAGCAAATTAATCGAGGCTTGGTCAAATCTCAACAAAATCGAACTTTTAAAGAATTTCCAACGATAAGTTGTTAAAGTTATTGTTATTTTTTTCAGCAGTTATTAACAGTCCACGACTTTTGCTATTTCCCTAAGATTTAAGGATTCAAAACCGCCAAATAAAACACACTATACAGTCACATATATGGCTTTTATAACCCTCCTACACCTCTTAGGCTTTCTAAGAAAACCTCTCTGCAATCAATTAAAACTGAGGCTAAAGCGAAGGAAATGGGTAATGTTTAATGCAAAATCTTTACAACAGGTCTTGGAATGTATGACCCAACGGGTGAGAGGACTCTCTAATTTGAGAAAGCAAGTCGCCCACCAAGTAAATCGAACCAGTTATCACGATGGTCGAAGCTTTATTTACTTCGTTTACTTGTTGAGTAAAATTTTCGCAGGTGCCCTCCGATACGATTCCTTTAAAATTTTTCGGAACTAATTTCTTCAAGGTCGAGATGGAGCAGGCTCGAGGTTGTTTGATTTCAAAAAGGCGGATTTCTTCGGCAAAGGGGACAACCGCATTGATGACTTCGACCGCTCGGTCTTCTCCGAGTGCTCCTAACCATACAATGACGGATTTCCCATAGTCCCTCAGGTTTTCTTGAAGGACAACCGCTCCTTCCTGGTTATGACAGGCATCTAAAATCATTGCCGGGCTACCTTCGATGTATTGCCACCTTCCTTCCAATCTTACTTTGGTTAAACCTTTCCGTATCTTTTCCTCGGTGACTGGAAATATTTTTTCGATTTTCAAAACGGAGCAATACGCGAGGGCCGCATTCCGTTTCTGATGTCCTCCAACCAAATTGGTGTCGGGAAATTCGATTCCTTCCTTATAAGCCATACTTTCGAAGGGTGAAGAGTGAGAACCCGCAAGGGTCTCGACCACTAAGTTGGCCGCATCGGGAAGCCAACCAGTAAGTACTGGAACCCCCTGCTTGATAATGCCCGCCTTTTCACGAGCAATTTCTTCAATGGAATGGCCAAGGATGGAGCAGTGATCCAAAGCAATCGTAGTAATAATGGAAAGTGTCGGTTCAACCACATTTGTCGAATCAAGCCTTCCGCCAAGACCAGTTTCCAAAATAGCCAAATCAACTTTATGTTCTGCAAAAACAAGAAAGGCCATTGCAGTCATCATTTCGAAAAAGGTGGGTCCGGAGCCTGCTTTTTCCAACTCCATCTTGTCAGCAATGGGCTTGATGAGACGAATATATTTCTCAATTCTATCAAGAGTCAGAATTTCTCCATCCACCCGAATTCTTTCACCCAGTTCAACTAAGTGTGGCGAAGAAAACAAACCGACTTTGTATCCATTTTCCCGGTAAATCGAATCCAGCATCGAGCAAACGGAGCCTTTACCATTTGTTCCAGCCACATGAATAACAGGGAAACGATTTTGAGGATTGCCAAGTAAGGGAAGAAGCTTTCGCATTCGCTCAACCCCAAAAGAAGAACCTTGGTTACGCAGACCATAAAGGTAAATTAGTGTCTCGTTCATTACCCGTAAATGCTGTCCAGAAACCAGGGGACAGTTGATGATTCAAGTTTTTGTCAGGACTGCTTTTTACCTGAACTTTTTCGAGTAACCCCGGAAGGCTTTCTTTTGGCTCTAGAGGAAACACTAGGCTTTTTCAAGGGCACTTTGGGTTTACTGGTGGTTTTATTCAGGTTCGCATGACCTAAATGAGAAATCAAACTAATCAAGCGGTCCCGCATTTCGTGTCGTGGGACAATTTGATCGATCAAACCTCGATCAAGCAAAAACTCAGAAGTCTGAAAACCTTCAGGCAAATCTGCTCGGGTGGTCTCTTTGATCACCCGTCGACCGGCAAAGCCAATCAGGGCTTTTGGCTCGGCTAGAATAACATCTCCCAAAGATGCGTAACTTGCCATAACTCCAGCCATAGTTGGATTGGTGAGCACGGAAAAATAAGGTATGCCTGCTTCCGCCAATCGGGCAAGCGCCGCACTTGTCTTCGCCATTTGCATGAGACTAAGAATTCCTTCATACATCCTCGCTCCACCCGATGCGGAGACAATGATAACTGGAATTTTCATTTCCAAACCTCGCTCAATGGCTCGGGTAATTTTCTCACCCACTACGGAACCCATGCTTCCTCCAAGAAAACGAAAGTCCATGACTGCCAAGCTTACTCCATTTCCATCCATTTCCCCGACTCCAGAGATCACAGCATCTTCCAACTTGGTTTTCGCTCGATTTTGTTCGAGCTTATCTTTGTAGGAGGCAACTCCCTTGAATTGAAGGGGATCCACTGAGCGAAGGTCCGCGTCATGCTCAACAAAGGTATTTTTATCCAGCAGCGATTCAATACGATCAGGAGCCGCAAGCGGAAAATGATAACCGCTAGAAGGAACAACCATCAGGTTCTTCTTCAATTCTTTGGCAAAAACCATATCTCCCGTTTCCGGGCATTTGGTCCATACACCTTTGGGAACGCCCTCTCGAGCTTTTACGCTTACTTTTGAATATTTCGGTTTACTGAAGAAAGCCATGGTTGCCCATTGTCTCACCCATGACCCAAAGTGGCAACGGCAATTCTTCGAAAACCTTGCTCTCTTAATTCATGAGCACAGGCATCCAAGGTTGCTCCGGTAGTAAAAACATCATCCACCAATACGATTCTTTTTTTTCTATTCAAAGGAATCCCGGCTTGCAGGGCAAAGGCACCCTTTACATTTCCTTTTCTTTGGTCCCGATCCAATTTCGTTTGCGTGGGAGTGTTTTTAGTACGCTTCAAGCAAGTGGACAATTCACTTTTCGCCCCAAGTTCCTTCATCATGGCTTCAGCGATCCAGAGACTTTGGTTGTAACCTCTTGACTTCAATCTTCTCGAATGGAGAGGTACGGGGATCAAGACCGAGTCCTCCAAGAAAGACAGAAAACAAGGGGCTCGTTCGATCCATGCAGAAAAATCTCTGATCACATCCCTGGCTCCATGATATTTCAATTCATGGATCAATTTTCGGCTGTTTTCATCCAAAGCGAACATGCATCTTCCCTCATCAAAGGAGAAATTCTCTTCTCTACAGCCCGCACAATACAAACCCTGAAAATCCATCCCGGCCATGGACATACCGCACAATTTGCAACGAGTTCCTGTTATCCACGCGATTTTGTCTAAGCAACCCAGGCAGGTGTAATGGGAACCATCTAGGAAGGGAGATTGTTCGCAGACGGGACAGAATCCGGGGAAAACCAGATCAATCAACCAGTTCCAATGTCTCTTGAGTAATTGCTTATTCAAACAACCCTAGGCTTTCGATAAAAAACCTTCTCCAAGCTCAACCCTTTTGCAGGGGCACTGACGACTCGTTCCGTCCGGATACAACTCTGGAGAATTTGTTCGATTTCGCTTGGTTCCATTTTTCCTGAACCCACATCCAACAATGCTCCCACCATACTTCGAACCATCTTGTAAAGGAAGCCTTCGCCCTCCACAACAAATTCGA
>CENJ01170214.1_pt1 | contig 11985 bp, 15 predicted proteins | sample 356161 | NCBI WGS metagenome assembly CENJ01 (sample SAMEA2619531, study PRJEB7988) | marine metagenome | biome: marine biome (ENVO:00000447); feature: surface water layer (ENVO:00002042); material: "saline water (ENVO:00002010), including plankton (ENVO:xxxxxxxx)" | depth 5 m
GGCAAGCCAGCCGCGCCCTGCGGAAGTCGGAATGTTGTCGAGATCAGAATGCGCTTCAAAGGTCAGATCGATAATGCCATCCATATCACACTCCCAATAAACATCGCTTCCACACAGGATGATGCCATCGATGGCGACCAATGGGAAGGGCGCGGGAATGGAGCGAAAACGGCTTTACCCGCGTCTGCCGCCATGCACCTCGTTCGTCGGGGGAAGCAGCAAAAGGATGGCGAACAGGATCGTGCCGGACAGTGATGTTGCGATCAGTGCCGCGATAAAGATGTCGTTGCCAAGCCCGAAGATCAAACCACCGACCGACGGACCGATGGCAGCCCCGAAGGCCCGCGGCGTGGCGATGATGCCCTTGGCACGTCCGTAGATTTCGGCGCGGAAATAGAGGTTGGTTACAAACCCGAAGGATACGGTCAGCACACCGTGTCCCATCCCGAACAGCGCCATGGCGAGCACCGATACCGGAATGCTGGGGATCTGCACCAGAAACAGGGCGACAGGAACCAGCAATGCGGCAACAAGCCCGGTCACCCGCGCATCGAGATGTTTGCCGACCAGCATCTCGATGCCACGTCCGACCACCTGAAAGGGGCCGTAAATACTGGCCAGCAACACCGCGAGAGGCAGATTGTCGAACTGTGCATCAAACCAGTTGATCCAGAGAAGTGTTGCGGCGGCGAACAGCAGATATTCCAGCGCGCCCGATGCCCCAAGAAGCAGCAGGGCCCGCTTTTCCGCGGATTGTAACAACGCCCAGCGGAAGGGCGCAGCGGTGGCTTGTTGCTGTGCCGGAATGGGCGGCGCGCGTCGGGCAGCAGAGCCCATCATCACGCTGGCCAGCCCCAGAACGGCCGCGATCACCAGACATGTGCCGCCAAGCCCGACCATGTCCAGAAGCTGGTGAAGTGACAGCCAGGTCAGCGAACTGGCAATGCCACCATAAAAGGTGATGATCGAAATGCTGCGTCGCGACCGGGGCTCGTCAAGCTGGACCGCGGCGCTGAAGGCCACCTCATAGGTCGCCATCGCCATCCCGATGCCGACCAGAACAAGGCAGCCACCAAACCAGATCGGGTTTGCAAAGGGGGTGACCGTTACCAGCGCCAGACCAGCCATGCCGAGCCCACCCGAAATGAACCCGATCCGCATCACCGCCAGCGCACCATGGCGGTCACACCAGCTGCCAACCGAGGGCATCAGCACAGATTGCAGGATCAGCGCCGCGGACAACATCGTCAGGACCACTGATTCGGAATGTCCGATGGCCACTGCCAGATGCGACTTCAGCGGCGCGAAGGCATAAAACAGCATCCCGTAGGCCAGAATCTGGCTGACACCAAGCGAATGGACCGGAACCTTTTTGTGGGAAGTTGCTGGCATGGAAAACCCGATAAGAACCCTGACGACGGTACAGGTGAAGTGGCGCAACAGCACGCCATGGTTTCGTTGCTGGCTGGCCAGACGTACCCATCTATGGTGTAGCCGAGTGGCCGCCTTGATGCCATCGCTTCTTCGGTATGCCGTGGCCCGCGCCAGAGGTTGCACATGCAGCAAAAACCTGCCACCGTTTGGCGTCCTCTGTGAGCGCGAGACTGTCGAGTAGGAACCCGTCATGAACGTCGGCACGACATCCAGTGAAACGAGCGAAGCGGCACCTGCACCGAACGAGTGGCACTACGCGCCGGAAACCCCCATTGGCAACAATCCCCTGTTTGAATTTCCGTGGCGCCGCGCGCGAATCGTCGCCTATTACCGCGACTACTGGCTGACGGTATCCGAGGTGACGATCTTTCTTGGTCTCGCCATTGTCGGCTGGCTGCTTCTTGCTGGTCCGCTTGGCGACATGTCGGTGCTGTCCTGGGGGTGGGCCGGCACCATCTATGTGCTGAATTTCGGGTTGGTGATGCTGTTTGCTGGCGGGTTTCACCTGTTTTTCTATACCCTTCGTCGGCAGGGGGACGAGCGCAAATATGTTGCCCAGTTCGGCCACCGGGGCGGCGGGCGCTTCACCTTCGGCAAACAGGTCTATGACAATATGTTCTGGTCACTTGCCAGCGGTGTTACTGTCTGGACTGCCTATGTCGTCGGACTGTTATGGGCCCATGCCAATGGACTCACGCCGGCGATCAGTTTTGCTGGCGAACCGGTGCTGTTCACGCTGATTGCCTTTTTCACCGGCCCCTGGGTCGCCTTTCATTTCTACTGGGGCCACAGACTGCTTCATCTCGGGCCGCTTTACCGTCAGTTCCACGCGCTTCATCATCGCAATGTGAATATCGGGCCGTGGTCCGGCATTTCGATGCATCCGGTCGAGCATGTGATCTATTTCAGCTCGCTGCTGATCCACCTTGTGGTGCCGTCACACCCGGTGCTGATCATGTTCCATGGCTATATGCTGGCGCTGTCGGCGATCTTTGGCCACACAGGTTTCCACGAGATGCTGTTTGCCAGAAGCCGTCGTGTGCTGCTCGGTCATTTCCACCATCAGCTTCATCATCGCTATTTCGAATGTAACTATGGCAGCGTGGATTTCCCGCTGGATGTATGGTTCGGCACGTTTCATGATGGCACAACAGCAGCCAGACGCCGCCTGAAAGAAAGACTCGGCCCAAGATGAGTGACCACACCGATCATGCATCAAAAAAGGATGAAGGATCTGGCCGGTCGGCAGCTTCGCAGGGTGTGCCCCATGTGATGCCCCGATGCCCGGCCTGCGGGGCACCCGAGCAGCTTGTGTGGGTTCATGGCCATGGCCAGTGCGCGCATTGCCATATGAATGTCATGCCGTGTTGCGACGGCGAGATCTGCGACCCGCAATAGATTGGCCCCTATAGATCGGCCCCTATAGATCGGCCTTGTTTGGGTTTGGCATGCGACCTGTTTTCATCTTGCGCCGCAAGACAGGGCAGGTATAACCGGCACAGATCACATTCGACTGGGGGTTCATCATGGATGCGACGATCGGACTGTTCCTTGTTATCGGCTTTCCGCTGATGCTTGTCTTCGCGCTGTGGGTGTTTGGCAAGGTGTCGGTTCGCCCCGACTGACAGGGCCCGACTCACAGGGCCCGACTGACAGGGCCGACTGACAGGGTCAGACTGATAGAGTCTGTCCCTAGCCAGCATCACCATCTGCTGACAATGCCTTGACGCCGGCCTCGAAGGCCAGCGTCACGCATTTATGACGGTTGCGGATGGCGCGCACCGGTTCAAACACTGCGACATCGCCATTGATGTCAGCCTTGTCTTCGCCGCCAAGCCAGGCGGTGAGGTCGGCACGCATGTCATCAAGGGTCTGAAGCGGCATGTCGTCGAGGCTGCCCATCAGCAATCCGGCACCTGCCTCGCACAGGGCGCACCCTCTGACCGCAGCGCTGACAGCGCGGATGCGGTCGCCTTCAACAATCAGGCTGATATCGACGCGGTCACCGCAGGTCGGGTTGGAAACGCTGGCACGATGCGTGGCGTTTTCAAGCGGCGTTGCATCGCGCGCCGCGCGCGCAAAGGCAAGGATACGGTCTTGATAGATCTGCTCCATGCACTTCGCCTAGCAGGACCTCTCGGGTCCGGTCAATGCGCTGTAATGTCCGGGTGAGGTCGAGCGTCAGCCGGCGTTTATGATCAAGATGGCGACGCCGCCGATGGCCGCAACATAGGTTGCGATGACCAGCCAGTGGATTCGGTTGTAAACATTTTCCTCGGGCACGTGGGCCGGGCGCTGTTTGTCTCCAGACATGATGAAGTTCCCCCTTGAACCATGCCAATGCCGTTGCCGGCGGTCTGGTCGAAGTATTACCCTGATCCCGACGTTGTTTCAACCGTCGGAACGGTCGAAATTCGTGCCGATTCAGATTGAAGTGATCAAACCACCGCTTTATTGTTTGGGGAGTTGGGGAGACTTTCGTGACTCGCGTTCTGCGTAACATTTTTCTTTTTACTGTCCTGTTTGCGGCCTGGCTGCTGATGTCCGGCCATTATACGCCGTTGCTGGTTGGCCTCGGGGTGCTCAGCTGCGCTCTGGCGACGGTCATGGCTGACCGGATTGGCGGCAGCGATGAAGAAGGGCTGCCGCTGCATATCATGGCGCGCCTTCCGGCCTATCTTGTCTGGCTGCTGAAAGAGATTGTCATGTCGAACATCGCCACCGGCAGGTTGATCCTGTTCGGGCGCGCGCGACCGGTTCTGTTCACCACCCAGGCAAGCCAGAGCACGTCCGGCGGTGTCGTGACCTATGCCAATTCCATCACCCTGACCCCCGGCACCGTGACCATTGAGGTGGAGGAAAAAGGTGGGCGCACAGCGTTTCTTGTGCATGCCGTGGACCAGCCCTTTGCCGATGATGTCGAAAGCGGCGAGATGGATCGCCGTGTGACCGCGCTTGAAGCTGGTCGCCAGCAAGGAGGCGGCGCATGATGTTCGGTGTGGGGTTGGCGGCCTGTGCGGTGGCGCTTGTGCTGGCGCTTGTCCGCGCGATGCGGGGACCGACGGCCTTTGACAGGCTGTTGGCGGTGAACGCCATCGGCACCACTGTCATTCTCGGGATTGCGCTTCATGGATATGTCATGGGGCGGCCGGAATTTGTCGACATCTCGATCCTCTACGCCATCATCAATTTCATCGGCACTTTCGCGGTGCTGAAGCTGTTCGATACGGGCGGTCTTGGCGATCATGGCGGGCGGGCGCGCGCCGAACTGCCGGCCGGTCAGACGACATCCTCACCTAAATCCAAAGGGAAATCGTGATGGTCCCGCTGATCGAGATCCTGTCGGGGCTGTGCATTGCCGTCGGCGTGGTTGCCCTGCTGACTGGCAGCCTTGGATTGATCCGCCTTCCTGATCTCTACAGCCGGACGCACGCTGTTGGCATGATGGATACAGCGGGCGTCGGCTTTATCATTCTGGGCCTGATCATCCATGAAGGCTTCACCCTGATCAGCGTGAAGCTGGCTCTGGTCGGGATATTCCTGTTTTTCACCAGCCCGATCGCCACCCATGCGGTGTCGCAGGTTGCCTATCGCAGCGGAGTGAAGCCGGTGACTGAAGAGTCCGATGACAAGGAGGGACGGTGATGGCCGGCCTTCTGACCAATCTACTGCTGCTGGCGCTTCTGGTGTTCATTCTGGTGCTGGTGATCCGCACACGAAAGCTGTTTCCGGTTGTGGTGCTTGCAGGTGCCTATTCACTGGTATCGGCTGCGATGTTCGTCAATCTGGATGCTGTCGATGTGGCCTTTACCGAGGCGGCTGTTGGTGCCGGTATTTCGACCGTGCTGTTCCTGGCGGCGATGGCCTATCTTCCGGGGGCAGAGAAAGAACCGCCCGAGGCGCGCGGCGTCATGCATATTCTGCCGGCGCTGGTGATCTGCATTGTGGCCGGGATGCTGCTTGTTGTGGCTGCCATCGAGTTGCCGCCTGTCGGTGATCCGACCGCGCCGCCGCATGTCCATGTGGCCCCGCGTTATCTTGAGGAAAGTGGCTCCTTCCTTCACATCCCGAATGTGGTGACGACGGTGCTGGCAAGCTATCGCGGTTTTGACACCTTTGGTGAGACGGTGGTGGTGTTTACCGCTGGTCTTGGTGTGCTGGTGCTGCTGGCCGGCAAGACCCGTACAGCATGGCGCCGCCGTGACCAGGATGCTGACAGCTCCGGAGTGAAGGGGGATGGCGATGCGTGACAACCCCATCCTGCGGGTGACCGCCAAAATCCTGTTCGCGCCGATCATCGTCTTCGGCCTCTATGTGCAGTTTCATGGGGATTATGGCCCTGGCGGCGGGTTTCAGGCCGGCGTGATTATCGCTGCCGCTTTCATTCTTCACGCGCTGATCTTCGGGCTGGAGGCCGGACGGCGTCTGGTGCCGGGCTGGGCCAATCTGGCGATGCTGGCTGGCGGGGTGATTGTCTATGGCGCGGTCGGTGTTGCCGGCATGATGTTGGACGGGTTGTTTCTGGACTACAACGTGCTGTCCTATGACGCATCCAAGGGCCAGCATTATGGCATCATCCTTGTTGAATTCGGTGTCGGCCTGACAGTTACCGGCGTGATGCTCGCGCTGTTCCATGCCTTTGCCGGTTTTGCCGAAGCCCATTACAGGCCCGGTGCGGCTGGCGACGCGGATGACGAGGAGGGCGTGTGATGTCAGCTCCTCTCGCGACACTGGTCGAAAGCTGGAACTACCTTGTGGTGATCTGCCTGATGATGGGCGGATTGTTCATCGTCATCTCGCAGAACAATCTGGTGAAGAAACTGGTCGGGCTGGCGATTTTCCAGACCTCGGTCTTCCTGTTCTATATCAGCGTCGGCAAAATCGCCGGCGGCACCGCGCCGATCCTGCTCAAGGGTGACGAAACACTCTATTCAAATCCGCTGCCGCATGTGCTGATTCTCACCGCCATTGTTGTCGGTGTGGCGACCACGGCGCTGGGACTTGCGCTGGTGCTGCGGATCAACGCCGCCTTTGGCAGCATCGAGGATGACGAGGTGTTGTCGATGAAAGCCGCCGACGCCGAACCGCGTGGTCGCCGTGATCGGTCGCCGGAGGACGCGGCATGACCATCGTTCAGGTGATTGCCAATCTGCCGGCGCTTGTCGTCGTCATTCCGCTGCTTCTGTCGCCGATTGTGGCGCTGACGCCGGTGGCGGGTCTTGCCTGGGTTCTGGCGGTGCTTGGCACTGGCGGGGCGCTGTTCTGCGCGGTGCTGCTTCAGGGGGCAGTCACCGGTGGTGCCGGTTTCAGCTATTTCCTCGGCAACTGGCCACCACCATGGGGCATCGAATTCGTCGTTGATCCTGTTTCGGCCTTCACTGTTCTGGTGATGGCGGCGCTTGCCTTCGTGGCGACATTGTTTGCGCGCGGTGCGCTTCCTGCCGAAATAGCCGAAGGCGACGCCGGCAAGGCCTATTCGGCGTGGTTGCTGGCCTGTGGCGGGCTGTCCGGCCTTGTGCTGACAGGCGATGCCTTCAACCTGTTCGTTTTTCTGGAAATTTCGGCGCTGTCGTCAGTGATCCTGATTGCCCTTGGCGCTGGCCGGGACAGGCGTGCCCTGATCGCTGGCTACAACTATCTGATCATCGGCGCGGTCGGGGCGACCTTCTATGTGATCGGCGTCGGCTTCATCTATGCCGTGACCGGATCGCTGAACATGGCGGATCTGGCGGTGCGCATTCCGGAGGTGGCGGAAACCAACGTCGTGCGGATCGGGTTCGGCTTCATGATGGCGGGTCTGCTTGTGAAGGCGGCGATTTTCCCGGTCCATGTCTGGCTTCCGGCCGCCTACGCCTTTGCCCCGTCGGCGGTTTCAGCCCTGCTGGCGGCGATCGCGACAAAGGCGTCGCTCTATATCATCGCGCGGGTGATGTTCGGGGTGTTTGCCGGTGTGCCTGACCTTGCTGCCTTCACCGCAGAGTTCATCCTGATCCCGTTGGCGCTGGCCGGTATTTTCCTCGGCACGATCCTGGCGATCTATGAGAACGACATCAAGAAACTGCTGGCCTTCAGTTCGGTTGCGCAGATCGGCTATATCGCGCTTGGATTTGGCGTCGCCACGACAGCCGGTCTTGCTGCCGGGTTCGTTCATATCGGCAACCACGCGCTGATCAAGGGCGGCCTGTTCCTTGCCGTCGGTTGCTATGCGGTGGCGCTTGGCCGGCGGGTCAATCTGGGCCAGATGGCGGGACTCGGGCGGCGTATGCCGATCACCACCACCGCGTTCCTGATCTGCGGTCTGAGCCTGATCGGACTGCCGCTGACAGCCGGTTTCATTTCCAAGCTCTATCTTGTCCGCGCGCTTCTCGAAGCCGAGATGATCATGGTGATGCTTCTGGTGATGGGCAGCAGCGCGCTTTCGGTCGTCTATCTGTGGAAGATTGTTGAAGTTCTGTGGACGCCCGGCGAGGGCGAGACACCGGTTCGCCAGGCACCGGTTCGTGAAACACCGGCCTTGTACCTGCCGCTGTGGATCATCGCGATTGCCAATATCTGGTTTGGTGTGGCACCGGCACCACTTGTCGACGCTGCCACACGTGCGGCCATGTATCTGACCGGGGGAATGTGAACATGCTGATGTCCCCGAACACGGCTCTTGTTGTTGGCCTTTTCGCACCGTTGGTGATCGGGCTTCTGGTTCCGTTCCTGGCGGTACGGGCAAACTGGCGCGATCTTGCCGGGCCGGTCGGCGCTGTCATTACCTTCATCGCTGCGATCGAGGTGGCGCGTGATGTGCTGGCTGGTGGAACCCCGTCCTGGGTGGTTGCCGAACTGGCGCCCGGGATTGAACTGGGTTTCCGCGTGACTCCTCTTGGTGCCATTTTCGGGCTTGTGGCATCGGGGCTCTGGATTCTGGCTGCGATCTATTCCACCGGCTACATGCGCGGCAACCATGAAAAGCATCAGACGCGCTTTGCGGCCTTCTATGCGGTGGCGGTCCACGCCGCGCTTGGAGTGGCATGGTCGGGCAACCTGCTGGTTCTCTTTGTTTTCTATGAAATCCTGACCTTCTCGACCTTCCCGCTTGTGACGCACAAGGACAGCAAGGCAGCGCGCGATGCCGGCCGTCTCTATATGAGCATCCTTGTCGGCAGCTCGGTGATCCTGCTGTTGCCGGCGGTGATCTATGTCTGGTTGATGACCGGGCGGCTGGATTTCGTGCCTGGCGGCATCCTTGCCGGGGCGGTGCCTGCCTCCGTGGCACCATGGCTGCTTGCTGCGTTCGCTTTCGGCGTGGGCAAGGCGGCCATCATGCCACTGCATCGGTGGCTGCCGGCGGCGATGGTGGCACCGACACCTGTGTCGGCCCTGCTTCATGCGGTGGCGGTTGTTAAGGCTGGCGTGTTCACGCTTCTGACCGTGGCTGTCTATATCTTCGGCATCGATTACCTGACGGAAACAGGGGCTTCGACCTGGCTTGTCTGGGCCACCTGCTTCACCATTCTGGCGTCGAGCTGTGTGGCCATCACCAAGGATGATCTGAAGGCGCGTCTGGCCTATTCGACGATCAGCCAGCTGTCCTATGTGGTGCTTGGCGCGGCCATCGCGACAAAGATGGCGGCTGAGGGCGCGGCGCTGCATATTGTCATGCATGCTGTTGGCAAGATCACCCTGTTCTTCGTTGCCGGCGCGATCTATGTGCAGGCGCATATCACCAAGATTTCCCAGCTTGACGGGCAGGGGCCGGAAATGAAGCTTGTCTTCGCTGCGTTCTTTGTCGGGGCGTTGTCGATCATCGGCATTCCACCGGCAGGCGGCAGCTGGTCAAAATTCATGCTGATGGTGGGCGCGGCGGATGCCGGCATGGTCATGGTGCTGATTGTGCTTGGCGTGTCCTCTCTGATGAACATTTATTATCTTCTCGACCCGGTGGCGCGGGCCTTCTTCAAGCCGAAGGTCAAGGAGGTCAAGGTCGACTGGCATCCGCTGACCGTCTGGCCGCCGGTGGCGACCGCGGTGCTCTGCATCGTGCTATTCTTCTTCTCCGATCCGATCCTCGGGTTGGCACAGGCAATGGTGACAGGATGAGCGCGAACAGCGAAGAAGCGCAGAAGCTGGCGCGGATGGGCATGTGGGCAACACGCGTGTTGCTGGCGATCGGTGCGGTGCTGGTGGTTCTGGAATTCATCATCCATCGGCATGGCGAGATCGCGCTCGAGGATCTGCCGCTGTTCCCGGCGGTCTATGCCTTCTTCATCTGTATTTTCATCGTGGTAGGCGGCATCTTCCTGAGAAAGATCGCCATGAAACCAGAGGATTACTATGATGATGAGTGATCTTCTGACAATGTTGCCACCTGGCGCACTGATGATGCTTGTGGCTGCCGGGCTTGTGCTGGTGCCGCATCACGCGCGGCAGCTGGTCATGCTGCTTGCCATTGCCGGCTCTGCGTTCAGCCTGACGGCAGGGGCCGGCCAGCATCTGACGATCGAGCTTCTCGGCTTCGAGATGATGCTCTACCGGGCCGACCATCTCAGCCTTCCCTTCGCCATCGTCTTCCATATCGCGGCGGCGCTGAACGTCTTTTATGGCTGGCATGAGAGACGCGCCACCGACCATGTGGCCGGGCTCGCCTATGCCGGTGCTGCCATTGCCGCCCTTCATGCCGGCGATCTGATCACGCTGTTCATCTGGTGGGAAGCAACAGCGATCACCTCGGTGTTCCTGATCCTGGCATCGGGAACGCAGCGCGCGCGCCATGCCGCGATGCGCTATCTGATCGTCCAGGTGGCGTCCGGCGTGCTGCTGCTGGCCGGGGCGGCGATGCTCTACAGCGAAAGCGGATCGCTGGCCTTTGCCGGCATGACACTGGGATCCGCAGCCACCTGGCTCATCTTCATCGCCTTTGGCATCAAGGCTGCTTTTCCGCTGCTCAATGGCTGGCTTCAGGATGCCTATCCCGAGGCCACGGTGGTCGGCACCGTCGTGCTGTCCGCCTTTACCACAAAGCTTGCGATCTACGCGCTGGCGCGGGGCTTTGCCGGCACCGAGCTGCTGATCGTCATTGGCTGCCTGATGACGGCCTTTCCGGTCTTCTTTGCGGTGATTGAGAACGACATGCGGCGGGTTCTGGCCTACAGCCTGAACAATCAGCTCGGGTTCATGGTGGTGGCGATCGGCATCGGCACCGAACTGGCGATCAATGGCGCGGTGGCGCATGCGTTTGCCCACATCATCTACAAGGGCCTGCTGTTCATGAGCATGGGCGCAGTGCTGTATCGCGTGGGTACCGTCAAGGCGTCAGAACTTGGCGGCCTCTATAAATCCATGCCGCTGACCATGGTGTTCTGTATTGTCGGTGCGATGTCGATCTCGGCCTTTCCGCTGTTCAGCGGCTTTGCCGCGAAGTCGCTGATCATGTCCGCGCTTGGCTATAAGGGGCTGGTGGCTGCCTATCTGGTGTTGCTGGCGGCCTCCGCCGGTGTGCTTCACCATTCCGGCATCAAGATCCCGTATTTCGCCTTCTTCGGGCATGATGGCGGGCACAAGGTGAAGGAGGCCCCGTTCGGCATGCTTGTGGCGATGGCAGGGGCCAGCGTGCTGTGTATCGGGATTGGCAGCTTCCCGGGCCTGTTCTACCAGATCCTGCCCTACAGCATCGATTACAACCCTTATGACGCCAGCCACGTTCTTGGTCAGATGGAGTTGCTGATCTTCTCGATCCTGGCTTTCACCTTCCTGATGCGCTTTGGCTTCTACCCGCCGGAACTGAAATCAACGGTCCTGAACACGGACTGGCTGTATCGCCGCGTGGCGGTGTGGCTTGGCAGGCCGGTTCTGTGGGCGATCATGGCCGTATGGACCAGCTTCACCTGCGCTGTTGCCGGCTATCGTGACGCCATTTGGCAGGCCATCGAAAGGCTGGTGCATTCGCCGCTCACCGGGCCGACCGTGCCGGGACGGGCGGTGATGGTGCAGACCCTTGTCCTGGTTGTGATTCTGGCCATTGGTTATCTCGTCGCTGCCTGACCGCCATCTGGCGTACCTCGCCATTGCCGCGCTATGCGGTTTCCTGATGCTTGTCTGGTCCGGGGGGCATGTGTGGGCTGCCGAGCGCCCGGATTTTGAGCACGCCATCATCGAACTTGATCGCGGCGACGGCGTCATCCTGACATTTGATGTCGAGCTGGCAGTGACACCGCGGCAGCAGGCCTATGGGCTTATGCATGTCGCGAATCTGCCGGCTGCCGCCGGTATGCTGTTTATTTTCAAAGGCGAACGGCAGCGAAGCTTCTGGATGAAGAACACGCTGATCCCGCTCGATATCCTGTTTTTCGATCGGGGAGGAGGGTTTGTCTCGGCGGCACAGAACGCCGTTCCGCACAGTCTGGAGTCACGTCTTTCGGCCGGGCCGGCCCGCTATGTTCTGGAAATAAATGGCGGCCTGATGGAGAAACTTGGCATCGACGAAGCGACCCGCCTCATTTTGCCGCTGCAATCGACGCCATAGGTGCTTGCCAAGTCCGTCGCGAAGCAATACAAGATGCGGCG
>CENJ01031755.1_pt1 | contig 11976 bp, 12 predicted proteins | sample 356161 | NCBI WGS metagenome assembly CENJ01 (sample SAMEA2619531, study PRJEB7988) | marine metagenome | biome: marine biome (ENVO:00000447); feature: surface water layer (ENVO:00002042); material: "saline water (ENVO:00002010), including plankton (ENVO:xxxxxxxx)" | depth 5 m
AATACTTAATATATCTAGTGCCACTGAGCCAAAATATTCTTGGCTAGCGCAATTAACCAGGAATCTAGAATTTGTTTCTTTGGCTGTTTGATTGAGGACTTCCGATATTCGACCCTTCCAAAAATCGTGAAGCGATGTTTTGTCACCAATATTAAATTTGCTTCCCATTTCAAGTCGATATGGCTCAATTTCGTCTAAAGGCCGAAGAATGCCGTACAAACCTGATAAAATACGGAGATGGTCCTGCGCCCAGCGCAATCCGTCGGAACTTAAAGATGTGGCATCAAAACCTTGGTACGTGTCACCAGCAAAAGCAAAGACAGCAGCTTTTTTATCCTGATGACCAAAGGATTTAAATCGTTCTAAATTTAAATCAGCTAATTTTTCACTAATTTTCATCGTGGAAATTAGTCCATCTTTTCCAAGATTTAATGCCACTTTAGCCAGATCATTTGCTTCGTCTGAAAATAAAGGCACTGACGTCACTTCTGTATCAATTGGTGACATATCGAGTTTTTTTGCTGGTGATACAACTACTAACATTTAATCTCCAAAATTTATAAAGGATATTTAGGTCTCTTTAATCAATACGTCCAGTTTTCCGGTCAAACTAATTCTAACGTCTGATAATCAAAAATGAACAATCAAAATTAACACGTTGAGTTATCTTAGTAGTAATTCCGGCAAAATGTAATCTCTTAAAGATATCAGAATCACAAAGGCAACTAGTGGAGCTACATCGAGTGGCCGCGTATCTGGTAAAACGTTTCTTATGGGAGTGTAGATGGGTTCTAAGAGTTTATTTAACCCTAGCCAAACCTGCGTGACAAATGGTTGGCGTAAATTTAAAATCTGGAATGAAATAAGCCAGCTAAAAATAATGTGTACAATCATTATAAAAAAAGCTGCATCTAATATTAAGCGTAAAGGTCCATATATTGCCATCATAAGCGTTACTCTTTCATTTTATCATTATTAGTTAGGTAACATTGCAACAATCGGCAAGTGCAAGATTCATTTTGATTTTGATTTTTCATTTTCTTGCATTTGTGGAGACTTTTCCGAAGCCTGTTCTTTCATAGGAGCTTCAGCCTTCAACTCATTAGCTAAAAATGGAAGTAAATCTTCGCTTACAGTAAAATCGGTTGGGTCCTTGGGTGGTACTTTCCATTCTAAAGAGTCCACTGCAGCACAGTTTATGCAGATTGGTTCCCAATCTGCATGGACAGTATTACATTTTTCACATATCCATTGCGGAGCTCGTTTTGCAGTAATTGCTAAATTTAATAAGTCACGTATCTTTTGGTCATCTCCACCTTTACCTCTTTCAGCTACAGCCATAAGAGTTAATACTCGAGCGTCACGATCCTCTTTCTGAATTTTGTTAAGCACTCTTTGCGCCATAGGAAAATTTTCCTGCTTTAAATACAGTTCTGATAGGGAAATTTTTGATTCCAGATGATCTGGGTTTAGCCTGCAAAGTTTTTGTAATCGTTTTAGTTTATCCTCATCACCTTCCTTTGGGTAAATCTCGTAGAAAACTGCCTTGAGGTCGGGATGTGGTTGTGACTGCCAAGCTTTGTTGATTATACGGCTCGCATTACGATTGTTGTCCCTATTTATGTATGCGCGAGCTGCAAGAACTGCCGCCGGCACGAGGTCTGGTGATAATCTGTTTGCCTCTATAGCTGCTTCTTGTTTTTCTATTGAAGTCTCTTCAGCAAGCAGGTCCTTAGCCTCTGCTAATGCCAAGACAGCGTCACGGCGTCGGTGTATGTCCCTAGGTATGGCTCCCTTTTTAAGCTTTGTGCCAAGGGTTTTACGCGCTCCTCTCCAGTCTCCTGATTCTGCTTGAAGCTGTAATAAAATATCTTGCGTTTCGGTATGTGCGGGCTTAAGATTAAAAGCCTCTTTCGCAATTTTAATTGCTATTTCCGTATGTCCCTCTGCCAATTTCTGCTTCAGTATTCCGCGTAAGCCAACAAACTTAGTTCGTGGATTTTGGATTAAAGCTTTATATGTCTCATTTGCTTTTTTTAAATCTCCAGAGAGTTCTGCGGCCTGGGCTATTAGCAAGTTTGTTAATTCAGGTCTTCTAAGGTGTTTTTCTGCTCTATTTGCTTTTGCCAAGGCAGTTGCTCCCTCGCCTGAAGCTAGTGCCAATAATCCCTCAGACAGAGCATTAAAGCCCTTTCTTTCTCTATTTCTTGTGAAATACCGTGAGATAGCAGTTTCATCACCATTAATAAAACTCAAGATTGCAAGGCAGAGCGAAAATAGCTTTAGAACCAAGACTGCTAAAAATATAACTAATCCCAAAAAAATGACCGTTTGGATAGGGCTGAGTATAAATTCAGTTGTACCAATATTTATGAACACTTCGCCCAAAAAAGTTTGTTCATTATCAAGCAAATACGTAATGCAAAGCGCAACAAGGGTTATTATCACAATAAAAAAAACAATTTTAAACAGCGATAACAGCATCTGAGGGTCCTAATCTGTATGAAAATAGATTAATTTATTCATAGCGTTATTAATCTCTAAGTGATTTTTTGCTTTCTTGTACCAATCCCTCATTTCATTCTGTAAGTCTAACGGTAGCCGGTCTAGCTCTTTTAATGCCTTTTCAATATCTCCATTTTTCAATGAATGTTCGGCTCTCGACAAAATCGCGTCATTACTGGTTCCTACTTGTGGACTCGTTGATCTTGTTTTTACGAATTTTTTAAAAACTTTTATAATTCTTAGCCCACTTTCTTCATTTGTGAAGTGATTATCATGCTCAATTTGTAAAAGGTTTCGTGCGTGCTCGGGAAAGGTTTGGAGTAAATTAAATTGTGTAGTTACTCCAGTTTTTGACCAAATCTTTATAATAGGGGGCGCTTCTCTACCACTAGCCATTTCATAGTCTGTTAAAGATTTTTGGAAAGGTAAACCTGTCGTTATTGCATTTTGCATGGACGCCAATGCTTCATTAAGAGAAAGATTGGCATTTTCATTAGTGCTCGGCATATTCATGGGCACATTTTTTTCAATTTTTGTGCCTAATAAATAAATATCCTCTTCCAACATTTTAATTTTATCATCAACGAGCGCTTCTATTTTTTTTATACTAACATCGGACTGTAAAAAATCATATTTCTCAATTATTTGAACTTTCTTGCTTAATTCTCCTAACTCATTGATAATTGGGAGCATATCGACCTCTTCTGGGATATCACTATTGATCTTAGCAACCATTATTTTAAGCTCATTCATTTGGTTAGATATATTGTCGAAATTAACGGCAGACTTTTCCTGAGCCTCTTTTAATTCATTCCATAAAGGTAATCTTGGGACGATATTAATGCTGAGTAGAAAGCTTACGGCTGCTCCCACGATAGCACCAAATAAAATGGGTATGAGGGCGTTTTTTATAATAGCTTTATATGGATTATCAACAACATGATCACTTGGCGGTTTGTTTGAATATTCTTTTTTTTCTGATTTAGATTTTTCCACTTTAGCTTTATTATTTTCTAATGTGGCTTTTTTATTGTCTGTCATTTTTTACCTAAATAAAAATGTTCGTTGGTAGCAAGCTAATCCTTTGAAATTAATTACTCAAGCAACACGTTTTGAAGAATCTTTTTGGTTAAAGATTTCATTCCTGCTAAATCTGGTGTTTTTGCTGCACTAACTGAACCTGCCCTGACATTCAAAAATACATTTGCTACTGCTGAACTTATAGCAATTATATGAGACCTATCGAGCGTGGGAATTTGCTTCTTCAGCAAAAGAGCGGTGCGTTCTGAAAAAATTGGTAAAATTGTTTTATCTCCGTTTTCAAATGCACTCAAAGCGGGAATTGATAGGTTTTGCGCAACTTGGTCATATCCGATCCATTCGTTGCACAAGAACCCGGCGTCTCTTAATTGATTTACAAGGTCGACCTTTGTATATTTTCCATGAATATGGAGGATTTCGCTAGCAATTTTTTCACCTTTACAAAGTGTTTTTAAAAGTTGCTCAACATTGTCGCCAATTTTTTCAGCGGAATAACCCAGAGAAGACGCAAGGTCTGTTGTTCTATTTCCAACACATAAAGCCTTTATATTTTTATTCGCGGCCTGCCCTGCGGCTTTTACCCCGTTAGAAGATGTGAAAATTAGGCAGTGGATTTGTTCTAAAGTCTTCGGCCTTTTAAAAAATTTTATCTCAAGCAATGGTGATATTATAATTTGATCTTTTTTTAGTTCTTTCTCAAAAAAAGAAGCGAACAGATTGGCTGCGTCTACAGGCCTTGTTATAATCAATTTAGGTTTTAATTCGTTGTATGTCATATACTGTAATGGTAACTGGCCTGAAACTTTCACACAATGGGATTTAAATTGAAGTTATCTGCTCGTATAATTTTAGGCATAGAGAGTAGCTGCGATGATACAGCTGCTGCTATAGTATCATACGAAAATGGTAATTCTAAAATACTTTCATCGGTAGTCGTTAACCAAAATACATTGCATGAAAAGTATGGCGGCGTAGTTCCAGAGATTGCCGCAAGAGCGCACGCCGAGAGAGTGGATACTGTCGTAAAAAATTCATTTAATGAAGCAAAATTAAGTTTAGAAAATGTAGATTTAATTGGTGTTACTGCGGGCCCAGGTTTAATAGGAGGGGTGGTTGCTGGTGTGATGTGTGCTAAAGGCTTAGCGTATGGTGGTAATTTACCTTTGGTTGGAGTTAATCATCTGGCGGGTCATGCACTGACACCACGACTTACTGAAAATATAGAATATCCTTATTTAATTTTACTTGCATCAGGAGGTCATTGCCAATTTATTCAGGTTGAATGTGCAAATAAATTTTCGCGGATAGGTGGCACTATTGACGACGCTCCAGGAGAGGCTTTTGATAAAACTGCTCGTCTTCTTGGTTTAGAACAACCAGGGGGTCCATCTATTGAAAAAGCATCTATTAATGGTGACTATGGACGATTTGATTTTCCCAGACCTCTCCTCAATCGAAACAATTGTGATATGTCATTTTCTGGATTGAAGACTGCTTTATCTAGGTCTCTGAAGGATTTAGATACACAACAAGGCGGTTTATATGAGGATGATGTTAAAGATTTTGCAGCTAGTTTTCAGGCTGCGATATCTGATGTTCTCGTGGAAAAATCAAAGAGAGCAATAGTTGAAGTGAGAGAAAAAATTTCAGACCTAAAAACGTTTGCAATTGTTGGTGGAGTGGCTGCAAACCAAAAAATACGTTCGAATTTACTATCACTTTGCAATGGTTTAGAAATTAACTTTATTGCACCACCGCTTGAACTTTGTACTGATAATGCAGCTATGATAGCATATGCTGCGGGAGAGCTTTATGATCTTGGGCAGGAGGATGATTATACTTTGTCACCGAGATCTCGTTGGCCACTCGACGAGGAAAAACCACCTATGCTGGGCAGTGGAAAAAGAGGGGCTAAAGCATGACTGTGGGAATTCTTGGGGCTGGTGCTTTCGGAACCTCTCTGTCGATTGCCTTATCAACCCCAAATAAAAAGCTAATACTTTGGACCCAAAATCACGGTACAGTAAAATCTATTCAGGAAGTAAGAGAAAACCGGCTCAGATTGCCTGGCTACATTCTGCCTGAACAGATCACAGCAACTACTGATATTGCTGAAATTAAGGACTGCTCAATAATATTGATTGCCGTACCCATGCAACAGTTAAGGTCTTTGGTGGAGATGCATGGATCAATTTTGAAGGGAAAGATATTAGTAGCTTGCTGTAAAGGGTTTGAAGTCTCCTCTGGTTTGGGTCCAACCTCAATTCTTGAAATAGCATCAGAAAAGACAGCTGTACTAACTGGCCCAAGCTTTGCTTCTGATTTAGCATCAGGTTTTCCGACCGCTCTAACTATCGCTTCTAAGGTAGAAGGTTTGGCAAAATATATTCAAAAAGAATTAGGTACAGAGATATTAAGACTTTATTGGTCTAATGATCCAATAGGAGCAGAACTTGGTGGGGCGTTGAAGAATGTTATTGCTATTGGATGTGGGGTCACTATTGGTGCTGGCTATGGGAGTAGTTCTCGTGCCGCACTGATGACCCGTGGTTATTCTGAAATTGTAAATATTGCACCTTATTTTGGCGCTAAGCCGGAGACACTATTCGGATTGTCTGGATTAGGAGATTTAAGTTTAACGTGCATGTCCTCCGAATCTAGAAACTATCAATATGGTCTTGCACTTGGAAAACAGCAGTCTTTTAATAAAAATATCACTGTTGAGGGTGTTAGTACTTCTAGTGCGATAGTTTTAAAGGCAAAAGAGTTCGAGGTAGATACGCCAGTGATGGCTGTTATTAATAACCTTGTTACAGGTAAGATTTCTTTAACGCACGCGATCCAAAACCTTTTATCTAGGCCGCAGAGGCAAGAATAAATCTTATTTAATATCTATAATGCTCTGGTTTATAAGGACCCTCTGGCGTAACTCCAATATAATCGGCTTGGTCCGTTGCTAACTTAGTTAGCTTAACACCAATGCGATCCAAATGTAGTCGTGCTACTTTTTCATCTAGATGCTTGGGTAAAATAAAAACTTCATTTTTATAGTTTTTACTATTTGTCCATAATTCCATTTGTGCAAGTACTTGATTAGTAAAGGATGCAGACATAACAAACGATGGATGGCCGGTCGCATTTCCTAAGTTCAGAAGGCGACCTTCAGATAAAAGGATAAGTCTATTGCCATTTGGCATTTCTATCATGTCAACTTGTTCTTTGATGTTTGTCCACTTGTGGTTGCGTAGGCTTGAAACTTGAATTTCGTTATCAAAATGCCCGATATTTCCAACAATGGCCATGTCTTTCATTTCTCGCATATGCTCTATACGAATGACATCTTTGTTTCCTGTCGTTGTAATAAAAATATCTGCATCTGACACCACATCCTCCAGGACAACCACTTCAAAGCCATCCATTGCAGCTTGTAACGCGCAAATTGGGTCAACCTCTGTAACTTTAACGCGTGCTCCTGCGCCTCGCAGTGATGCAGAAGAGCCTTTGCCAACGTCGCCATAACCACACACAACAGCTGTTTTTCCAGCCATCATTGTATCTGTGGCTCTACGAATGCCGTCCACCAAAGATTCTTTGCATCCGTATTTGTTGTCGAACTTAGACTTTGTTACAGAGTCATTTACGTTAATAGCTGGAAAAGGGAGTTGCCCATTTTTCACGAGCTCATAAAGTCTATGCACTCCGGTTGTTGTTTCTTCTGATACACCACGTATATTGTCTCTAGTTTTAGTGAACCAACCAGGGGACTGCTCAATTCTCTTGTAGATTTGAACTTTTATGACTTCTTCTTCTTCTGATTGTGGAACAGCAAGTATCTCTTCGCCAGCTTCAGCCCTCGCACCCAGAAGAACATAAAGTGTCGCATCACCGCCATCATCCAAAATCATATTAGGGCCATTTTCGAATTGAAATGATTGGTCCAAGTAATCCCAATGTTCTTCTAAAGATTGACCCTTAATCGCAAAAACAGGGATACCAGTTTTTGCGATTGCCGCGGCCGCATGATCTTGCGTGGAAAATATATTGCAAGATGCCCATCTTACATCCGCACCTAAAGCTGCTAATGTTTCGATTAAAACAGCAGTTTGTATCGTCATATGCAAAGAACCAACAATTCTAGCTCCCTTGAGAGGTTTAGAATTACCGTATTCTTTGCGTAGAGCTATTAGGCCTGGCATTTCTGTCTCTGCTATATCGAGTTCACGTCGTCCAAACTCTGCAAGTGAGATATCTTTTACTATGTAATCAGTGGCCATTTTTAAACTCCGTTTTGTCGTCTGCTATCACAACTAAAACAAGGCTGCAATTAATCAATAAATTGTTTAAAGTATTTAAAATATCGATGAAAATACTTTTTTTGAAGGCGGAATGATGAAACCAGCGCGCGCATGGCAAAGAATGTTATCTGGCCGCAGATTAGATTTGTTAGACCCCACACCAGTAGATATTGAAATTCAGGACATAGCCCATGGTTTATCCTTTGTTGCTCGTTGGAATGGTCAAACAAATGGTGACTTTCCTTATTCTGTAGCTGAGCACTCACTTTTAGTAGAAAGGATTTTTAGCGAATTAAACCCAAATAGTAATTCAGAGGCTAGACTAGCAGCACTACTCCACGATGCACCAGAGTACGTACTTGGCGACCTTATTTCACCTGTCAAAGCTGCTGTTGGTTACGGGTATGAAAATCTAGATGATAAACTTACAGCAGCGATCCATAGAAGATTTGGTTTGCCTACAAAAGTCTCTCCTCATCTTAAGAAGAAAATTAAGAAAGCTGATAAAGTTAGTGCTTGGCTAGAAGCTATGGAAATAGCTGGTTTTTCAAAACATGAGGCTGACAAGTTTTTTGGAAAATTCGATCAGTCTTATTTATCCCAATTTTCAATTCAGATTCGGCCACCTTCTATCGTCCGAAAAGATTATATAAATAAATGTTCAAATCTATTGGATCAAATCTAATGCCATTTTCTGTTCGAATCGCTGGTTCTAATGACATCATTGAAATGTCTAATGTATTAAATGATATCATAATTGATGGTGGAAGTACGCTGCAGGATCGTATTTTTACGGCAATGGAATTTGAAAAGTATTTCTTTAAAAATCGATTTGCTATTTGTAGTCATGTAGCTGTCCAGGAGGACGCGATTATTGGCTTTCAATTTCTTGAATGGTCAGATCCTAATTGGTCTGGAATTGATAAGCTGCCATCGAATTGGGGGCTTATTGCAACTTATATAAACAAAACTGCTCGAAGACTTGGTGCTGGGAAAAAACTTTTTGGTGCTACAAAATCATATGCAAGTAAAATAAAGATGTGCTCAATAAACGCTACAATAAGCTCCTTTAACAAAGGAGCAATTAAATTCTATGATAGTTTAGGTTTTTACAAATATGCGCAGTATGAAAATCAAGACGGTCAGAATTGCATTTCGAAGAGATTCGATTTGTGCTATGAGTAACTATCGTGGACTTCTTTTCGCTAATATGCGTTGAAGTGTTCTTCTATGCATGTTTAAGCGCCTTGCAGTTTCACTGACATTGCGGTCACAAAGCTCATAAACCCTCTGAATGTGTTCCCATCTTACGCGGTCTGCGCTCATCGGGTTTTCTGGCGGCGGTGGAAGTTCATCATCTTTAGTTAATAGAGCATTTATCACATCATTTGCATCAGCTGGCTTTGACAAGTAATCTGTGGCACCAATTTTTACCGCCGCAACTGCCGTTGCTATTGCCCCGTAACCCGTTAATACGACTATCCGACAGTCAGGCCGTTTAGAACGTAAAATTTCTACTACGTCCAAACCATTTCCATCTGAAAGTCTAAGATCAATGACTGCATAAGCTGGAGTACGCGCTGTGGCTATTGCACTACCCGCAGCAATTGAACCTGCCGTTTCTACTGAAAAACCACGTTTTTCCATAGCCTTTGCTAAACGACGCAGAAATGGTTCATCGTCATCTAAAATTAGTAGTGTGTTATCTTCACCAATTGATCGTTTTTCAACCTCTTTCACGGGTTGTCTCCTGCCTTTTATCGGTTGCCTTGTTAGAGAGATAATACTTTGTCGTCAAATGTCTTGTAAATTTAAGTATTTTCGACAAAACACGCTGTAGTCTCAGCCATAATCTCGGGTGAGGTGTCGGCTCTAAAAAACTCTACGAAACCATGCTCTGGCAGTACTAAATAGGTAATAGTCGAATGATCTACTAGGTAGTATTCATCATTACTTTCTTGCTTTTTGTAGTAAGTTCGATAAGCCTTACTTGCTGCTCTTACTTGCTCCTCGCTTCCGGTAAATGCAAGCATTTGCGGATGGATCATTTCGGTAAATTCTTGTAAAACTTCTGGTGTATCTCGTCTTGGATCGACTGATATAAAAACGGGTGTCGTTTGGATGCCCCGCTCCTCAAGCATATCAACAGCATCAGCATTTCTAGAAACATGCAATGGACAAACGTCCGGACAGAATGTGTATCCAAAGTATACTAAAGAGGGTTTCGAAAATATTTCTACATCTGTCACAGTGTTTCCATTGGTAGAAATTAACTCAAGCGGGCCTCCAATATTTCCGGAACCTCCAGTTACTTTCGAATTTCGGCACTGAGCGAACTTATCTTCCTCATTAAACGGCCAGATTGGCGTTGTAGCTAAATATGTCAGACTGACTAGTATGATCAACGAAGCTGCCGATAAGTAAACAATATTTTTCATATTCGTCATTTTCTTGAACTGCCTCAGTACCTTGTTATACATAAGCTATAAAGAATATCTTACAAAATAACGAGGGTGCGACAATGATACCCGAAAATGCAGTAATAATTTCAAGAGATAATCAGCGTAGTCAATGGATAAGATTGCGTACAATGATTTTATTACGCTGGGTTGCGATACTTGGTCAAAGTGCGGCAGTTTTAGTAGCAGTTCAGTTTTACAGCCTACGTTTAGAGCTTGATTTAATTATTTTTGCCATTGGAATTTCGGTGGCAGGTAACCTTGTGGCTATGTTTGTTTTTCCAAAAAATGAACGGTTATCGGAAAAACAAAATATGGCCATGATATTATTTGATCTGCTTCAATTACTGTTGCTGCTTTTTTTTACTGGTGGATTAAACAATCCATTTGCAGTTTTAGTGATCGCGCCTGTTGCTATTTCTGCGACCTCACTACCTGTGAGGTATACACTTTCACTAGGTTTTATAGCTATAGTTGCAGTAACTGTATTGGCTAATTACAATTATCCTTTATTAACAGAGCAAGGATTTGTTTTAAGAGTTCCCAATATTTTTATTTTTGGAAACTGGACTGCAATTGTCATCTCAATGTTATTTTTGAGTTTCTATTCTCGTAAAGTAACGGTTGAGGTTAACGATATGTCGGATGCATTATTTGCAACGCAAATGGCACTTTCAAGAGAACAAAAACTTACGGACTTAGGGGGAGTCGTAGCAGCTGCGGCGCATGAGCTCGGAACACCACTGGCAACTATTAAATTGGCTAGTAGTGAACTTATGGATGAACTAAAGGATCGAAAAGAGCTTTTGGAAGATGCTTTACTTATAAGAGATCAAGCAGATCGTTGCCGTGATATTCTTCAGTCTATGGGTCAGGCTGGTAAAGATGATCAGCATATGCGTAATGCACCAGTATCAGAAGTAATTCGAGAAGCAGCAGAACCTCACTTGGATCGGGGGGTAGAGATAATTTTTGAGCTAAATCTGAAATCAAAAGAAGATATATCCCAGCCAGTAATTCAGCGTCTCCCAGAGATAATTCATGGTTTGAGAAATATGATTCAAAATGCAATTGATTTTGCTGAAAGTAAGGTTTGGATTATTCTTAGTTGGAGTGAGTCAGAAATAAAAATTACAATAAATGATGATGGGCCAGGATTTCCTGTGCAAATGATTTCAAGGATAGGGGATCCATTTGTAAGTTATCGAAAATCTTCTTCAGTTCGAGATAAGCAAATAGAGTATGAGGGGATGGGACTTGGTTTGTTTATAGCAAAAACGTTACTTGAGCGAACGAACGCAAAGCTTAACTTTTCAAATGGTGCGTCAAGATCAGTTGACGTTTTAGACAACGATGGTCAGTTAGGTGCGGTTGTGGAGATTTCTTGGACACGCTCGGATATTGAAAAAAAGAAAAATTTATCAGGGGAGAATGAAAACTTAAATGTATTTTAGCAGTTTAGAATTTATATCAGAGCCGGAAGATCAAATACATTTATAATAGCTTATGAAAGAATTTATTTTGCTCAAACAGACATTTGAAATTGAAATTAGTAATGAGCAGGAAATGGCCGAGTTAGCCATACTAACTGGTCAAATTATAAAGAGTAATGACATATTATTGCTTAAAGGAGAAATAGGGGCTGGAAAAAGCTATTTTTCCAGAAAACTCATTCA
>CENJ01122187.1_pt1 | contig 11972 bp, 2 predicted proteins | sample 356161 | NCBI WGS metagenome assembly CENJ01 (sample SAMEA2619531, study PRJEB7988) | marine metagenome | biome: marine biome (ENVO:00000447); feature: surface water layer (ENVO:00002042); material: "saline water (ENVO:00002010), including plankton (ENVO:xxxxxxxx)" | depth 5 m
CGTTTAAATCTGTATGATGGTAATAAAGATCGTATAATCCAGTACCATTAGGTTCAAAACCACCTGAACTGTCAACACTATTTCCTGTCCAATAGCTTGGTGTGAAATTTCCATCAAAATCTACTACTCCAGGTTGATTACATAATATGGTGTCATTTCCAGCATTAACTAACGGAAGCGCCCAAACATTAACTACCATTGAGTCTAGGTTTTTACAAGTATTAGAATCTTCATAAGAATAGTAAATAGTGTGAAGACCTACTCCAGCTTGTGACCCAATAAACTTGGATGAGCTTGCTGTAATCCCACTGCCGGTCCAAGTTCCACCTACAGGGCTACCATTAGTTAAAAATAGCGTGTCACTATAACAAATAGAGGTGTCGCTACCAGCCGAAACTATTGGAAGAGCATTAATAACTAAATTCATAGTATCATTATTAACACAATTACCAGTACCGTAAATGTATGGAAGAGCAAAAGTATCAGCAACAGTTAAAGAAAAAATACCTGATAAAACACCCTCAACCTTTATATCATCAACTCTAAAATATTCTGATGTTGAGTTGTTAGTAAACTTAATTCTAAATTCTAATGTTGATCCATTTAAAGAACCTTGAGAAACTACTTTTGAATACGGCCAAGGGAAATCATCACTAAGTTGACCATTAACAGCAAAATAGTTCCAAGATCCACCATCTATTCTATATTCCGATTCTATAACGTCGTTAAATTCTTGCGAACCAGATTCAGAAGCATCAAATGATATGGAAACATTATCATATTCTTGAATATCTAAAACTGGAGATAACCAATAAACAGAACCATTTAAACCTCTCGCTTCAAGTCTATTATTATTAACTTTTATATAATTGTAAATACTTGTAAAATTGGTACCATTCAAATCAATACTCCAATTACAATTTGTGACATCAACCCCAGCATTTGTTGCTCCTTTTCCATTTAACCCACTAAAAAACTCTTCATATATAGAATTGGTAGTATTTGAAACAATGTTTAGGTGATCCCAATATCCGCCAGAAGGAGTGCCCTTTAAATTAACTTGATTCTCACTTATACATTTTTCAAAGTCTATACCAGCGTTTGCTAAAATTGTAGCCTGAACGTCAATTAACAGAGTATCCTCGTTATAGCAACCAAAACCATCTGTATACTGATATATCACGGTATCTTGGACTATTCCACTTGGAAGAAATAAACCAGCATTATCGATTTTAATACTTCCTGTCCAAGTTCCACCATTGGGTGAACCATTAAAATCTACTGCAATAGGTTGATCACACAAAGCAGTGTCTTGCCCTGCGTCGACGTTGGGGGAAATTCTTTCATTAATAATTATTGAACTGTTATTAACACATCCAAAACTATCAGTAGCAGTAAGAGTAAAAGTTTCCGTACCATTCATATCATAATATGGATTTAGAATGGTAATATCAGATAATGTAGCTAAATCCCATGTAAAAGTATATGGCGGGATAGCACCTGAAATAGATCCAGATAAAAAGGCCGTATCTTCAGGGCAAACACTTTGATTTGCACCCGCATCTACTGTTGGTAAATCTAGTATATCAACCAAAATTGTATCAAAGGCCATACAATTATTATCATCGGTGACCTCTAGGTAAATGTTTTCATCATTAAAAGTGCTAATGGTTGGATTTGCAGAAGAAGTATTAGAAATGAATGCATTGGATGACCAATTGTAAACGTAATTGGGCGACCCTTCTGTAATAGTTGGAGATAAAACGGTATTCAAACCAAAACAAACAGAATCGATAGGTGCTAAATCAATTACAGGATTGTCATGAATTTCAAAAACCAGACTGTCTTGGTCGCTTCCACAATTATTAGTAACATCAATGTAAGTTTTAAATACCCCTACACTATCATAATAAATCATATTGGGTATTTCTGAGATAGAAGTCTCATTAGCTGCAGACCCAGGAAAAGTCCATGAATAACCAGACATAATTCCAAAGCAAGTGTCTATAGTAGCTGTAGGAAATAAGTTCTTTGTGTTACAAGTATCTATGATGGGATCAATGGTAACTATTGGTGCTCCTTGCACTGTAACTGTATCTTTAAATTCATCAGCACCGCATACATTAGTAGCGGTAAGATTTATTGTATACAATCCGGCTTTAGTAAAATTATATATGGAGTTTAGGGAGTCATATCTTCCATAACCAGATACTTTTATATCATCTATACTAAATACTTGATCTATAGTATTCATACTAATTTTAAATTCTAAAGAAGAACCTGTAAGACTGTCCTGAGAAACCGTATCAGAGTTAAAATCGCCAGTTATACTACCATTATTTTCAGCAATAGACCAAGGTCCACCATCAACTCTATATTCAGTTTTTATTTCATTAGCATTTGAAATTACATTGTTAAATCCTGGTAAATCATTGATTTCTCTTTGAGAAAGTGCCCTACTATAAAGACGAACATCATCTATATGGCCATTGAAAAACATATTATTTAAGTCATCATTTCCGATTTTGAAATCATCTAAAGATCCGGTATTTATAGTCCTTGGTGATGATGAACCTATTATTTCCAATTGACCATCTACATATAGTAAAACTTGTGAAACATCTGTTGCTCCGTTAGGTAAAACAGCACAAACGTGATGCCACTGGTTATCTCTTAAGTCAGTTGTCCCATGTACGGAACCACCATTTACTTCATACCTTATAGAACCCCTAAATGGATTGCTAGATCTAACTCTAAAAGCCGATTTTTGACCAGTTGCGTTTATTCCCCAATATGCAATTGTACCAGCAGATGAAGTCTTAATCCAAGCCGCAATAGTCCTTGCAGTTGAACCTGTAATTCCTTTATAACCAATTGCTATTACTTCATCATCTAGTCCATCAAAAGACAAGGCTGAACCTACTTTTCCTGCAGCCCAAGAAGCTCCTGAAATAGCTGCATTTCGTGAATTTCCTGACGAGTCTCCGGCAACTAAACCAATATTTTCATCGAACTCCCAGTGTCCTTCAAAATTGGTGTTCTCTAAACTATTAAAAAAACTTTCTTCAGCATTAAGTTGAAATGATACCATATTTAAAGAACTGATATCAATTAATGGTGAATACCAAATACCAGTTCCATTGATGTCTTGAGCTTCTAATCTTTGGTTTCGAACTTTGAACCAATCATTAGCATCAATCATTGAAGTATTTGATATGTCCATTGTCCAATCGACAGAGCTGATATCCGAACTAACACCAGTATGGCCTTTATCATACATTCCACTGAAATTTTCGTTATATAAAGTAACTATCGAGGAATCGGAAAGTATTTTTTGAATACTTGGTTTTACAGATCCCCTACAACCTTGAATTAGGGTTGAAAATCCCCATTCAAAAGAAGCATAATAATCTTTTTTAGATCCTGAAATGTTATTATTAGAAACAGAAAAAGGTCCACAATCCATGTCTTTATCTAATATAAATTCTGCATGAGGTAAGGAATCTATTTTAAATTCGTATGATGTTGAATCTACAGTAATTCCTCCCCCACACTGAGCTGTTTTAAAAAGAGAAATAGAATAAGTGTTTTTTTCGTGAAATTGTAAAACTATTTCAGAGCTACCATAAGTTGTAGAATCAAAGTAGTTTAATGGAAGTGTTCCTAAGGAACCTGAAATTACACTGTAGCCTGTGTTAGGAGTTATTAACCATGCTAAGGCTCCAATTGTATCACAATCATAATCATAACCAATTCCATTCCACTGAGATAAGATAAACTTTCCAGCTTCACTAGAGTCAATAAAAGTAACAGGAACATCAATACAAAATATGCTATCTGTTTCTGCAATTTTTGCTTTGGGAGGGGAAGATTGTGTAATTGGAAATACACTGGCAGAGGATGAACCACAACCATTGGTTGCCGTAATCGCAATTGAAAATATATTTTCTTGGCCAGCAAAACTATAACCACAAGAAGCGTCGTCAAATGAGTGATTAATTACAGATTTAACTAAGTTCCCTTTAGGATTAGGATGGACAAATGTTGAATCGTCTTTACCATCATTAGTAAATTTTAAATAGGATGTTCCTGGGCTATTAATAGTTGTATCACCAGTTGCCAAATCAACAGTAAAAAATTCTACAGGAAATCCATAACTAGCTGGAGCACATCTCCCCGTAGTATTTCCTGGTGTTCCTAAAGAAACTGCAGGATTGGTTCCATAAAAGAATTCCTTCTTGTAGGTCCTTACACACCCTGTAATATTATCTGTTGCAGTAACGAATATATCGTAAGCTCCTTGCCCACCATAAGTATTATTGTATACAACACCTGGAAGAATATTAGAAATGTTATTACCATCACCAAAATCTAAATCATAAGTTACATTTGCAGAATTATTGGCAACACTAGCAGAAGTTAACTCTAACTCTAAATTAAAGGTTGGATCAACACTTCCACACTTTGACCAACCTCCAGTTTGAGCAGAAATAGTTATGTAATTGTCCTCTGTGGGATTAAGAGATAAAAAAGAAGAATTTAAGTCAACTTGTGGAGCTAATTGAACATTGATCGGTGCAGTAACAGTATCTTTACATCCATTAGCATCTGCCCAAATATACATTATATCGATTGATTGTAAAGTGCTTCCGTAGCCAGCAGTAGAGGGATCGTAAGAATTATTATTAACTCCGGTATCTGCAGCATAATATCCACCCGCTGGTAAACCTCCGGTTAAATTAACTGGGGAATCAGAACTACAATAAGTACCATGAGGACTTGAAGTTACATTAGTTGGTTTAGGATTTACAGTTATTGTGATAGATGCTGAATTGGTACAGCCAAAATCATCTTCAACTGAGACTGTAAATATTTCTCCATTTGTCATACCTACAACCTTAGTCGTAGTATCCTCAAAAGCTAAAATATTGGCACTACCGTTAGAGGTCCAATTCCAAAGACTAGCATCACCAGCTATTTCTGTCAATACTAAAGTATCATCAACACAAACTGGAGAATTGCTTTGAATAGCTACTTGTGGAGAAACGTTAACATAGAATAGAGAACTGTCCTTACATAGATTTCCATTATCATATAAACTTGAAACTACCTTATAAATCACATCACTTGTAGGGTTGGCTACTGGATTGGCAATTGTAGGGTCATCTAATGAAGCTGAAGGAGTCCACGTGTAAGAAATAACTGGGGATCCTGAACCAGACCAGTTGGCAGTATTAGACCCTCCTAAGTTTAGAGAAGACCCATAACAAAGGTCCGCTTTGTAGGTTTGGCCTGTAACTTTAACATCATCAAATCTGATTCTTCTATTAGAAGAAGTTGTTTTAACAATAACTCTAATTTGTAAATAATTGCCTTCCAAACCATTTTGGAAAACATTTGTATTATTAGCATAATTAAAATCTAATAAACCATTTCCTGAAAACTGATTCCAAATCCCGCCATCTAAACTGTATTCTGTCTTAATATAATAATTGGTAGAATTTGAAGAAATATATCCTTGCTTGGAAGCTAAAAGACTTAAAGAAATATTATGATAATTTGCAATGTTTATTACAGGGGAATTCCATATACATTCACCATCAGTATCCTGACCTTCCATTTGTTCACTAGAGTTTACTTTAAACCAATCAGAATTGTTACTTAAAGTTGCAGAGCTTACGTCAATTGTCCAATTGCAATCGGAAACATCTATTGTTGAGCCATAAGCACCCTTATTGATTTGGCCTGAAAATGTTTCTTCGAAAAGATTTTCAGTTACTATATCAGCGTTAGTACCAGCTGTTACTTCAAGATTTGAACATTGTGAATAATAGTTATGTGTTATAACAAAAAAAACAAATACTGTAATTAATTTATTAAATATCATTATTAGAAAAAAGATTGTAAAGTTACATTTTTACAATTACAAATTCAGTCCTTCTATTTTTTTGATGTTCTTCTTCAGAACATGGGACAATTTTTGATCCTTCACACTCACATTTATTTTTCAATTTTGATTCTCCATATCCTTTTCCATATATTCTTTCAGGATTTGAAATTCTAGCCTTAATATAAATAGCAGAAGATTTAGCTCTTCTATCAGACAAACTTGAATTATAATTTTTCGATGCTCGACAGTCAGTATGAGAACCTAACTCCACTACCATTGTTGAATACTCATTCATTACATCAACAATCTTATCCAGTTCATGAGCAGCATCTTCACGAATATTAGATTTATTGACATCAAAATATATAGGCTCTATTTCAATAATAGTTGCTATATCAACTCCTGTTATTAATCTTGCCAAAGTTACTTCTGCAGTATCGTAAAAATGACCATCAGTTACTGCATAATGAAATGTGTCAGCAACTACAAAATAATCCTCCGGAATATATTTAAATGATCCATCTTCATTAAATTTTAACTCACCATGTAAAGGAGAATCTATTAGAATAGTAGATAAAGAATCATTTCCAGGATCATAATCGTTATGTAAGGTTCCTTTTATACTATTTACACTGAAGTTTTCTCCTTTTTTTATGATATAATGATCATCAGTTGCTACAGGTAGGGTTTTATCAATTGAATTTATAAAAACATTTATATCCCTTTCTGAATAACTATTGTGAACTAGTCTATAGGTAAATTGGTCTTGGGTTACATTTTCATTATCAGGTGTGTAAGTAAATGTACCGTCATCTTTAAATTTAACTTTCCCATTCATAGGTTTACTAGTTAATTTAGCTTTATAAAGTAACTTTTCCCCAAAAATTCCTTGAACAGTATCTTCAATAAAGTCATTGGCTATTACTGAATTCTTAGTCACTTCTAGTTTTTGCCCATAAACCATAGTGTAGTAATCATCCACTCCCTCAGAAAGATTGATATTAGTTTTAAAACAATAAATATCATCATCTCCTTTTCCACCTGGTCTATTAGAAGATAAAAAACCAAATTTCAAATCTCTAGACATAAAAAATGAAAAATCATCTTTTGCAGAATTAAATGGCTTACCCATATTAATTATTTCAGTTAAAGTGGAATCTAAATAATTGTTAACCATGAAGATATCTAATCCACCTAAACCAATTCTTCCATCTGAAGCATAAAAAAGAGTCTGATCATCTAAATGGAATGGAAAAACCTCATTACCCTCAGTGTTAATTTGACTTCCTAGATTAACTGGCCTGGAAAGTCTGATTAGTTCTCTTGAAGCAGTTGTATCACTTAAAAAAAACTGTTTATAAAGTCCGTATATATCACAATAATATATGTCCATTCCACCATATCCACCGGGCATATCACTAGCAAAATACATTCTTTCACCATTTTTTGAAATGGTTGGATGCATTACAGAATAATGATCATTATTAATTGATAAGCCTAGTACACTATCTGGAGTATTCAGGTGTTCCATATTTACCTTATATAAACTTAGGAATAAGGCTTTGTCTTGTGATTCTAAACTATTACTTCTGGTATAGTATATTGTTTTTTGATCATCACTCATTATAGCAGGACCCTCTTGGTACTGATTTTTAAGTTTACCACTTAGAGCACTTGGTTCTGAAAGCTTCATTGAAGGAAACTGAAAATCTGTTTTAAATAGATCGTAGGTTGGGTTATCGGGCTTTACAAACTTTGATTTTTTTATTTTCTTGATAGAAAACTCGTCTGCACTTGTAAAAAGAACTGAATAAGAACTAGATGAATCATTTTTAACTGCATATGCACCAAAATCAGAATTTTTAGTATTAATAGAAAGGTTAACTAAATCAATCTTGGATATATTATCGAGTAATTCTCTGTGAGAAGAATTATTATTAAAAATTTCAGCCCTTTTTTCATCAGAAGAATTGGCATATTCTTCTCTGATTTCTTCAGCTTCATCAAATTTCTCATTTATATAAAGTATGTGAGAGTAATTGTATAGATCTACTGGCGTATTTGTTTTTTCTGCAACTATTTTAAAATAATATTCAGAACTATCTAATAAATTTATGTTTAAATAGGATTTAGCAAGTTTTCTTAGTACATCTAAAGATTTATCAACTACATCAGAATATCTTGATGCTGCTTTTCTGTAAGATTCTTTTTCAAAGTGATAGTTTCCCCAATCAATAGCTACTTTATCACTTTTCCCAATTCCATATTCAAAAATTGGAGCATTTTTATAGAGTTTTCTGTAAGTTGTTAAAGTGTCCTCAATTTCAATATTTTCAGCTAAATCAAAATTTTCTCCTCTATGTGAAGTATCTAAATTTATAAGGACACCATGTTTGAAATACTCTATAGTTCCATCTGATTTTCTAATTTTAATAATGTGAGTAGAGTCTTCATCTGGATTGAAATGGGGTTCTACACTTTGTCCAAAAAAAGTACTCACTGAAAAAACAGAAAGAAAAAATAGATATTTAGAGCATTTAATCATTAAAAATATCTTGGAGATTTAATTACTTTTTTCTCTTTATATAAATAATCATAACGAATAGAAATCTCATGTGTTCCTCCGTTGTACTTAAAAGTTTGATTACCCAATGAGTATCCAAATGAATAACCTACAGACAACTGGTCACTTAAGTTGACACCTGCTAACAATGCATATCCTCCACCCTTACTAGCGGTTGGAATTATAGCTCCAAATGGAGCTCTAAAAGCCAAACCAGCCCACAATCTGTCTTGAATAATAAATAACCCTGTTAAATCTAGTGTGCTTGCAGCATTTTGAGTTACCTTAACATAACTACTAGGTCTTAATTTGATATTTTCATTGATGTTGAAAATAGCTCCAGCAATTAAAAAATAATGTCTTTGCGTAGCATTAAAATCATAATTTATCAAATGGGGTGATGAAAACCCAACATACCATTTAGGTGTATAGTAATAGAGTCCAAACCCATAATTAGGCATAAATTTACCAACATTATCTGGATTAAAAGCAGGGTCAATCTGATTATCTAAACTCAGATTATTTAAATCTAATCTTGTATGATTACCACCAACTTTTACCCCCATTGCTAATTTATGACCTGAACTATTAAATTTTAAATGATAAGCAAAATCAATTGTTAAATTATTTAATAAAGCTGGCCCAACCACATCATTTGAAAAACTAAATCCGAAACCTAAAGATTCATTGATAAGAGGAGCATTTAAAGAAATAGTATGAGACCATGGTGCACCATTAAAACCAGTCCATTGAGATCTGTTGAGCATGGTTGCATTGACTATTTGTCTTGAACCCACATAAGCAGGATTTACTGCTTGATGATTAAACATATAAAATGAAAACATAGCATCTTGCTGTGATTTACCAGTTAACAGAAAACTTAGAAAAAGTGATATAAATATTAATTTTTTCATACTAATTTCTTCTTATATAAACATAACCTTTTACAAAATTATTACCAAAACTATTATTCTCTCCTAAGTCAATAACATAGTAGTAGGTACCCTCTGGTACTTGACCATCACCAATTATAACATTGTTAAGAACATTTGGTGTTCCATCCCATTCGTTATCATCTCCATAAGAATCCATTTCAAACACCTTAACTTCCCATCTATTATAAACTTCAACTCTATTATTAGCATACCTTTCAATTCCTGAAATATGCCATGTATCATTGACTCCATTTCCGTCTGGAGAGAAACCTTCAGGAATAAATAATTGTTCTAATTGAATCCTAGTATTTTGAGATGCTTCGACAGATCCACATGTAAAGCCAGGAGTTGAAGCTGAAAGCCTAAATAAATAGTTATCAAATGATTTATTTAGATTATTCATAGTCAAAGTTGTTGTCTGAACCCCACTGAAAGTAGTATCATCGTTAATAACTTCCCATGTAAAACCATCATCAATACTCATTTCCCATTGATAGAAAATAGTTGACAATGAACTTGCTTCTCCAGAAATTTCAATACTACCTCCTTCATCGAAAATTTCTAAAATTGAGGGTTGAAGTATGTCAAATACAACCTGGGATCCTTCTTCTAGGAAATCATATATTCCAGAGCTGTCATTATCGCTAGGTAATAAATAACCATCAAAACCACTTACGACTAACCCAAGAGAATCTTGTAAAGTTGGAGAATTACCTAAATAGCCATCTCCATCTTCATCTGTAAACCCTGCTTCAACAACATCATCACAACCGTCACCATCACTATCTAAATCCATGAAATCTGGATTGCCATCATTATCAGTATCAATTGGAAGAGAACCTTCAGTTAAATCTGCCATTCCATCATTATCCAAGTCTGTAAATCCTGAATCACTGTTATTAATGAAACCATCTCCATTAGAATCATTATCACCATTTCCTGATTCAACAACATCATATATTCCATCATTATCACTATCTAAATCTATAAAGTCTGGAGAACCATCATTGTCGCTATCAGTAGGTATATTTGATTCTGTTCCATCTGCCATACCATCATTATCATTGTCTAAGAAATTAGTATCATTAACATCTACTACTCCATCATTGTTGGTATCCAGAGAACCATTTCCTGATTCAACAACATCATAAATGCCATCATTGTCACTGTCTAAATCTAAATGATTTGCAATACCATCTCCATCTGAATCTAAAGGAGATGTATTATCAGAACCATCGGCCATACCATTGTTGTCATTGTCTGTAAAACCATTATCATTTACATCAATAACTCCATCGTTGTTGGTATCTTGTGAACCATTTCCTGATTCTACCACATCGTAAATGCCATCATTATCACTATCAATGTCTAAATAATCTGGAATTCCATCACCGTCAGAGTCTCCAGTTCCTTCATCATCATCTGAAATACCGTCATTATCATCATCATCATCATCTACATCTGGAATTCCATCACCATCAGTATCATCACAATAAATGGTTAAATCAATACTTATTAAACTATCACACCCAGTAACTAAAGATGTTAGAGAATCTATGTATATTCCTGAAATAGAATAAATATTTCCTAAAGGAGAAGTGTATGTTCCGCAAGCAGTGTCAATGATATTTGTTATGGTGGAATTATTTACAATTATATCGTAAACTAGTACGCTATCACAGCCATTTATTGTAGTTAAGGTATCATAATAAAGCCCTGAAAGGGATAACGTATCCCCAAATTGAGTTACATAATAATCACAAACTGTAGAACTGATTACAATATTGTATATTGAATCTACTTGGATATCTAAAATAAATAAGGTATCACAGCCAGATGAATTAGTTACAGTATCATAATGAATACCTGGACTACTAATAAAATTATTTCCAAATAAAATACTATCATTTTGACAAATTTCTTGATTTAGTTGAACATAAATAATTGAATCAACAACTAGTTCTGTTTCAATAATACTATCACATCCTGAAATGGAACTTAAAGTATCATAATAAAAGCCTGATACATTTTGATAATCTCCATCTAAGAAAACACTGTCTGTATTACAAATTGATAAGTAATTTGAAGTAAAGTAATTATTTTCAACTGATAAGTAATACACTCTTGTATAATAACAACCATTGGACATAACAGTTGTATCAACATAAACACCACCAGAGTTCTGATATGAACCGGCTAAATAAATACTATCTCCAAAACAGATACTTAACGAATCTCCCCATGCATGATTATAATATATTGAAAGATTCAGCTCTACAATACTGTCACATCCAGCTTGCGCTTGTAGGGTGTCATAATATATACCACTTGAACTATAATATACTCCGCCAAATAAAGTACTGTCTCCTGTGCAAATTTCTAAATTAATTGTTGAAGAAATTAAAGTGTCAAAAATCAATTCTGTACTTACTATACTATCACATCCAGCAAAACTTTGTAAGGTATCTATATACGTGCCATTTAAAGTCTGATAACTACCAGCTAATAATGCACTATCTCCAATACACCTTTGAACTGTATCCGAAACATAATAGCTATTATTGATTATTAAATCTAATACCAC
>CENJ01040124.1_pt1 | contig 11958 bp, 8 predicted proteins | sample 356161 | NCBI WGS metagenome assembly CENJ01 (sample SAMEA2619531, study PRJEB7988) | marine metagenome | biome: marine biome (ENVO:00000447); feature: surface water layer (ENVO:00002042); material: "saline water (ENVO:00002010), including plankton (ENVO:xxxxxxxx)" | depth 5 m
TGTAAAATAAAGGAGTTAGAAAAAAATGGATTAAAAAACTTGTATGTTGTTTTTGATAAAATCGATTCTATTGAAAAAGGGTTAAATAGTTTAAATAGACTTTAGTCTATTTATTATAGAAAATGCTTTATCGACTTCTTCTTCATTAACAAGGATTGTAAATTCATTTGATGTAGAAATGATTTGTGAAACATTGATTCCGTCCCAAGAAAGCTTCTGAAAAACAAAATAATATATTCCTGGAACAGAAACATTTTCTTCAGGTAATTTAAATGAAATTGAACATAAATTTTCTGTTTTATTAAGACAAAATTCGTTAGAAAACTTTTCTTCCAAAAGCTTTGAAAGATTACTGCTTACAACAATATTACATTCATCTACTCCTCTGGAACTAGTATAAAAATTATTTTTACTGATATCGAGTTCTTTCAATAAAGATGATTGATTTGCCAATATTGTATCTGAAACTTTAAAATTATAATCTACTAGGTTTGATCGTACTGTGATATCACCTATTTTTTTTAAAACTTTTATAATTTTATGTGTATGCTGAAACTCTAGATTAATAGATAATCTATTGAGTGCCATTACTATTGCTCCATGATTAATTTCCTTTCTTAATATCTCTTCAATTTCAGGTTTGATTTGCCTAGATAGCGATGTAAGATTAATAATTCCATCTGATAAAGCTGAACTTAAAAAGGGTTTTGATTTAATATAATGTGTAACGGCTTGAGATATGGTTTTCAACTATATTGTTTTAAATTTCACAAATCATTGTAAAATTAACATATTTTAGATTTAGTTAATCATAAAATTCTATATACTTCATAATTAAAATCCATATTTTTGAAATCTCATGGTAAGTAACCAAAGGTATACGATAACTTCTGCCCTTCCATACACTAATGGTCCTCTTCACATTGGTCATCTTGCAGGTGCATATATACCAGCTGATATTTATGCTAGATTTAAGAGAATTACTGGAAATGATGTTGTTTATGTTTGTGGAAGTGATGAGCATGGGGTAGCTATATCAATTAAGGCTAAAGCTGAAAGAAAAAGTCCCAAAGAAATAATTGATAAATACCATGTAATCATAAAGAATTCATTTGAATCGTTTGGAATTTCATTTGATAATTATTCAAGAACATCAAATAAAATTCATCATGAAACTGCTTCTAAATTTTTTGTTGATCTTGAAAAAAAGAATTTATTTGAAATAAAAACCTCAAAACAACTTTTTGATCCTAAAGAAAATCAATTTCTAGCTGATAGATTTGTTGAAGGGACTTGTCCAAACTGTGGTTATGAACATGCATATGGAGATCAATGTGAAAACTGCGGCTCTTCATTAAATCCAACAGATTTAATTAATCCTAAATCAAAATTGAGTGGAGAAAAACCTTTAATGAAAAAGACAACTCATTGGTATCTTCCACTTGGTGATTATGAAAATTTTTTAAAAGAATGGATCATAAAAGACAAAAAAAATAAATGGAAAGTAAATGTTTATGGTCAAGTTAAATCATGGATTGATGGAGGACTTGAATCAAGAGCAATTACAAGAGACTTGGATTGGGGAATTCCAGTTCCGCATAAAGATGGTAATGGAAAAGTTTTGTATGTATGGTTTGATGCTCCCATTGGATACATATCATCTACAAAAGAATGGGCAGAAAAAAACGGAAAGAATTGGGAACCATATTGGAAAGATCCAAAAACAAAATTAATCCATTTTATAGGTAAAGATAATATAGTCTTTCATTCAATAATTTTTCCAATTATTCTTAAAGCAAAAGGCAATTATATTTTACCTGAAAATGTTCCTGCAAATGAATTTTTAAACTTAGAAGGTGAAAAAATTTCAACTTCAAAAAACTGGGCTATATGGTTACATGAATATTTAATTGATTTTCCTGAATTGGAGGATAGTTTAAGATATGTGCTAACTGTAAATGCTCCAGAATCAAAAGATAATGACTTCACGTGGAAGGATTTTCAAGCAAGAAACAATAATGAATTAGTAGCAATTTTAGGTAATTTTATCAATCGGGTTTTAGTTTTGACTCATAAATACTACCAAGGTATTGTTCCCAAACAAATAGATGAAAATTGCGAGGATTTTAAGATATTAGATGAAATATTTAGTTATCCAGAAAAAATTTCAAAATCCTTAGATAATTACAAGTTTAGAGAAGGTATTAATACATTTTTAGATTTAGCAAGGCTAGGAAATAAATATCTTGCAGAAAAAGAACCTTGGAAACTAATTAAGTTAGGAAATAAAGAAAGAGTTAGTGAAATAATGTTTATATCACTACAAACATGTGCCATGTTAACAGTATTGAGTGAACCGTTTCTTCCAAAAACCTCAAAGAAACTTGAAAAAATTCTAAATCTTAAAAGAATTAATTGGAATCATATTACGAAAACAAAATTTTTAATCAATTCAGAACACATAATTAATGAACCTGAATTAATTTTTAGAAAAATTGAAGATGAGGAGATTGAAAAACAATTAAATAAACTTAAGGGATCAAATTAATATCAATACTATTCATTTTTGAAATTAAAGCATTATAGCTTAAAAACATCAGATTTAAATCTGATTTATAAATATCGACACTTTCTTTGTTAAGATTATAGGACTCAATTTTATATACAAATGTCTTTAAAACCCTTAATCTTCCAATTATTTCGGGTCTGTTAAATAGTTGAGGAATATTATTAGTTGTTATTTTTTCTAAGTCTGATTTAATTGAACTAATTATTGATTTATGATCAATTTGTTGTAAATCAAAACTGTTAAATTTTGAATATACATTCATTATATTTATCCAAGAATCAAATTCTTCAAGTTTGGTTGAATCTAACTTATTTAATTTAAAAAACTCATCATTTACATATCCATTTAAATTTGAAACCTTAAACTTATTAGTTTCACTCGTCGAGGATTTTTTATCAGAACATGAAATAAAAAATAAAGAACATATAAGCAAAATTCTAAAAATCATAAAATAAAATTAAACTATTTAATTTACGATTGTTTAATAATGTAAAAGATAATTATTACTGATATACTCTGACATAATCAACTTCCATCGTGTCAGAATCGAAATTTGGATCAACTTCACCACCCATATCACCGCCCATTGCAATATTTAAAATGATGTTAAAATTCCAGTTATATGGTAATGAGCAAGCATTTCCAACTACATGGTGAAGTTTATCATCAATATAAAAAGAAAGGGCTTGTGGGGTCCAAACTAGAGAATATACATGAAAATTAGTTGATAAATCATTATAGTCATAAACCTTTTTAGTATCACCCACACCAGGTGATACATCAGGATGATGTGCCGTCATTTGAGCCATATTTAGATGATTTCCAGTATGTTCTAGAATATCTATTTCGCCACAATGTGGCCAATCCAAACCATTTCCATTTGTTGAATAATTTGAACCCAACATCCATATTGCAGGCCATGTACCTTTTTTACTTGGCATTTTAGCTCTAACATCAACTCTACCATACATGAAATCTAGTCCTTGTAAATTATCAATTTTATGAGTTCTAACTCGGGCTGAAGTGTATTCTTTTCCGCCTTGACTCTTTTTTAAAGCAGTGATTTTTAAAACTCCATCTTCAACTTTTGCATTTTCTTGTAAATTAGTAGTTGCTTGAAGTTCATTGTTATACCATTGATTTCTAACCTCAAAGTTCCATTTATTAGTATCTAGTTTACCAGAATAATTAAATTCATCACTCCATATTAACTTACCTCCATTTTCTGGTTTGTATTTATTTTTTGAAGGCACAGTTGATATGTTATCTGTAGTTAACCATACATACCAAGCTGTGCTATTGTTATCAACTGTTCTTAACAGTAAATTATTACCATCATGACATTCAATTGTAAACTTTTTTTCTCCTACATAAAAACCTATGAAAGACTGACTTAAAAACTCTAACTTATTTTCATTATCACTTTTATATACAAAATAAGAGTCAGAATAATTAGCCTTTGCATATTTTTCAATTTCACCATCTGCGTTTTGCGATTGGCCTGTATCTCCAAAATCATTTTTTAAATGTGCTGCCTTACCATAAACATCACCATTAGTTTTATGAGTGTATGTCCCATTTACATTAAATGTATATTCATCATCATAAAACCCTGAATTATTTTTTGAAAAAGCTTCAGCCTCAAAGTAAGATGGATAACGATGATCTGAGGAACCATTAGCAAAATGAGCATCAAATGCTGCATTAATTTTCCAGGTTTTTTCTGAATCTCCTGCTAATAATTTAACCAGTTCATGATCAGATTCTGGACTAACTAAAACAGAAATTGATTTGTCAGAAGATATATAATCATTAGTTGAAGAGTAAGCTAGAACCCTTGTATTATATTGGTGAGTTCCAATTTTTGTATAAGTATGTTCAACAGAACCAGTAGATGACTCCTTTGTACCACCATCTCCAAATCTAAAACTATATTTAACTGCGTTCGTTGCACTAGCAGTAAAATTAACTTTACCACTTCCGTCACCTAATGCATTTGAATTTGATCCTTGAATTTGAACTGTATAATTTAAATCGGAAGGTATTATTTTATTATTTTCATTTCCGCCGTTTCCACCATTATCAACTGAATGATCTCCCCCATCAGAGGAACACGAAAATACAAGAAGAAATAAGATTATTAGCTTATTCAATTTTAATAGACGTAGAAGCATTTTGTTAAATTAATACATAGAGAGGAAATAAACTTCCTCCCTATGTAAAAATAAACACATGAAATAAAAAACGTTAATCCGCAATTAATTTAAACCACCATTTTCTGCCAGTACTATCAACAGTAGTTAATTCAGCTTTGTTATCACCAGTGAATTTCCATGAATAAACATGAGTTCCTGTATACAGGCCAAAATGACCAATACCAGATAATTGGATAGATTCCACACCACCTGGTGCAATAATCTCCCATGTTCCAATGTAATTATCAATGGCAAAATTTTTGTATGTATTGTCTGCTGGATCTTTTACTCCACCAACTTCATCTGCCCACTCTGTTTTTACAGCACATCCACCGTTAGTAGTATGTGTGAATGTTCCATCTTTCCTAATAGTCCATGTATCATCATCAGACCCATAGTCAGTTCTAGAATTAGGCGCAGCGCTATACCATTCAGGCCAAGTTTGCCATACAGGTCCAACACCAACGTAACCGCCAGTTTCTTTTTCTAATCTCCATTTTTTTGATGAAGCTCCGTGAAGCTTTTGCAAGAACTCAGCTGAAGGCTTGTAGCTAGCAAATACTGTTACTTCAGTTGCTACACTTGTTGTTGTTCCTCCAACCCCTAATGCAACAGCAGTCACAACATATGTGTTAGTTCCATTAACAGAAAAGTTATAAGTTACTTTCCCTGTTGGTGAAACAGTTTCTTTACCATCAAAAACAAACTTATAGCTTAAGGCATTCTCAGCAGTTACAGTGAAATGTACTGTTCCAGAACCATCACCATTTGGTTTTTCAGTTGACTGACCAACAATTTGAGAAGTAATTGCAATAGATGTTGGAGCATTAATATCTCCCAAAATATATTGATCTTCTTCACTAAAACTATCAACTTCACATGCTACGAAAAAAGCAGCGAGGATCAGAATTAAAGATTTATAAATAAAATTAAATTTTTTCATATTCGTATTAATTAAAATTGAACAATATCATCTAAGTAAACAGTGAAGTTTGATGAACCATCACCCATTGTACCATTATCAATGAATAAAACAAGATTTGTCCAGTTATTTCCAGCAGCAAACGCAACATCTGAAAAATCTAGAACCATTTCTTCCCATTCAGAAGCTTTAGTTGTAGTACCAATAACCTCAGCAGTACCAACAACTCCTGGCCATGGAACATCGTTTTCAAACTTAGCAGTAAGTTTCAACCCTGCTCTAGGTGACCAAATTTTAAGTCTTAATTTTCCTTCTTTAGACATGTCAAAAACATCAGTGTAAGTCAGTTTATGTCCTCCCCAAGTTTGTCCAGCATTTTTAACTAGCTTTAAAACTTTATCCGATGAGTTTCCATTCTTGTCAGGATTATTAATTATCTCCTGAGCTCCACCATCAAAACCAGATAATGTAGGTAATACTTCAAAATCGGCAATAGCTGAGCCTGGATCAAATCCAACAACAGGTTTTACAGCTTGTTTAAAATCATCAACATAGAACGTCCAATCATCACCACCAGCTCCCATTGTACCTAATTCATAGAAAATAACAACTTTTCTAAATTCTGGTGTCTTATCAATTCCGCTAAAATCCCAAGTCAATTCTTCCCAGGTTTTACTTTTGGTAGTAGAAACTGAAAATTCTCCAGAGTTAATAGCACCATCACTAATATTTTCGAGTTTCATGGTAACTTTTGCACCAACTTTAGGAGCCCAAATTTTCATTTTAATTTGATCCTTAGCTGAAAGATCAACAGGATTAGTTAATTGTAATACTGAACCAGCCCAAGTTTGATCCTTATTTTTTGTAATTTTTACAACTTTATTTGAAGGATTCAAACCTCCTTTATCAGGATTATCAATTATTTCGTGAGCATTTCCACCAAAGCTTATGAAAGTATTTGTATCAAAAGCTTCAAAACCTACTGGAAGTAAAGTTGGAGCTGACATTGTTAGTGTTTCTTCATAAACTGTTGTAGCTGATCCACCACTTAATGCTGTAACTTTTACAGTATAATCTGCACTGGTTGCATAAACATGATTAAGTTCAGCACCAATAGCTAAATCTTTAACATCAGATCCATCTCCGAAGTCAACTGTGAAAGCACTTGCGTAATCAGCTTCAGCTTCAACAGTTAGTGTTAATGCATCTTTAGTAAATGTTACATCCAAATTTTCTGGAGCTCTGAAAGAAACTTCTAGAGGTAACTCAGCTTCTGCAGTCAAATTATTAATACCATAAGCTTTTACACCAACAGTATAAGAACCTTCAGCATAAACTTGCTTTACATTTTCTCCATTTTCAACACCTTTGACAACATCTTTTCCATTTCCTGGTGTAATGTCAAATTTATAAGCTCCATTTGCTTGCGGAGTTATTGTCACAGTTCCAGTATTATCTTGAGTGATCGAAAAATGTGCACTCACAGTATCTGGTGGGTTAACAGAGTAAACTGCATCACTAAAGTCTTCATTTTCACATGAGGTGATAATAAAAACTAGAGAGAATAAACCCAATAATATTTTTTTCATTTTATTCATTTTAATATTTTTTAGTAACCGTTATTTTGAGTTAAGTTAGAAATATCGATTTCCTTTTGCGGAATTGGAAATACTTCATGCTTACCAGCTTGAAATCCTATACCTTGAAGTACAGTGGAAGCTTGACCAGTTCTTACTAAGTCAAAAAACCTGTGTCCCTCTCCTGCTAATTCTAATCTTCTCTCATCCCAGATCTCTTGAGTTAATGTTACACCAGTTGAGGTTGATGCATTAGACTCATTTCCAAATGCTCTCTTTCTAACCTCATTCAAATAATTTTGAGCAGCTTGAGTGTCAGGAGATGATTTTCTGTTGTTAGCTTCAGCTGCCATTAATAAAACGTCAGCATATCTAATAGCTCTATAATTAGTTCCAAAATTCAATTCTTGCTGTGCTGAAGACTCGCCTTGTCTAGGAATATACTTGTGATTAAAATAACCTGTATGCTCATAACCTTCACCATACTCTGCTCCAGTATCATCAGCCCATTTAACTATATCCAAAACCGACACATCTTTTCTTTTATCTCCAGCAGGGAAAGCATCGACTAAGTCTTGTGTTGGAACATTAAAACTCCATCCACTTTGGTAAACATCACCGACATAACCTCTAATTCCATGGTGAATTACTGCGAAGTTACCTTCAGTTCCTTGGGGAACATAATCCCATGCCCACCAGTTTGAATCTTTAGTATGTTGAATTTCATATACAGACTCAGCACCATTTTCACCAGACTTAAGAAATACACTTCCAGGTCTTTCAGGCAATCCGTAGGCACCTATAAGTGGATCCAAAATAGCAGCAGCTTGATCAAACTTATCTTGGTATAAATAAACTTTACCTAATAATGCATGAGCAGTAAACGATGTTGCTCGTCCATTAACACTTTTCTCAGCTGGTAAAGCTGCTATAGCTGCATTTAAATCACTTTCAATTTGCGCATATACATCTGAAGCTGAAGATCTTTGTAAAGTTCCTGAATCAATCGCAGTTAATCTAGAGTTAGTAAATAAAGGAACATCACCAAATATTTTTACCAACTCGAAATAAAAGAATGCTCTTAAAAAATGAACTTCACCATAGAGCTCATCTTTTCTTGTAAAATCTAACTTATCCTTATTTTCAAAAAGGTAATTAGCTCTGTTAACTCCTTCATACATAAATTGCCAAATACTAGTTAGTTGATCATTTTCAGGATCATGTAACATATCGTCAATTTTTTGCAAGCCAATAACATCAGTTGCACTTTCACCTCCAGCAAGAGAGTTATCAGATGCTATCTCACCAATCATTACATTATAAAGAATCCATTGAGTTACATCATACACACCGACAAGAGCAGATTCATAATCACTGCTCGATGTGAAATAATCATCAGCAACTATTGTGTAAGTTTCTGATGGATCATAATCTACATAATCATCACAGCTAATGACTGAGAATGATAATATAGTTACAAATAATAGTTTATAAATATTTTTCATTTTAATCAATTTTAAAATTTAACGTTTAAACCAACAGAAACTATTCTTGGAGTAGGATAATTTCCATAATCAATACCACTACCTAATACACCACCTGACATTTCAGGATCATAACCAGAGTAGTCAGTGATTGTAAGAAGATTTTTTCCTTGTAGATATAATCTTACGCTATCAAAAACAGAGTTCTCATTTAAATTAAAATTATATCCAAGTTGAACATTCTTAATTTTAATGAAGCTTCCATCTTCAACATATCTATCAGAAGCTCTTGAGTTGTTGTTTCCATCAACAAAAGTAGCTCTTGGTTCAACAGTGCTAGTACCTTCACCTGTCCATCTGTCCAGTGCTCTAGCAAATCTGTTAGTATAATTTAGATTTCTTTCATATGCTCTATATACATCATTTCCAAAAGAACCATATGTAAAGACACTTAAATCAAAATTGTGAACATTAAGATTTAAATTCCAACCAATTGTATAATCTGCAAAAGGATCTCCAATTTTGGTTCTATCTTCTGCATCAATCTTCCCATTACCATCAACATCAACAAACCTTATGTCTCCTGGTTGAGCATTGTCTTGAGTAGCATGAGCAGCCACTTCATCATAATTTTGGAAAATTCCATCTGTTTTATATCCCCAGAAAATCCCAGGTGAATCACCTTCTCTAAACTGAACTAGATTTTTGAAAGGAATTCCATAACCAGCTCCCCAAATATATTTGTCTCCATTGTTGATAGCAGTAACCAAATTGTCAGAACTTGTAAAGCTGACGCTCGTATTAAAACTTATTTTATCATTAAAGTCTTTTGAATATCCAAGAGAAACATCGAAACCAGTTGTTTCAGTACTACCTATATTGGCAGTTGGATAAACTGGTGTTCCTAAATATAAAGATAGGGTTGGATTAAATAATAGATCATCAGTTGACTTTTCAAAATAATCGAAGGATAATGAAAGAGATGAATCAAACATTCTTAAATCAAATCCAACATTAGCTTGTCCTTGGTTTTCCCAACTTACATCAGCATTAGGAATTGAATAAAGTGTTGATCCAGCTGCTATTGTATTTCCAAATGTATATTTTGGGAACGTTGAAATAGTACCAAATTGAGGTGAAACATTATCATTACCAACTAGACCATAACTCGCTCTAATCTTTAGAAAGTTAATGGTGGAAGAATTAAAAAAATCTTCATTTGTAATAACCCATCCTAAAGAGGCTGATGGGAAATAAGCAAACTTGTTGTTCTCACCAAAACTAGTAGAACCATCTCTTCTTAAAGAGAATGATGCTAAATATTTTTCATTATAATCATACTCAGCTCTTGCAAAGAAAGAGACTTTTCTTCCAACATAATAAGATGATGATGTTGTTGAATATTTTTGATCACCTGTTGCAGCTGAAATATCTGCAAACTTCCATGAATTAAAAGGGATATCAACAGCAGTACCTCCAAGTCCTTCGCCAGTATTTTTACTAATTGCAAATCCAGTAAAAAGACTGAAGTTATGTTCGTTATCTATGGAAAAATTATAATTACCTAGTAATTCATAGTTATATCTAAACCATGTATTAGTAGTCTCACTAACTCTACTGTGTGTTGAAGTCTCTTCTCCTGTCTCAGAATCAACTGTGACTATCGGAGTACCATCTGCATTTGAATTTGTTTGGTTATGATTAGCACCATAAAAAACTAATGGATTAAAACTTTTTCCAACAGCAGAGACATAATTATAACCTAATCTGGAAGTTATTTTAAAATCTTTAAATAATTCATATTCTAACTCTAATTTCCCTGTAATCTTATTAGTATTTCCCTCATTATAAGAATTTGAAATTTGAGCGAGAGGATTTTTTACCTCTTGAGTAATTTTAGAATCTGTCCCGAAATTTCCACTTATGTCGTATACAGGAGTGGTTGGGCTCATGTTTAGAGCATTAAATAAAACATCTCCCAAGTTACTTCCTTTAATATTGGCATATGTATTATATGCTTTAATATTTAATTTATCAGTCAAATCAGCATCAATATTTGCAGTAAAGCTGAATCTGTCAAAATAACTTTTATCTTCTCCATACAGAACACCTTCTTGAGATGTATGACCAGCGGAGAAATAATATGAAGCTTTTTCAGAACCACCTCTAGCTGAAAAAGTATTTGTTACCAAAGGAGCATCATCCCTGAATACTTCTTTTTGCCAATCAGTTCCATTTCCAAAATTTGAAAAATCTGGATAGATTAAATTTCCACCTGAGGCAACCGAAGCTTCATTTAAAATAGCAGCATATTCTGTAGCATTTAAAACAGCTATAGTTTTCTCAACAGATTGTTGAGCATACGAACTATCAAAATTGAATTGAGTTTCTTGATTTCTCTTTCCACTTTTAGTTGTTATTACAATAACTCCATTACCACCTTTGACTCCGTATAGTGCAGTAGTTGAGGCATCTTTTAATACAGAAATACTTTCAATATTACTAGGATCAAGAGAATTCATGTCATCTAATGTTAAATTAACACCGTCTACAATAACTAAAGGATCATTACCAGAATATGAGCTAATCCCTCTAATTAGAACAGTAGGTTTTGCACCAGGTGTACCGCTTGAAATAACATTCAATCCAGATTGACCTTGCAGGGCATCCTCAACTCTAACAGGTTTTAATTTTTCAACAGCTTCACCGTCAACAGTAGAGACAGCACCTGAAATATTGGCTGCTTTTTGAGATACATATCCAAGAAGAACAACTTCTTCTAAAGCTTCAATATCGGGATCTAAAGAAACTGAAATATTGAATGAGGATGAAACTTTTAATTCTAAGGTATTGTAACCAATAAAAGAAAAAACAAGTACATCACCATTTGAAACATTATTAAGAGAAAAATTTCCATTAAAGTCGGTATTAGTTCCATTAGTTGTGTTTTTTACCACGACATTAACACCTGGGAGCAGATCATTATTACTAGAATCTGTTACTGATCCAGTAATTGTCCCTGACTGTGCAGCCATAGTAATGCATCCTAAAAAAAATAAAATGCTTAATATTTGACTTTTCATAAATAAATTTTTAGTAGCATAAACATAGATCTTTTTTCTTTTCAAAAAATATATAAAAACTATACAAAATGATAAATTGATAATTTTAGGGGTAGAAATTTATGAAAAGTACATTTTTTAGGTGAAAA
>CENJ01046334.1_pt1 | contig 11956 bp, 14 predicted proteins | sample 356161 | NCBI WGS metagenome assembly CENJ01 (sample SAMEA2619531, study PRJEB7988) | marine metagenome | biome: marine biome (ENVO:00000447); feature: surface water layer (ENVO:00002042); material: "saline water (ENVO:00002010), including plankton (ENVO:xxxxxxxx)" | depth 5 m
ACCCCCTGAAGCCAGACGAAAAACTGCGCCAGCCAGTCCGGCTCCACCCCCAGACGCGAGGCACCACGCAGAAAACTTTCGGATACGACGAGCCACACCGCGATAAAGATCACGACAAACACACGTATCCATAGAGTCGAACGGCTCATTTATCCCCCGATATCCACGCACCTGCGACGGTCGGTTCACTTGCGGAATGGCGCGATATCGCGGACCTTTAGGCAAATGATTCGACGCTCCAGAAAGGTGATCCCATGAGTGCACCACTCGGCTCCAAAGCCAACCCTTCCAAGTTTGAAGTGTATAAAGACCTTCCAGATGACGAGCCGTATTTCGTAATCCGCGCGCGCGACCCGCTGTCGTCTGCTCTGGTAGAACTTCACGCCTATATTGGCGCGGGCCAGTCCGGTTCAGCGCACAATAAGCTCGCTGAAATCATGGCAATGACAGCGTCGAAGCCACCGCGCCCGTCAGACAGTCCGAAATATCGTGAGACCTTCCAGATCTCACTCGCTATGGAAAAATGGCGCGAAGGCTAGTTTTTCATTTCGAAAAACAAAAATATATTGCCGATTATCAATAAATATGTTTTCTCCTGATCAGATTATTGATTCAGGAGAAAACGGTCGTGATTACCTCAGCCTTTCGCTCATTGGCCATTTGCACAGGCCTTGCCGCTTCACTTTGCGCAAGCGCCAGCGCAACCGACGCTTCACAACCGGATGTCATCTCTTTCGGGACTAACGCTGAAGTTATGGCCGACAATCTGAGCCCGCTTTGCTCAGCCCAGACCTTCAGGGAACTTGATCCACCGCCCGTGCCAGGAATCACATCGCGTAGCCAGATCGATTGTGAAGGATTTGACTATTTTGGTGCCCCACGTCTCGCTGAGTTCGTGTTTCTGAATGACGAACTGGCGATGGTGTGGGTCCTTGTCGAAAGTGACGATATTCCAAATCTGGAAGCTAGTATGACGGCGCTGCACGGTGAAGCGGACGTCCAATCGACGGATGTAGACCTGCACACGAATGCAAATGCAGGCGTTCGCCGCGATGTGCCGGAAGCGCTCTTTTACGCTGAGACGATCGAGCCGCTTATCCGCATGCAGGCGGGCGGCTGAGCGTTTAGCTCGCCGCTTTATCTTCCGGCGTTACGCGCAGATCATGCTCGCGCACTTTGCGATAGAGCGTAGACCGGCCAATCCCGAGCTTGCGGGATACCTCAGACATATGACCGGCGTAGAAGTCGATCGCATACTGGATCAGGTCACGCTCGACCTCTTCCAGCGGGCGAAGCTCGCCGGTTGTGTCTGTGATGCGAACCGGATGATCAAAGGCTTCGCTGAAAGCTTCCACCGTTGCACTTGTTGGTGCGGACGCAGATACAGATGGGCCTTCGGCAGCGAGCTGGTCGAGGTCTGGTAGTTCACCGACAAGACCGCTTAACTGCGGGAAGTCCTGAGGCTCAAGCTCGTCACCTTCACAAAGCACCACAGCCCGGAAGATCATATTCTCAAGCTGGCGGACGTTGCCCGGCCAGTCATAAGCATTGAGCAGCGCCAGTGTTGCCGCGCTCGCGCCCGTGACTTTTGTGCCTTCAGACGCGTTGAAGCGACGAATAAAGTGGGCAGTCAGCGCCGCAATATCTTCTTTGCGCTCGCGAAGCGACGGCATGTCGACCGGGAATACGTTCAGACGATAGTAAAGGTCTTCACGGAAGCGGCCTTCAGCAACCAGCTGGGAAAGATCTTTGTTGGTCGCAGAGATAATCCGCACATCAACTTTCGTGGGGCGACGTGAGCCGACTGCGTCGACCTCACCTTCCTGCAACGCACGAAGCAGCTTTACCTGCATATCGAGCGGAAGCTCGCCGACCTCATCGAGGAAGAGCGTACCACCATCAGCTTCAACGAACTTACCAGGCGATTTGGACACAGCGCCTGTAAACGCGCCTTTCTCGTGACCGAACAGAATGCTCTCGACGAGATTTTCAGGTATCGCGCCGCAGTTCACCGTCACAAACGGACGACCTGCGCGCTCGGATGCACCCTGAATGCAGCGTGCGATAACTTCCTTACCGACACCGCTTTCACCGAGAATGAGGATTGGAATATTCGACGAAGCAGCGCGCTGACCGAGACGAACCACCTGACGCATAGGCGGCGCTGCGGCGATCATGTCATCAAAGGACAATTCTCCGCTAGCAGTTTTCTTGAGGCGCTTCACCTCGCCGCGCAGTTCCGTCATCTGGAGCGCGTTCCGGATAGAAACAACAACACGTTCCGGAGAGGCTGGCTTAACAAAGAAGTCGATAGCGCCGGCGCGCATGGCCTGAACCACGGTATCGATAGAGCCGGATGCGGTCAGAACCATAACAGGGAGTTCGGGGCGAACTTCCTGCAGGCGTTCGAGAACCTCCATACCGGACAGACCTGGCATCACCAGATCCAGCAGCATGACGTCTACGCCATCAGAAGTATTACGCGCCATTTCGAGGCCGCTTTCACCATCTGGTGCGACGCGGCAAGCAAACCCTGCGCGTTCTACTGCCGCCTGAAGCAAACGACGTTGTGTCGGATCGTCATCTACGACGAGAACCGTCTTAGCCATATTACATCACCCTCGTCCCGCCTTATGGCGTGTCACAGGGTGCCAAGATGGCACACTGGTTTAAAATTAGCCTTAATGCAGACCACGCAATTTTGTGCCGGACGCGCATTTCTGGCCGTCCCGACAAAACCCGCCACTGAAATGATTATGTCGGGACAAACAGGCCTTCAGGATTAGGATTCTCTATATATAAGGGCAGACGGCAATTTCAGGCCAACCTGAACTATCTTGCAAAATATTTATTGAATTACGATAATTTCACTTGCGACTCATGTTGTTTTTCGATATAAACGTGTTTGTAGGGAGCAGTGATCCAGAACAATCCGGCGCAGGGCCGGACTTTAGGAAGGACACTGGAAATGAAAAACGTACTTATCGCAGCAGCATCAGTCATGGGCATTGGACTGGCGGCACCAGCTGCACTCGCACAGGAAGAATTTGCGATCGAATTTTCTTATGATCGCGCTGAACTGATCACGGAAGAAGGTGCACAAGCACTGTACGACCGCCTTCAGGATGAAATCGAAGACGCATGTGAAGTCTCAACCGGCTCACGCGACATGGAAAGCCTCCGCTTCGAGCGTGCTTGTATTGAAGAGACCACACGCAATGCGGTCCAAACTCTGAACTCGCATCACATGAATGCAGTTTACGAGACTCAGACAGGTGAAGCTGTTGGCTAACATCGGAAATTTCGCCCAACTCCAAAGCCGCCATCTTACGAGATGGCGGTGCTTTTTTATGTGAGTTTGAGACCGAGGATTTCATACGGTGACGGGCAGATTGCAGCCCAGCTATCGGCTTCAGACTTTTTGCAAACGCCCGGAAAATCGCCGCTCTTACCTTTCAAATCGAGCATGACCTGAAAATGCACATGCGGTGACCAGCCGCCATTGATTTCAGGCCCGCCAAGTTCCCCCAGGACCTCGCCCGCCGTAATCAGATCGCCCTCTTCGAGCCCAAACATGGATTCTTCGGAGAGGTGGCCATAAAGCGTCCAGAAAATCAGTCCGTCCGGCATTTCGTGCTGAAGAATGATGGTCGGGCCGTAATCGAGCTCACCTGCATTCACCTGCGCGCTATGCAGAAAACCTTCAATTGGCGCATAGACCGGTGTTCCGGCCGGCGCGAACACATCAACACCCAAATGCACCGTTCGCGGCTCACCATCGCCGGTGAACACATCGCTGTCATAGAGGGAGCGGTCTTCCATATATCCGCCGGCCCAGAGCTCGCCGCCCTCAGGTGACCAGTCTTTCGGAACGTCTTTCCAGCCGCGCGCTTCAAGCCCAGCTTTATCCAGCCGAAGGTGTTTTACGTCGCCATGCAGCCCTTCCATCATTTCGGCAGGTGCCGGACGGTCAGACTTCAACCAGCTTTGAAAACGGTCCTGCGTGGTCATAAGAGCTCCAATCGGTAAAAATCATGATGCGAACGCCAAAGCGTCACATTGGCAGATGTAAGTCATAGACTATCTCTTTCATCAAGGAGACTGACCAAAGTGACTGAAGATCCCGAACGCAACAGATTTTCCGCCCGTATTGGCCGGAGCATGAAGGTCGGCACCAACCTCTCAGGCGCCGCGCTGAAATTCGGCGCGAGCCAGGTGTTTGGCGGATCAGACGATAAGATCGCTGCGGCGCTCGCTTCTGCACTCGGAAACACCAAGGGCCCGCTTATGAAAGTGGCTCAAATGCTCTCCACCATTCCGGATTTCCTGCCGCCGGAATACGCCAAAGAACTCTCCCAGCTTCAGGCGCACGCACCGGCCATGGGCTGGCCCTTCGTGAAGCGCCGTATGCGCGCAGAGCTTGGGCCAGACTGGCAATCCAAATTTGCCGAGTTCGGCAAAGAAGCTGCGCATGCCGCATCGCTCGGTCAGGTACATGAAGCCATGACGCATGACGGTCGCAAGATTGCCTGCAAGCTTCAATATCCGGACATGGCCAGCGCCGTTGAAAGCGATGTGGGCCAGCTCAAGAACATGATGGGCCTGTTCCGCCGAATGGATGGCTCAATTGATGCGTCCGAGATCGTTGACGAGATTTCCTCCCGCCTGCGTGAAGAGCTTGATTATGAGCGTGAGCGTAAAGCCATGAAGCTTTATGAGCTGATGCTGGCGGACAAGGATTTTGTCTCTGTGCCGGACCCGGTGGACGAGCTTTCAACGTCCCGCCTGCTCACCATGAGCTGGGTCAGCGGTAAACCGCTTCAGGATTTTGAAGACGCACCGCAAGAGGTACGAAACCGGATTGCCGAAATGCTGTTCTGGACCTGGTGGGGCCCGATGAACGGCTATGGCGTCATCCATGGCGACCCGCATCTGGGCAATTACCAGATCACAGGCGAAGGCACAGGGATCAACCTGCTCGACTTCGGCTGTATCCGTATCTTCCCGGCAAGCTTTGTTGAAGGCGTTGTTCGCTTGCGTGAAGCCATCCGCGCCGATGATTTTAACGGCTGTATGGAAGCCTATGACATTTGGGGCTTTAAGAACCTGAACCGTGAGCTCGGTGAGGTCCTGAACGTCTGGGCAAACTTCATTTACGGGCCAATTCTCGATGACCGCGTGCGCCCGATCGCCGATGGCGTGAAGCCCGGTGAATATGGCCGTAAGGAAGCGTTTGAGGTCCGCCGACTGTTAAAAGAACGCGGGCCTGTCACCATACCTGCAGAGTTTGTCTTCATGGACCGAGCCGCTATTGGCCTTGGCGCAGCGTATCTGAGACTGGGTGCAGAGCTGAACTATTATCAGCTCTTCGAAGAGAGCATTCAGGGCTTTGATGCCAATGCGCTTGCCGCTCGTCAGGCAGAGGCTCTGGCAGAAGTCGGTTTGAGCTAGTCCTCATTCCCCACCGGGATCGCTTGTCGAAGCGTATATTCGAAAGCAGGTGAGCCATTGGCGCACCTGCCGGGTGATGTCTGTTCACACAGTGCGCGTCGCCCGAGTACCAGGATCTGGTCCTGACCGGGCTCAAAGGTGAACCCCTCAATCTCACCCGTGAAGACTTTCCCATCCAGTGCGGGACACAGCTCTGCCCCTCCCGCCTCACATGGAACTGTACTCAGATAGGCTGCGGCAGGTTCAGGCGTTTCACCCGTGAAGGGGAGCTCATAGCGGGTGTATAGTTCGCCACCAATCTCACACCGGATTCCCGAACCCTGAGACATTGCGTTTGCTGCCCTGTCGCTTCGGTACTCCCCGCCGACAATCTCGCAATTTTCTTCAAAGCTATTGCCTGTTGAAGTCTCTTTCGTTCGGTCCGCAAACAGACCTGCGATGATCACAAGGCACACAAAACCAACTGAAAGGGGATGACGCTTCAAAAAACGAAGGAGGCGTCTGCGAAGCGGAGGCCAGATCGGCGCTCGTGGCTTTTTTACCTTCACTTCCGTGACGAGTTCATAGTCCTCAGGCTCGTAATATGGATCTTTCAGATCATGCCCGAAAGCCTCTTTGAACTCGACATAGGCATTGCGGAACATGCTGTCGGACGGAAACTCCGACGACGCATGCCATAAGGACCGAAACACGACGCGGCGACCGATTTCACCTTCGATAAATTTCCAATACCGCTTCCACTGAAGCGTACCACCGCCGGTGTAGACCGCCTCTAGAGCGGCGAACTCGAAGACATCTACCCCGCCCTCTTCTTCAGGCGAAATGCGTTCGGCGTGGATTTCAGTTTCTACCGAACGAGCCTCATCATCTGAGAGCTTTCTTATCTTTTCCCGCTCGCCCTGAAAGCGCAGGCGCAAAAGCTCACCATTCTCCGCCACCGCAGCAAAATCGGAACCTTCATCATCCCCGTAATAGGACAGAACACGCGTCTGAAAGGTCCGGCTCAGCGCGATAGCCTCTGAAATCATCTCCGGCCAATATTGAAACTCGCCGATGCGGTCGAAGCTTTCTGCGACAAACGCCTCAATAATCTCTGGCACTGGATCGTCAGCACCCCGAAACAGGCTGTCATAATGTGCGCCGAATACAGGGTTTGGCGCCCCGCGCTCAGCCTCACTATCGACGAAATAAAGGCCGCTAGACTGCGACCTGAAAATACAGCAGGTCTGACGCGCATCCCGCACCAGAACGTCATAGTCCGGAAGATCACGGAGCACAGTTAGTCTTTGTCTGATCACAGCCGAATTATCCTGAAACACAGTCTCACAGTGAGCGTAAGGGCGCTCACCTTCGGTGCGAGACTACGTCAAATAGCTGCTATTTCAATATTTTACAGAACGGTCAGCCCCGCCGCTATTTCATTTTGAGACCGTAACGTTTTGCCATAAAGCCGTCGACAACGCGCTTGGGAAGCAATCTCGGCAAAATCCAGTTGGTCAGCTTGTCTGGGACAGGTGCGTAGCGCGCTTTCGGCTTTTTCGTCGTCAGCGCCGTTTCGACGACGTCCGCGACTTTTTCCGGCGGCAGACCGTCCTTTCCGCCCTGAAGCATGACATCTGCAAAAATACTGAGCGCGAGCCCCCAGCGCGAGCTCTCATAGCGCGCATCTCTGTTAGCATCTTCCGCCTTACCCCAGATCGGCGTCTTCACAGATCCCGGGCCTATAGCGATTGCGTCGATGTCATAGATGATCAGTTCACGGCGCAGAGAGTCAGTGAAGCTTTCAACCGCATGCTTGGTGGCACAATAAGCGCCTAGGAACGGCGCGGAGACTTCACCGCCTACGCTGGTGATATTGACGATACGACCTTTAGGCCCTGTACGGGTCTCATCGGTGCCCAGCAGTGGCAACATGGCTTTGGTCACGGCCATCAAACCGAATGCGTTCACGTCAAAATGGGCTCGGATTTCATCCATTGGCTGAAGCGCAAGCGGACCCATTTTCGCGATACCCGCATTATTCACCACACCATTGAGCGTTCGGCCGGAGAGTGCTTCACGCAGAATAGCTTCCACGGAGGTAATACTGTCATTGCTGGTCACATCGAGACGAACCGCACGGATACTCTCATGCGCTGCTTGCAGCTTTCGTGCGTCATCATCTCCGCGCACGCCGGCGAAGACCTTCCAACCTGCACCGGCGAGACCTTCTGCGATTGAGAATCCAATGCCGGACGACGCTCCGGTGACTAAGACTGTCGGCTCTTCAGATTGATTTTGCATGCAGTATCTACGCGGCGGGTCCCTGTATGGTTCATTCTCAAGCGCAGTTCTCTGTCACTAAAGCGTGATGGGCCAGAAAATCAGCCTTCTCTTTCTGACTTTCCACCCTCAATGACACGAAACGGAGATACTTTCGGCGGAGTACGCTTCGTTCTGTCTTTTGCGCCAGTGGCCTTTGCGGGCGAAGATTCGGACTTCCTGCCGAGATCGACCGCTTTAATTACGGAAAGCTCCGGCTTTTTTGGTATGACAGGTTCAGCAGGCGGTGGCTCCACGTCGTCATTGAGATCACGAACATTGGGCGTGAAGGTTTTGCCACTCTTCTTCGCTTTCAGCGGTTTTCGTTGTTTGAAACTGCTGCCGCCTTTTCCGCGGCTCTTTTTATCAAGCTGACGAAGAATTTCGTTCTGAGCCCGGGACAACGCCTCATCGGAGGCGCCCAGATTGGGATCATTGAAAGCTGACCCGTATTTATTGAGGCGCTCGTCAATGCCCTCAACAAACTCCTGCTCCCATTCGGAAAGCTCAATACCCTCAGCTTCTGCGCGTTCAGCAGCCTTGCGCAGCTTTCGCAGCGCTTTGCGTGTTTTTTTTTCGTCAGTATCGCGCGGCACGGAGCATCACCCTTTCAGCGCTGACGAATTTAGCGGCTTTAAGGAAACATTCCAGAGGGCAGTGCTGCATAGATAATCTATGCGCAACAGCATACGACCAATGCCCAATTATAGACTTGAGGAATAATAGTCGTCCTGTACTATGCCCTTAATCCGGCGTTCAAGTCCGGTGTTCTTTTAGGGAGTTTCCGGGATCAACCTCTGTAAGGACACTCTGTTATGAAAAAAGCATTCGCTTGGGCTTCACTCTTCACCCTCATCGCTGGCGGCGCATATGCGCAGGACTCTATCGACGTAAAAGTCGCTGTCGAGCCTCAGTCTGCCGCTGAAATCGTAGAAGCGCACCAACTCGTTCTTGATGCTGCACGCACGATCTGCGCTGAAACCGATTTTGAATTTTCAGCTGTTCGGAGCCGCGCTGCTGCAGAGCGCGCATGCGTCCGTCGCTCTTACGAAGCTGCTGTTGAGCAAGGCCGTGAAATGAACCTTGCTGCATTCACCAACGAAGCTGCACTTGTTGGCACTGAATTCGAATAAGCTGCATTATGTTGCAACTTAAACAAAAATGGCGCGAGTGATCGCGCCATTTTTTATTGCCTGAAAATCAGATCTCGCCGAGCGCAAGCAGATAGGTTTCCAGAACCATTTCCTGCTCTTCACGTTCCTGGCGGTCCGTCTTGCGGATTTTAATGATCTGGCGAAGCGCCTTCACATCAAAACCAAAAGCCTTGGCTTCCGCATAAACGTCTTTAATCTGCTGAGCGACTTCCGTCTTCTCTTCTTCCAGACGCTCGATACGGGCGACCGTCTGGCGAAGCTTTTCCTTGGTCGCTTCATTCAGCGATTGCATGGATACGTTGGAATACTCTTCGTCTGACATGACTTACCCCGTTACGTTCAGAAAATCCGATGTCTGCACCGATTCGCCTCGTGCGAGTCGAGCGATTGTCTCTGCTATAAGCGCTGCTTTCGCGTGGTGAGGCATATGCCCTTCATCATCCAGCGGGACAAGTACAACATGGTCTGGCGCGTCGCGTCTTAGCCGCGCAGCGTGAAGGCTTGGCTTGATGACCGTGTCATACGTTCCCGAGAATAGAACCACGGGCACATTAAGCTCACGCGGATATCGCGCCTCCTGCACGCTTAGCTCATCGCGCAGATTAATCAGGTCATGCGCGTTCGCACGGAAATTCGGTGGCCGAAACAGGAGATCCACACCGAGATTTTCAGCATAGCCTTCGGGTACTGGCGCAGGCGAAAACAGGCTTTCAAGGCTGGAGCGCGCAATATCTGGCCCGACGAGCGGCGCAAACTGAGAGAAGGCATGACCGATAGCCGGAATGGATGCGATCTTATTGTACCAGGTGACACCGCCACTGCCCCAGTCATGCGTCACGGGCGCAGAGAGGACGACCCCTCGCGTCAGTTCAGGATAATCCAGCGCGAACCGAAGCGCGACAGCGCCGCCAAATGAGTGCCCCACGACAACCACAGGCTCGCCGCCACCCGCCTGAACAGCGGCGGCCATAGCCCGCGCCTGTTCACCTAGTTCGTAAGCGTCTCCAAACCGCCCTGAATAACCATGCCCCGGCCGGTCGACCATGATGAGCTCAACAGGCACATCTTCCAGATGCGGGGCCAGCGTAAAGCTGAACTCGCGCAAATTGCCGCTCGCTCCATGGATCATCAGAACAGGCTGACCTTCACCGTGACGCACGACATGTAGTTCTTCGCCTTCAAACGAGACGAACTCTCCGGCGGGCGGATAACGGGCTTCAACGCGGGACGTGTACATGGGCGATGTGATGCAGGCTGAAAGTGACAGGAGCGCCATAAGCGCGAGAGAAAATCGAAAAGCGGTCATAACCTCAGATAGCGCGGCCAAACACTAATGGTTCCAGACGCCTGACCTGCGCACGCGCGCGTTCATGGTTTGGATGGATCGCAAGCACTTCACGATACGCTTCAACAGCTTCACGGTTCTGGCCAAGCTGTTCGAACACATTACCGAGCATCAGCCACGCATTGAAATGGCGCGGCTCGTGGGTGAGCGCTTCATTCAGGTCGAGGATTGCCTGATCATAGGCTTCATCGACAATGAAGAGCATTGCACGCTGAAACCAGGCCTCGGCAAAATCAGGCTCGACAGCAATCGCCCGATCCAGAAACTCGCGGGAGAGGTCAAAGTCCTGCATTGTCTGAGCGACCATCGCCCGTTCAAGAAGAATATCGGCCGTTGCGGACCCGGACTCGCGAAGCGCTGCCGACACATCTGCTTCAAGCTGTTCGGCGGCCGGGCCTTCGGGCGCTCGTCTCAATGCTTCGAACATCTCATCAGAGGGGCCACCTGAGGCGGCCACCAGAACAAGTCCGGCAAAAGCTGAGACTAAGGTTGATAACATGAAACGCGTTCTATCCCCGTTACGGCTTTATCTAACATTGTAGAGCCCACCGCGCCGGTCAATAGACCATGTGGAATGGCGGGAGCCTTTCGCCGTTTCGCGCACACGTTTCGTACAGAATGCCAGACATGCGAAAGGTGACGAAGCTTTGGGCTTCGTCACCTGCAATTTCCGGAGCATGTGGTTTCAAAGCAGTGGTCGTGTCCACAATGCTCAGCCAGTCAAACAAGCGCCCGTAGGGCAGCTGGTTAGCCTTGCTTAGCCTTGAAACGTGGATCAGTTTTGTTGATCACGTAAACGCGACCACGGCGACGCACCACTTTGCAATCCCGGTGACGCTCTTTAAGGGCTTTGAGGGAAGACTTAACTTTCATGGTTTCTCTGCCGTCGGTTGGTAAAACGAAGCGCGGGAACTACAGGCTTGCCGCGACAGAGTCAACTGGGGAGTTGCCCTGAAATGCTGCGAAACAGGGTTTGGCAAAGAATACAATTACAGTTATCCATTTCGCGGGGGATATTTTAGGGATTACGACCGATGACGAGCCTTATGCTGCGCACTTTCCTGCTGTCCGCAACCGTCGCACTTGCTGCCTGCGAAAGCTCACCTCAATCGGCTGATATCTCTGGCCCGAGCTCTGCAACACCCGTCTCACCAAGCGTGTCATCCTCGATTGGCGCGTTCGCCAGCTCTGGTCACGCAGGCCTTGATGCCTGGCGCGACGAATTCGCCGTGCGCGCCCGAAATGCAGGACACCAGATTGAAACAATCCGGTCCATTTTAGAGGGCATTGAGCCGATGAGCGTGTTTCTGGAGCGTAGCTCAGAAGCCGTGGATCAGGCCGAATTTTCAAAGCCAATCTGGGAATATGTAGATGACACGGTCAGCCAACGACGCCTGACAAACGGCCGTGAACGCCTCGCTGCCGATTCCAGCCTGTTCGGCGCACTTGAGACGACTTATGGCGTCCAGCGCGAATACCTCGTCGCTATTTGGGGCATGGAAACCAGCTATGGTGGCTATATTGGCGATTTCGATGCGCCATCGGCACTCGCCTCCATGGCCGCAGAAGGCCGTCGCCGCAGCTTTGCGGAACGCGAACTTCTCGCCCTGATGACCATTCTGGAAAATGGTGACGCCTATCGCCACGAACTGATTGCGGGTTGGGCCGGCGCCATGGGGCAGACCCAGTTCATGCCGACAACTTA
>CENJ01062531.1_pt1 | contig 11952 bp, 8 predicted proteins | sample 356161 | NCBI WGS metagenome assembly CENJ01 (sample SAMEA2619531, study PRJEB7988) | marine metagenome | biome: marine biome (ENVO:00000447); feature: surface water layer (ENVO:00002042); material: "saline water (ENVO:00002010), including plankton (ENVO:xxxxxxxx)" | depth 5 m
TAATTTATAAAAATTTTTAATTCATTATTATTTAATGAAGAGTCATTTTTAATTTTAATTATATCAATGTTTTTATCTAATCTTTCCCAGTCAACAACAACGCCATTGATTAAAATATTTTTAATATTAGTACGGCCTGATAGATTTGCTTTAGGCTTTAATAATGAGGAATCATACTCAGAATAGAGTTTTTTTGATAATGGGGAATTAAAACTAGAGTATGAGTTATTCCAATCATACAGGTACAAATAATCTTCTTTACTAATGTCTAACTTATTAATAATAATTAGTTGTCTGACTGAAAATTTATTTGAGATTGAATCAAATTGAATCTCAATGTCATTCAATGACTGAGACTTCAAAGAAAAAATAGACAGAAAAAAAAATAAAAAATATAAGATTTTATTCACTTCTAAAAGTTAGGAGAATATCTTTGGTCGGAATAGAAATTATCGATAATATTCATAACTTCACTTGGTTGATCAGCGATTTTAAAAATACTCATATCTTCATTTGAAATATTTTTGTATTGTTTTAAAACAACTTTATCTAACCAGTTTATGCAATCTTTCCAAAACTCTGAACCATATAAAATAATAGGGATTTTTTGAATTTTATTAGTTTGAACTAAAGTTAATGACTCAAATAATTCATCAAAAGTTCCAAAACCACCTGGCATTACAATAAATGCTTGAGCATATTTAACAAACATTACTTTTCTAACAAAGAAATAATCGAAATCAATCGACTTATCCTTGTCGATGAAATTATTAGGTTCTTGTTCAAATGGGAGTTTAATGTTTAAACCAACAGATATGCCTCCTGCATTTTTTGCACCTTTATTTGCAGCTTCCATTATACCAGGACCTCCACCTGTTATCACACCTAATCCCTTCAATACAATTAATTCAGATATCTTAATAGTCTCTTTATAGTAAAAATCATTTTTATTTGTTCGTGCTGATCCAAAAATTGAGACACATGGGCCAATTTCAGAAAGTTTTTCATAACCCTCAACAAGCTCACCCATGACCTTAAAAACAGACCAAGAGTCATGTGATTTTTTATTAAACCATTTTTTGTTGTGCATATTCTAAATTTAATTCCTTTTTAACAAAAAGATTCGTTATTGATTTTTTATTTTTAATAAATTCATCAAATGAACCCTGAAAAATAACATTACCTCCATTTTCTCCACCTTTTGGACCAAGTTCAATTATATAATCAACAATTTTTAAAATATCAATATTGTGCTCGATTATTAAAATGGTATTTCCTTTTTCTGACAATCTATATATTATTGAAAGAAGCTGTTTTATGTCTTCAAAATGAAGTCCAGTTGTAGGTTCATCAAAAATAAATAAAGTTTTTCCAGTATCTTTTTTTGATAATTCAGTAGCTAATTTAATTCTTTGAGCTTCACCACCTGACAATGTAGTTGATGATTGACCAAGAGATATATATCCTAGACCTACATCAATAAGTGTGTTTAATTTTCTTATAATTTTAGGATAATTTTCAAATATTAAAGCTGCTTCTTTAATTGTCATATTTAATATTTCTGAGATACTTTTACCCTTTAATTTGACCATAAGTGTTTCACTATTAAATCTTCTACCATTACATTCATCACATTCAACATATACATCTGGTAAAAAGTTCATTTCAATTTTTTTCATTCCTCCACCCATACATTCTTCACATCTTCCACCTTTAACATTAAAGCTAAATCTCCCAGGATTGTATCCTCTGATTACTGATTCAGGTAAATTTGAAAATAATTGTCTAATATCATTAAAAATTCCTGTGTAGGTTGCTGGATTACTTCTAACTGTTTTTCCAATAGGTGATTGATTAATTTGGATTACTTTATCTATGTATTCGATACCCTTAATTTTTTTAAAAGGAAGTGGAACTTTATTTCCATTATAAATTCTGTTATTAAAAATTGGATATAATGTTTCATTAATTAGAGTAGACTTTCCACTTCCTGAAACTCCACAAATCCCACTTATCAAACCAACTGGAATTTGAACATTGATATTTTTAAGATTATTTCCTGAGCAACCAGTAATTTCAATGAAATTTTTAAAATTTGAACTATGTCTTATATTTCTTTTTATATATTTTTTTCCATTTAGATATTTAGCAGTTAAAGTATTTGAGTTTGTAATTTTACTAGATAAATCACTAAAAACAACATTTCCTCCATTTTTTCCTGCACCTGGACCAATATCAATAATATAATCCGACTTGAGCATAATATCTTTATCATGTTCAACTACTATTATTGTATTTCCCAAGTCTCTTAATTTTTTTAAAGAATCAATTAGCTTATTATTATCAATTTGATGTAATCCAATTGATGGTTCATCCAGAATGTATAAAACATCTTGCAATTGAGAACCAATTTGTGTAGCTAGTCTAATTCTTTGGGATTCACCTCCTGAAAGTGATCTTGTTTCTCTACTAAGAGTAAGATAATCTAAACCTACATCCAAAATAAAATTTATTCTTTTTAAAATTTCAATTATAATTTGACTTGATATTTTATTTTTTTTTGAATCTAATTTTTTGGGCAAAGAAGAAATCCATTCAACTAGATTAATAAAACTCATATTACTTACTTCAAAAATGTTTTTATCTAATATTTTAAAATTTAGAGACTCATTTCTTAATCTTGTTCCATTGCATTCATTACAATTAGATTTTAGCATAAAATTTCTTGCCCAGGATTTTAATTTCTTACTTTCAGAGAACGAGAACTGATTATCAATAAAACTAACAATACCCTCAAAATCTATACTATATGTCCTAGTCAAACCCAAGGATTTTGACATAATTTTAAACTTTTCCTTTCCACCGTAAAGAATAATATTTAATGCTTCTTTTGGTATGTCTTTAATAGGATCTTTTAAGTCAAATTTGTATTTATTGGAAATATTTTTCAGCTGGCTAAACATCCAATTGTTTTTATAAGAACCAACAGCTGTAATCCCACCGGAGTAAATTGATTTATTTTTATCGGGAATTAGAGAATCAATATTAACCTCATTAACATATCCTAGGCCTTTACATTGATTACACATTCCGTAAGGGGAATTAAAAGAAAAAGAATTAGGTTCAGGCAGTTTATAAGAAATACCTGAATCTGGGCAAATTAAACTTTTACTGTAATATGACAGATTATTATTTTCATCAATTATCAATACAGAACCATCCCCTTTTGAAAAAGTAATATTAAGGCTGTTTTTTAATCTTTCATCTGAATTATTATCATCTCTTAATGTAAAATTGTCAATAAGAATTTCAATGGTATGAATTTTATATCTATCTAATTCAAATCCGTCTACTATATCAATTATTTCATTATCAACCCTAACTTTATCAAATCCTTGTTTTTTTATACTTACAAACAGCTCCCTGTAATGTCCTTTTCTCGATTTTATAATTGGTGAAAGAATTTTAATTTTTTTATCAAGATATTTCGATTTAATTAAGTCAAAAATTTCTAAATCAGTATATGAAACCATTTTCTTTCCAGAAACGTAGCTGTGGGCGTCTGAAACCCTCGCAAAAAGCAATCTTAAGTAATCGTAAATTTCTGTTATAGTACCAACAGTTGATCTCGGATTTTTAGTTGTTGTTTTTTGTTCAATTGCGATAACTGGCGATAACCCATCAATTTTATCGACGTTAGGTCTTTTTAATTCTCCAACAAATTGTCTAGCATAAACAGAAAAAGTCTCAATATATCTTCTTTGAGCTTCAGCATAAATAGTATCAAATGCTAAAGATGATTTTCCACTTCCAGAAAGACCAGTAATAACAACTAATTTATTTCTTGGTATTTTTAAGTCTATATTTTTTAAATTATGAACTTTGCATCCTTGGATTGATATGTTATCTTCCATTCAAAATTTGATAATCTTCTAATATATGAATATAAATTGTACTATTTGCCATAACTATAATCATCTCCTCTTGGATCAGGGGCAGTAAAAATTTTATTATTTTCAATTAAAATTGCATCAACTCTTCCAATCGAAGAAAAAGCGTCAGCAAATTTATAGCCGAGATCAATTAATTTATTTTTTGTTTTTTCATTGAAAGTATTTATTTCATAAAAAATTTTATCTGGAAGCCAAATGTGATGAAATCGTCCTCTGTTAACTGCTTCTTCGATGTTCATATTGAATAATGATACATTTAAAATAGTTTGTAAAATAGATGTGATGATTGTTGGACCTCCAGGACTTCCTAATATCATATATGTTTTATTATTTTTTTCAATTATTGTAGGTGTCATAGAACTTAACATTCTTTTTTCAGCAACTACAGAATTATTCTCACCGCCGACTAAGCCATAAATATTAGGATAGCCAGATTTTATTGAAAAATCATCCATTTCATTATTTAAAAAAAACCCCAAAGAAGGTGGTATTAATTTTGAACCAAAATTCGAGTTTAAAGTTGTTGTTACCGAAACAGCATTTCCAAATGAATCAACAATAGAGTAGTGGGTCGTTTCATCTGATTCATTTAAATTAAAATTTCCATGTTTTATCTCTAATGATTTTTTAGGGTTTTCAAAATCAATACTATTGAATCTTGATAATAAATAATTATCAGAAACAATTGAATCAATGAAACTATCATCAATAAAATCGGGGTCACCTAAATAAAAACTTCTATCTGCAAATGAAAGTTTTTCCAATTCAACCAAAGCTCTTACATATTGAAGATCAGAATCGAAAAGAGATTTTTGATCTAAAAAATTTAAACTTTTTAAAATTTGATTCATGACAATACCCCCACTTGAGGGTAATCCCATTGTAATAATTTTTAAATCTTTATATTCAAACACAAAAGGATCCCTCCAAATTGGTTGATATTTGTCTAAATCATCTTGAGAAATAATCCCTCCTTTTGAAGACAAATATTCAATAATTTCTTCTGCATTTTTTCCAGTATAAAAAGAATTTAAACCGTTTTCTAGTAGATATAACAAAGTTTTATATAACTGAATATTCTTAAATAGGAAACCTTCATGAAAATCATTATTAAATAATTCAATATTATTATTTAATTCTAAGATTTTGTTCTTAGAAGAATTAAATAAATTAGCTTGTCTTTTAGTTAATTTAAATCCATCTCTAGCTAAGTACAATGCTGGCTTAAATATTGAATCTAGTGGAATAGAACCAAACTTTTGATAAATCTCAAATAAACCTGCGGGTGTTCCTGGGATAGCAACTGAAAACGCACCCTCTCTACTAAGATTTGGTATTATATTATTTTCGTTGTCTAAAAACATTTTTTCTGAAGCTCTTAGTGGTGCCTTTTCTCTGTAATCTAATGAACCAATATTGCCTTTGCTGTCTCGATAAACCAGAAAGCCACCTCCTCCTAAATTACCTGCATTTGGATATACGACAGCCAAAGCTAAGTCAACAGCAATCATTGCATCAAACGCATTACCACCCATTTCTAAAATTTTAATACCAGCAAGAGTTGCTTCTTTCTTTGCAGAAACAATTGCGTATTCATTATAATAGGTCTGATTTTTACATGAAAAAATAATTAATAAAAATATATATGTAGATTGAATAATCTTATTCTTCACAATGAGTAAATATATAATAATCACTGTGTATATTTGCATATGACATTAATTAAATCCATTTCAGGTATCAGAGGAACTATTGGTGGTAGTGTTGAAAATAATTTAACTCCAATAGATGCGGTTAATTTTGGTTGTGCATATGCAAAATGGTTAATTAAAAAAAAATCAAATTCAAAAAATAAAGTTATAATAGGAAGAGATGCAAGAGTCTCAGGAAAAATGATTCAAAATCTTGTTCAATCTTCTCTCATATCCATGGGCATTGATGTAGTTGATCTAGGTCTATCAACTACTCCAACAGTTGAAATAATGGTTAAAAAATATAATGCAGATGGGGGAATTATTATAACAGCAAGTCACAATCCTAAAGAATGGAATGCATTAAAACTGCTTAATAAAAATGGTGAGTTTTTGAATAAACATGAGGGAAAGGAAATAGTTGATTATTATAAAAATAAAAAATTTAAATTTTCAAAAGTTGATGAATTAGGAACATCAATTAAGTTAAAAAATTCAATTAATCAACATATTAAATATGTTTTAAATCTTGAACTTGTAAAAACTAAAAAAATAAAATCAAAAAAACTTAAAATAGTAGTTGATGCCGTTAATTCAACTGGTGGAATTATTATTCCAAAACTATTGAAAAAATTAAATATTGACGTCGTTGAATTATATTGTGAGCCGAATGGCAATTTTCCTCACAATCCTGAACCATTGAAAAAAAATCTTAAAGATTTATCTCAAAAAGTAATTGAATGTGGTGCTGATATGGGTATTGCAGTAGATCCCGACGTAGATCGTTTAGTTTTTGTATGTGAAAATGGAGAAATATTTGGAGAAGAAAACACGCTGGTTGCTTGCGCTGATTATGTTCTTAGTAAAAATCCTGGTTCAACAGTATCTAACCTCTCATCATCAATTGCTTTAAGAGATATTACTGAAAAATATAATCAAACTCATTTTTACTCTGCTGTTGGAGAAGTAAATGTTGTTGAAAAAATGAAAAAAGTAAAAGCAGTTATTGGAGGTGAAGGGAATGGGGGAGTGATCTACCCTGAAAGTCATTACGGAAGAGACGCTATAGTCGGAATAGGACTTTTTTTATCTCTATACACTGAAAGAAATTTAAGTCTAAGTAAATTGATCGAAACATATCCTAAGTACTTTATGGTCAAACAAAGTATCAATTTATCAAATTCAATCAATATTGATGATGTTTTGAAGCAAATTGCAAAAAAATACGAAAATGAAAATGTAGACTGCGTGGATGGGGTTAGAATTGATTTTGAGAAAAGTTGGGTTCAAATACGAAAGTCAAACACAGAACCAATCATTAGAGTTTACAGTGAAGCCAGAAGTAAAAAAAAGGCTAATGATTTAATTTTAATAATAGAATCATTAATAAAAGATATTACAAATTAACTTTTAGGAGCCTTATCCGTATGCTTAAATCTATTATGAGTCCACAAATATGGGTGTGGATCCTCTTGTAATTGATTTTCTACTAGCTTTAAGTATTTTTCTGTAATCTCGTAGTCACTATAATCATTTGGGCTTTCAACAATAAGCTCAAATTTAACAGAATAATGACCTCTTTTTATTTTTTTCATTCTTGCATATACAACAGGAAGATTGTGTTTTTTTGCAATTCTTTCAGAGCCTGTAAAGATTGGCACATTTACTCCAAGGAATTTACTCCAATAATTTTTATTAAGAATTTGAGGTGACTGATCGGCAACTAAGCCATACATGTGAGGTTTCTCAGATTCAACTTCTCTTTTATAAATTTCTTTTATTGCATTATACCTAGATATTAAATCTAAACCATGTTTAGATCGTGAATTATGCATAAAACTATTCACTGATTTATTTTTAACAGGTGTATATACAGCGGTAAATTTATGTTTTATATAATAAGGAAGACAAGTACACCATTCATATCCTGCATAGTGGGAAGCCATTAAAACAATGCTCTTACCTTCGTCGTAAAATTTATTTAGTAAGTCAACATTAATAACTTTAAATCTTTTATCAAAATCTAACTTTAAAAAAGAATCCATTTTAATTGACTCCAAGTATAAATCAGTAAAGTATTTATAAAACTTATTTGTAACTACTTGTATTTGATAATCATCAAGTTTTAAATTGCTCCTGCGAAGATTATTTTTTACTATACTTCGTCTATACTTAAAAATATTTTTAATAATAAATGAAATAAAATCTGATATTAAATAAATTACATTTAAAGGAAGTAATCTAATGAGTTTAAGTAAGACAGCAATAATCACCCTGGTTTAATTACTATTCAATGACGAATTTAAAAAAGACTCTAATTCTGTACCTTTTATATTTTTTTCAATAATTTTTTTATCAGGACCAATTAAAAAAGATGTTGGAACTCCCTCTGCTGCAACATTGTATAGTTTTGAAATTGGATCATTAAAATACTTTAGACTAGAAATGTGGACCCAGTCTTCAATTCCATCATCCGTGATTGCTTTTCTCCAAGAAGCTTCATTTATGTCCAGAGATACACCAACGATAATAAAATCTTCAGGATCAAACTTATTCATAGTCTCTGTTAAGCCTGGATTATCAACTCTACAAGGGGCACACCACGAGGCCCAAAAATCAAGAAGAATAAATTTTGAATTAATTGAGTTCAAAGAAATAATTTCTCCATTCAAACCTGGTCCTGAAAACTTAGGAGCAAAAGCTCCAATTGTTGGGGATTCAGAATTAGTAAGTTTATAATCATCAATAATTTTTTTAATTTCTAAAGACGAATTAGTTTTCTTTATATCCTCAGAGAAATTGTTTAGTAAGCTGTCCGCTAGTCTAAAATCGATAGATCTTTCAAATATCATTCTCCTTAAAATTAAAGAAGATATATATGAATCGTTGTTTTGATTTATGAATTCAAACTCATAATCCGTCAATTTTTTTCTCATATTAATAAATTGAGACTCTAAATCTGCAACAATCAATGAATCAAATCTCGAAATAGCAATATTAATCTCCTGATCAATTTTTGATAATTCATTAGTAAATTTTAAAGTTTCATTTTTGTATTTTTTAAAATCATCATTAGACTTTGTTCCAGAAACTTTTGAGGAGGATAATGAGTCTTTAAAAATTTTAAGCTCAATCTCACCAGGCTCAAGAATTATAGGAATATTTCCCATTATATCCTTAAAAAATAAATAATGCATTTCTGGATAAGTTATTGTATCAGTAAACGAAAATTTTCCATTTTTAATCAATGTTGAATCTTTTAAAATTGGTCTATTTTCTAAATATTGAACTAAGAAAACTTTTTCATTGTCATTAAAGTTTGAATCTGCAACTATTTTTACACCATTCTTACTACACGATATGAAAAGAAATATTAATAAAACAGCTTTTTTCATTCTCAGCAAATTTAGGATTACTTCGGCAAAAGTAATAACTTTAATTTAAACTGATGAAGGAAAAAGATAAAGTAATTTATAATTTAAAAAAAATAGTTGGAAAGACTAATGTTATAATTTCTGACTGGGGAAAAGAACCATTTTCCAAAGGATGGAGGTATGGAGATGGAAATGCACTAGCTGTGGTCAAACCTGGAAGATTAATTGAAATATGGAAAGTTCTTCAATTGTGTGTTAATAATAATTTAATTATTATAATGCAAGGCGCAAATACTGGACTTACAGGTGGTTCAACTCCTTTTGGTAATGATTACGATAGAGACATTATTGTAATAAATACAATTAGAATAAATGATATTCAAATCATCAATGAGGGTAAACAAATCATTGGATTAGCTGGAAGCACTCTTTATGATTTAGAAAAAAAACTAGATAAATACAACAGAGAACCTCACTCTGTCATAGGCTCAACATCTATAGGTGCTTCAATTGTGGGTGGAATTTGTAATAACTCTGGTGGATCTTTAGTACACCGAGGTCCCGCATATACTCAATTAGCTCTTTACGCAAAAGTTAACAAATTAGGTCATCTTGAGCTAATAAATGAGTTAGACATCGATCTTGGATCTAGCCCAGATGAAATTTTTGAAAATCTAGAATCAAAAAATTATGATAAAAATGATATAATAAATTCTAGTAAATTAGCATCTGATAATAAATACTCTGAAATTGTAAGAGAAATTAACTCTGATACACCTTCAAGATTTAATGCAGATGAGCGATTATTATATGGTGTTTCAGGGAGTGCAGGTAAATTAGCTGTATTCGCTGTTAGAGTTGATACATATCCAAAGCCAAAAAAAAGTCAAGTTTTTTATATTGGAACAAATGATACTGACGTCTTCTGGAAAATTAGAAGAGAAATTCTATCAAATTTCAAAACACTACCTAGATTAGGCGATTACATGCATAGGGATTGCTATAATGCAGCCAAAAAATATAGTAAAGATTCTTTTATAGTAATTGAAAAACTCGGAACAAACTTTCTCCCTACACTATTTAAACTTAAAAGGATTGTTGATTTAATTTCAAAAAAAATTAAGTTTTTGCCTGAAAAATTATCTGATATAATTTTGCAATATTTAAGTTATTTATGGCCAAATCATTTACCTAAAAGAATGAATAATTTTAAAAATCAATTTGAACACCTCTGGATTATTGAAATGACTGACGAAGGTATTGATGAAGCTGAAGTTTATTTTAAAAGCTTTTTTGATAAAAATGATGGGGCATATTTTAAATGCACTAAATCTGAGGCAAAAAAAGCACAATTACATAGATATGTTTCTGCAGGTGCATTTGGTAGATATCAAGCATTAAAAAACAAGAGCAACGAAGAGTCTTTTTCAATGGATATTGCTCTTCCAAGAAATGAAAAAAATTGGTTTGAAAATCTACCTGAAGATATAAATGAACTATTTGAAATTAAACTTTATTATGGCCATTTATTTTGTCACGTGATGCATCAAAATTATATTGTAAAAAAGGGAGTTGATACAAAAGCTTTATTAAATAAACTTCTAATGTTTTATGAAAGTAGGGGAGCTGAATATCCTGCTGAGCATAACGTTGGACATGAATATTTTGCAAAATCATCTTTATTAAATTTTTATAAAAAACTTGATCCTACTAATTCATTCAATCCTGGAATAGGAAAGGCAAGTAAATTGAAAAACTGGAAGTAAATTTACTGAGATAACCAATATCTTAATATTTAAACTTATTTTTGTGAAAGAATGGGTAATAACTTTGGAAAAATTTATAGATTAACAACTTTTGGAGAATCTCATGGTAAAGCTATTGGTGGTATAATTGATGGATGCCCTGCAAATAAAGAAATTGATTTATCTAAAGTTCAACTTGACCTAGACAGAAGAAGACCCGGCCAATCCAAAATTGTAACTCAAAGAAAAGAGAGTGATAAAGTTGAGTTTCTGTCTGGAATTTTTGATGGAAAAACAACTGGAACTCCAATTGGATTTATAATAATTAATAAAGATCAAAAATCAAAAGATTATGATCATATAAAAGATATATTTAGACCTTCACATGCTGATTTTGTTTATCAAAAAAAATATGGTATTAGAGACTACAGGGGCGGTGGCAGAAGTTCAGCTAGAGAAACTGCCTGCAGGGTTGTTGCTGGATCAATTGCAAAACAGATTTTAAATGAAATTTCTTTCAATGCTTTTGTTTCAAAAGTTGGTAATATTAAAATTAGTTCTGATTTTTCTAAAATCAATTTTCAAAATATTGAAAAAAATCCAGTAAGATGTCCAGATCTAAAGAAAGCAGAAGAAATGGAATCACTAATAAAGGCTGTCAGGAAGGACGGAGACACCATTGGAGGGATTGTATCATGTGTTATTAAGAATGTTCCAGTAGGAATTGGAGAGCCTGTTTTTGACAAACTACATGCTGAATTAGGAAAAGCTATGCTTTCAATAAATGCAGTGAAAGGTTTTGAGTTTGGAAGTGGTTTTAAAGGTGTTGAAATGAGGGGAAGTGAACACAATGATCAATATAAACCGGATGAGTCTACCAAAACTAATAATTCAGGAGGAATTCAAGGTGGAATAAGTAATGGGATGGAAATATATTTTAGTGTTGCTTTTAAACCTGTTGCTACTATCATGAAAGATCAAAAAACTATTGACAAAGCTGGAAAAGAAACAAATATTTCAGGGAAAGGGAGACATGACCCCTGTGTTGTTCCTAGAGCTGTGCCTATCGTGGAATCAATGGCTGCACTTGTGATTCTTGATATGATTCTTATCAATAATTCTAAAAATTTATGAAAAAAATATCATTACACTGGAAAATAATCATAGGTATGTTTCTAGGTGTAATAAT
>CENJ01095748.1_pt1 | contig 11952 bp, 12 predicted proteins | sample 356161 | NCBI WGS metagenome assembly CENJ01 (sample SAMEA2619531, study PRJEB7988) | marine metagenome | biome: marine biome (ENVO:00000447); feature: surface water layer (ENVO:00002042); material: "saline water (ENVO:00002010), including plankton (ENVO:xxxxxxxx)" | depth 5 m
CCCGCTGGCATTTGTACGATCGAGAGGAGCGAATCTTGGCCACTGAGTGACTTGGATTGCACGGGCACGCCTAGTACGGGCAGATGCGTCACAGCTGCAGTCATGCCGGGGAGATGGGCAGCGCCGCCTGCGCCGGCTATGATCACTTGGATGCCGCGCTCTTCAGCCTCTTCGGCGTAGCTGTAGAGCAGTTTCGGAGTGCGGTGTGCGCTAACAATCTTTGTCTCAAGGGGGATGTCGAGCTGCTTGAGCAAAGCTGCTGCCTCGCCCATCGTGCTCCAATCCGATTGGCTTCCCATGATGATGCCGACGGTAGGCTTTGATGCGGTATTCTTTTTCATCTTAGCAGAGAAACGCATTCCTCAGTGATATTCAACCTTTGTTCACTCCGATTAATATGCCTGCATTTGGAGTCCTTCAATTATGCGGGGTTTTGTGCATCGGAAGGCAAGCATTCTGCGCAGATATGGGACTCAAACCCTATCCTATTTAATCCCTTCTCCGACCCCAGTAGCCGTTGCCTCGGGATTGGGAGTTTTCTAGTTTCTCGCGCTGCTCGGTGGAGAGTCCAGACTTGTCTAAATAGTTCTTAAAAGTTTCGATATCTTGTTCCTTCCATGTGCTGGCGACGCGCTCCATCATCCAAGTACGGCGTCGATCGTCTTCAATTGAAGACGCCCAGCTCATCGCGGTCTCAGGGTCCTCCTCAGCGGCGCGAAAGGTGTAGGTAATGACAGCTCGATCAAGCTCGGGACTGGCGGGCAAGCTGTTCAGCCAGTCGGCAGAGGCGGCGAGGTCGTAACGCGTCCACTCGCGGATGATCGATGAGCTGGCGCGGGCGATTGTGGGGTCGTCCACGTCGAGATTGCTCAGCCAAGCGGCAGCTGCGGCTGGATCGCTTTCGGCCCATTCGCTGACGAGCGCAGATTTTATACTAGGATCCGCGTTTTCGCCTAGTGTAGCGACGTAGGCGGCGGCGGCTTTTGGATCGAACTCTGCCCACTCATCGACCAGCTCTCGGCGGAGTGATCTTTGCATTTCTGGGTCAGCCAGAAGATCGACTGCAATTTTGGCTGCTTGTAAACCTCCCGATTCTATTTGCACTTTGATCACCTGGTCGAGCAGTTGGTTTTTAAGTCTATCATTATCATTAATGGCGAGTGCTTGTTGGAAGGCAGCGGCTGGATTGTTTGCAGCGTAGCCACGGTAGATGGCCATAAGCTGTGAGTTGCGAGCGCGACTCGGTTCATCGACGAGGGCATTATTTGCCCAAGCAATTGCTGCGGCCGGATCTTTAAGCCCCCATACTTCAAGTACGGCCACGCGAGCGCGCTGACTGTCGCGGAGGGATTTCATCTGTGAAGCTAGCTCCAGAGCGGCGACTGGCTCCCTCTCAGCGAGTTGCCTTAGCAAGTCTCGGATCAAGCGCGAGCGGTTGGGGTCGGAAGCGGGTAAGTCGAAGGCTTGAACCAGCAGCTCGCGAGTGGCTTCGCTGGAGAGCGCAGGGATCTCGAGGAAGGCGTCTTCAAGCAGCGAAACATCGCCGCTGAGGTAAGCTGTAAGTGCATTCTTTTTATAAGTCGTTACTTCTTCAACCGCCGAAGCTAGAGTAAGCTTTGGAATTTTTGAATCTGACGGCACTTTAACTGCTTGATCAGTATCTTGTGGGGCGTTTTCTACGTGAGAACCGATGTAGTAGGCTGCTGCAAGGCTAATTGACCATACGGTTAAATAGAGTATTAGGGTAGGTGATTTCATGGTGGTGTTCTTTTGATAAGGTAACTCTCTTAAATCGCAAGCTATCTGCAATGGTTTCAGTTTCGAGCACATTTAAATTCGCATCTAATCAATTTCGTATTAAAAAAGTAAAGTAAACCCACGCGCCTCACTCCCTTCGAGTCGACTAAAGCACTGCAATCTTAGCTTTTTGGGTAGAATTTTTCTGGCGAGCTCGAGTTGCTAGTCTTAGTCAAAGACTGCGAAAAAACGTTCTAGCCTCGGCTATGTAATTTATTCACTATGGGCGTAGTAAGCTTCGGGACGATCGCCGCTGCCTGCTTAACTTTCTGTCTATGCACTTCGAATTCTTCCATCTTAGAGATCAGATTAAGTTTACTTTGGCCCGTATTTATAGTCGAGGCATGGCCACGATTTCCGACGGTAACATTTCCGTATGGGTCTCACCCTGTCAGGTGGATAAGGGTAAGTTCAAGTGCGGTAAAATGACTAAGTTTGCGTTCAGCGGCGAGGTCGCCATTGAACGCCATAGATAGAGGTATAAGATGCCAGTTTCGATTGTAGATGAATATCAAGACGTGTTGCAAAAAGCAGCTGACGGATTGCGCCTAGGCCATGCCTCTCTTGCATACCAGTCTGGCTTGAGTTTGAACGAAGTGCGTGCCTTGGTTGATGGCAACTTTAGTGAAATCCACGCCCGCAAGCTTGCGCCTATACTTGGGTTGGATGCTGATAAACTCGTCGCTCTCGCTGGGTGCGCCTGGTGCCCCGATGAAGTTTTTTTACCAGGACTCCATCAGTGTAACATGCCTTTTCCTGAGGCCAGCTACCCTAGAGCCAGTGTAAATTGCTACCTAATCTATAATACTAGCACGAAAGAGGCCATCGCTTTTGATACCGGCACCTCCGCAGAACCCATCTTAGAATGTATCCAAGCTCTAGACCTCTCTCTTAAAGCAGTCTTTCTTACGCATACCCACCGTGATCACGTAGGCGGCTTCGAAAAATTAGTCACCATTACGCAGACTGCCCAAACTTTCGCCCCCGCTGAAGAGCCACACGCAGGCACCAGATCTCTCCAACCTGATTCGAAGATGCAATTATGTGGTTTTGATATCTACGCCGTAAAGACGAGCGGCCACACCAAAGGTGCGCTCAGTTATATAGTGCACGGACTCGATCTCCCTGTGGCCCTCGTCGGTGACGCACTCTTTTCGCTTTCCATAGGAGGCGCCAAGTGTGCCTACCAGCTCGCGCTAAAAAATAACCGTGAGCAGTTGTTAAGCCTCCCATTTGAGACGATTCTTTGCCCTGGTCATGGCCCCATGACTAGCGTAATTGAAGAGCGCGCCCATAATCCCTTTTTTTAATAGTTATTGGCGATTCGTTGGGGCACAAAAAAAGCCTACACACGTTAGGGCTTTGGGGTGCTTACGATGGTAGGCTGTCGGGGACTTGAACCCCGAACCAATTGATTAAAAGTCAACTGCTCTACCGATTGAGCTAACAACCCCTACATCGAAGCGCGGGATACAAGAAAGCTCCCGCTGGATTGTCAAGAATAGGAAAAGTAATTTTCCACAATTTTGAACGATTCACCATGGAATAAATCTAAGTATTAAACGATATTAGGTAAGAACACTTTTATGACTGTTAAGACTGATACTATCCACGCTGATGAACTTCTGATTGAGCGCGTTAAGGCGGGCGACATGGTTGCCTACAACGTGATGGTAACTCGCCATTACGATCGAATCTTTGCAAGGGTCTCGCAACTACTTAATAATAAACAAGATGCGGAAGAAGTTACGCAGGACGCTTTCATCCGTGCTCAAAGGGGCCTTGAGAATTTCCGTGGCGATGCTTCCTTTTACACTTGGCTTTACCAGATCGCGACCAATCTGGCACACAACCGCTATTGGTATTGGTTTCGCCGCAAGCGAGACCAATCAATTTCCCTCGACCAACCGCTGAGCGACGATGGCAGTCTGACCCTCGAAAATGTGATGCCCTGCGCTGGCGAAAACCCTGCCGAGGCGGTTGTGACCCAAGAGTTTGTTGACCGCGTCTCTGATTGTATGCAGGGTCTGAACGATAAGCACAAAGAAGTTTTGATCCTACGCAATTTAAAGAACCTGACCTACGACGAGATTGCACAGCAATTGGAAATCAGCGTGGGTACAGTAAAGAGCCGAATTGCTCGTGCGCGGGAGAGCCTACGCGCTCTCTTGGGCGAAGATTTCGTATGACCAAAGAGAACTTTACAGAGCTCGTAAATCTTTACCTGGATAAGGAAATTACAGAGCGCGGCCTCGCGCAACTGAAATGCGAGTTGGCTGCAAACGTTGAGCGCAAGAACGAGTTTGCCGAGCACTGCCGTATGCACCAAGCCATGCGTCTAGCACTCAATCCACAGCCGTCGAAGCGCCGTTTTAAATTTTGGCTTAATGGCTTTAACAGTTCCTCTCGTAGTTCGCGCTCTAGCGAACGAGGCCTGCGAACTTTTTCCAATATGAGCCCTCAGGTAGAGTCCTTCTCGACTCGTGAAACAAACAGCAATCACTCCGCGCATGATGTGACCACTTTTCCACGCTGGATCATGGGCACAGGTTTCGCAGCCAGTCTTGCGCTCGGTTTCGCTCTGCTTATGCCGGTTTTCCTCGACACCTCAGCGGAGTCTTCGCAAACTGCCCTCAAGGATATGGAGGCAGAAGTGTTGGTTCAAGCTGATCTGATCGACCTTATCGGTCAACGGGAACTCCGACGCTTTGCCAATCTGCAATCCCAGCGTGAGGCCAATCAGCAAGTGAGTTTAGCTGCCCAGCTCACGTTAATGGGGCTAAGTCCAGAACTCAGTCCTAATGAAAAGCAACTTCGATCTATCAGTATGGCCGCCTCTCAGCGTCCCGAGGTATTTCGCGAACATGCAGAGCTACTGGCAGAAATTCAGAAGATTTCGGCTATGCCTCCACCTCAGATTTTGCGCGTCGAGTCGATGCAGTCCGAACCAACCGCCCCTTGGTCAGGAGGTTTCAAGTCCTCGCTCGCGAGTTTTAAGTAGTCTTGGAATCCTGCCTCTGGGCGGACACGTTTTTATGACCGCCAGTGGCTAGACTTCATCTCTCTATCGTAGCTTTCCGCTTGCATCTGCGCTAAGGAGAGGCACTTCTCGTAATTTGTATTTTAACTTATTTTTCTATGAAAATCGTACTCGCATACTCTGGTGGTCTCGATACCTCCGTCCTCGTTAGCTGGCTCAAGGAGCATTATAACGCTGAAATTATCACTTTCGCAGCCGATGTCGGTCAAGAAGAAGAACTCGACGGCCTCGTAGAAAAAGCCAAAGCAACTGGTGCCTCCGCGCACTACACCGTCGATCTAGTCGAAGAGTTCGCCCGTGACTTTATTTATCCAATGATGCGTGCCAATGCCATCTATGAAGGTCAGTACATGCTTGGCACATCGATCGCTCGTCCGCTCATAGCCAAAGCCCACGTTGAAATCGCCGAGCGCGAAGGAGCCGACGCAGTCTCGCATGGTGCAACAGGCAAGGGAAATGACCAGGTTCGCTTCGAACTAGGCTATGCGGCACTCGCTCCGAAGCTTGATATCATTTCACCATGGCGCATGGAGGTATTCCGTAAGGCATTTCCTGGGCGCACCGAGATGATCGACTACTGCCGTGAGCACAATATCGATGTTGAAGCCAGCGCATCAAAACCTTACTCAATGGATCGCAACCTGCTCCATATCTCTTATGAAGCGGGCATCCTCGAAGACCCTTGGTTTGACCCTACAACGGATGACAATAAGGGCATGTATAAGCTAACGACTGCGCCCGAAGATGCGCCCGACGACGCTGAATATGTTGAACTCGATTTTGAGTGCGGAGACTGCGTGGCTATAGACGCTGTAGCCATGAATCCTGCTCAAGTCATGAAGCACCTTAACAAACTGGCGGGTAAGCACGGTGTTGGTCGTGTTGATATTGTCGAAAACCGCTTTGTCGGAATGAAGAGCCGCGGTGTTTATGAAACTCCAGGTGGCACCATTCTACTCCAAGGGCATCGTAATATGGAGTCGCTCACAATGGATCGCGAACTGGCGCACCTACGCGATAGTTTGATCCCTCGCTATGCAGAGCTGGTCTATAACGGTTTCTGGTACGCTCCTGAGCGTGAAGCCCTCCAAGCTCTCATCGACGATTCGCAAAAGACTGTCACTGGCACGGTTCGCCTCAAACTCTACAAGGGCAACGTCACTACCGTGGGTCGCAAGTCGCCGCTCTCACTTTACGATGAAGACATCGCGTCAATGGAAGGTGTCGATAGCGACTACAATCCCGATGATGCGAGCGGCTTTATCCGCCTGAATGCGCTTCGCCTTCGTCGCCGTGCGCTCGCGCAGGGTGGTCCCGAAATTGCTTCCGAGAGTAAGTTGTCTAAGGAGTGATATAGATTATAATTTTAGGGCTAGCGCTTGCCTGTTGCTGAGCTAACGACAAGTTCAGCTATTGTTAAGCGAAGATCCTAAATTTCTTGCCATGACCCCAACCCAAATTCTACTCGGCGTCAACGTCGATCACATCTCGACTGTACGCCAGGCGCGTTATCGTCAACACGCGCTCGATCACGGCGACGAGGTCGAGCCCGACTGCGTCGCCTTCGCGCTTGCGAGTGAGGCTGCGGGTGCCGATGGCATCACCATGCACTTGCGCGAAGACCGCCGCCATGTGCAGGACTCTGACATTCAGCGTGCGCGCACACAGATTGGCACGCGCCTGAATCTAGAAATGGCCTGTACGCAAGAGATGATCGATTACGCTCTCGAGCTTAAACCGGACTCTGTCTGCCTAGTTCCTGAGAGCCGTGAAGAGATCACGACGGAAGGCGGCCTCGATATAGTCGGTCAGAAGTCTCGCGTGGGTGAAGTTGTCGCCGCGATGAGCCAGGCAGGTATCTTGACGAGTCTCTTTATTGATCCCGACCCTATGCAGATCGAAATGTCGGCTGAGTTGGGCAGCCCTTGGATCGAGCTCCACACGGGTGCTTACGCTAACGCCTACTACCATGCAGGCCGCAATCGAGAATTCGATCTACTCCGCCGGGGTGCCGAATTGGGGCATAATCTCGGCCTCATTATTAATGCGGGACATGGTATTAACTACGCCAACATTGCCGAAGTCGTCACGCTGCCGCATTTGCATGAGCTCAACATCGGGCACTCCATCATCAGCCGTGCGCTCTTTGTAGGGGTCGATCAAGCCGTGCGTGAGATGAAGGCGTTTCTGTAATTAATGATACACTAGTTTCATCGAGAGTCTCGCCGTGCTTGGGCTCGTCTGGTGGCAGTCTTAGGCTCGAAGTTTGAAGCGGTTTAGCCTTAGTGCCATTGGGCAAATAGGCTTTTGTCCATTATGAATACGGCGAAAGGCGCGTGTAGTCTGTCGAAATTAATACGTGTAATCTCTGAAATATTAACTAGTTTGTGTTAGCAAATTTAGGGATCATACATATCTTGCAGTCAGTATTTCATGGAATTCTTATCTTATGCCTATCCTGCTCTTAGTTGCCAGGAAGCCAAAGTGCTGGAGTCTCGCATCCTCGCAGACGAAGCGGCCGAGTGGAAAGCGATGAAAATGGCGGGACAGGGGATTGCGCAGCAACTCGTTCAGGACTACGCCGAGTTATGTTCACCTCCTGAGTACTTGCGAATACTTGCGCTCATCGGCAAAGGAAACAACGGCGGAGATGCCCTCATCGCTTGCGGTCAATTACTGGCCGACTTCCCTCGCGCGCGTGTGTATTTGATTTTAACTCTGCCCGCTGAAGAGCTGCGTCCGCTTGCAGTTCGTGCCCTAAAGCAGCTTGAAGGTCGTGTGGAGGCACATCAGGTCTCTGGGCAAAAGGGTGTGTCTGAGATCACGCAGATGCTCTCCGATGCGGCAGGTAGTGAGGGTTTCCATATCTGCATTGATGGCTTGCTAGGCATGGCTTTTTCACCTCCATTATGTGAGCCATTGGCCTCATTGATTGAAGCAGTCAACACGTTTGAGGCGATCAATTTGCGTGCCTCGGTTGACCTGCCCAGTGGTAAAGGTGACGGCGTTAAAAACGACACAATTAGTTTTCAAGCAGACTTTACCTATGCCACAGGCATCGCAAAGAAACCAATCTTTGAAGGCATTGCTGATTGTGGTCGCATACGATACGTCGATCTTGGTTTTTTTGAAGTCTTCCAAGCAGAGTCGATTAAAACAAAAGAGTATATTTTAACGAGCGCTGTTCTCGACCCCCTCCGTAGCTTACGACCAGCGGCGGTAGATAAGCGTGCATTTGGCCATCTTTTCATCGTCGGCGGATCCGCTTACATGCCTGGGGCACTACTCATGGCAGTTCAAGCGGCGGTGCGCTCGGGCGTCGGCTTAGTCACTGCCTTTGCTCCGGCATCCGTCGCCAGCGCCTTGGCCGCTCAAGTGCCTGAGGCTATGTGGATTCCTTGGCCAGAGACGGGCAATGGCACGCTCAGTCCGCACGCCATGCCTTTGCTTCTAGACCGTATCAATAATGCCTCGGCCGTGCTAGTAGGACCTGGCATGGGCAAAGACCGCAATACGCAAATGGTGACGCAAGAAATCGTTGAGCTTGTCGAATTACCGATCTTGTTGGACGCTGATGCGCTTCGAGTGCGTGTTATGGAAGTCGCCCAAAAGCGTAGAACCCATTATGGCAAAATCGTCATTACGCCACACATGGGGGAGTTTAAGCGGATTGCAAAACTTGCTGAGGCGAACTATTCGATCGAAGTAATTCTTGATTTTTCAGATGCCCACCGTGTGCTCACGGTTTTAAAAGGTGCTAATACACGTATCTGCGATGGCAAATCAGTCATTTATAATACGCAAGGCGGCCCCGTCCTTTCGCGGGGGGGTAGTGGGGATTTACTCTCTGGTTTGATCGGTGGGATGATTGCGCAAAACAGCGTCTGCGTGCCGACCGCCGTAGCGCGGGGCATTATGTTGCACGGTATGGCCGCGCAATTGCTAGCTAGAGCGAAGGGACAAATCGCGGTCCATACCACACAGTTGCTCGACTACCTGCCCAAAGTCCTACGCATTTGAAACGATGGCTGCGACTTTGAATCACCGCAAAGCTTTACTCATACTCAATGGGTTACAGCATGTTGGTCCTATCATGTTACGCCGTTTGCTGGATGCCTACGACCACGACCCTGTCGCGGTGCTGGCAGGAGACCGTAGAAAGTTGCTCAGTGTTAAAGGTGTCGGAGAGAAGGCCGCTAGGGTTTTAGTGCATTGGTCCGATCACTTCGATCTCTCTAAAGAGATTGAGCGCATGAAGGCCTCGAGTATACGTTTTATCGCGCAAACTGACGTCGCCTTTCCGCCGATGCTTCAAGAGATGTATGACCCGCCCATTGGCCTGTATTGGAAAGGTGAATACAATATTGATCGCCCTTGCATCGCTATAGTTGGTACACGCCGCGCGACACTTTATGGTCACAGCGTCGCACGTAAGTTTGCGTCTGAGCTTTCACAGCTTGGCTTTTGTATCGTCAGCGGCATGGCACGTGGTACGGATACGGCAGCGCACGAAGGTGCGCTTGAAGCAGGCGGTCAAACCGTGGCGGTGTTAGGCTGCGGGTTAGATATCGTCTATCCCCCCGAGAACCTGGACTTGTATAAACAGATCGCTGCAACAGGCGCCGTCGCTAGTGAGTTTCCTCTTGGGCGCCGCGCAGACCGACAGACCTTCCCTATGCGCAACCGCGTGGTCGCTGGCATGTGTGAGGCTGTCGTTGTGGTCGAAAGCGCTGTTGCTGGTGGCAGTATGATTACGGCCCGTTTCGCGGGCGAGCAGGGAAGGCAGATCATGGCCGTGCCAGGGCGTATCGACCAATCTAGCAGTGGTGGCTGTCATCAGCTGATCCGTGATGGAGCGACTATGGTTACCTCAGTCGACGACATTCTGGAAGAGCTTCGCTACGCACGGCCCACACAGTCTGAGGCAGGATTACCGATCGAACTGGAAGCAACTCCTCAGATCGAGCTCAATGATCTAGAGCGTCAAGTGCTCGACTGCTTTAAAGGGGGCGAGCTCTGTCTCCCCGACCGAATTTCGCAGCAACTCAACCGTCCGTCTGCCGAAGTTTCTGCTGCACTGATGGGGCTAGAGTTAAAGCGCTTAGTCGTTAAGAGAGCTGATGGGTGCTTCGAGGCGCACTAGATGTTTGCACTTAGCGGGAGCCTGGCTTAGTGTAAACCCCATGCATATTATTTTAAGTTTAATCGCAGTAATTATGCAGGCACCTGCGTCTCTCGAGCTGATCGCTCAGGACCCAACTTCCGCCTATGGAAACATGGTTCGCATCCCTGGTGGTAGTTTCGCGATGGGGGGAGATGCTGGATTGATGGATGGTGGTTCGCATTCGCATCAGACTGCCTACCCCATCCACGAAGTTACGGTGGATGCGTTCTGGATGGATGTTGCTGAGGTGACCAACCGCCAGTTTGCTGAATTTGTAGAAGCAACGGGTTACGTGACCTTTGCTGAGCGTCCTTTGCCAGCGGGTGACGTGGCAGCACTACAGCAGGTAGCCGACTACAATATTAAACAGCTTCAGCTCGCGGCTGATTCTGTCGCTGGTCCTGAACGGGCGGCCATCTACGAATCGATTCAGCGAATTAAAGATTCTTCGCAGTTACTGGGCCAGACGGCTGGTTCTATCATTTTTGAACTGCCGGAAGCAGAGCTGCGCTCTGAGAGCGACATCACACAGTGGTGGCGGATCGAGGCTGCGGCTACTTGGCGCGCGCCCGATGGCGTGGGCTCCAATTGGCAAGACCGACTCGACCACCCTGTGGTGAATGTGACGCACGACGATGCTGCTAAGTATGCCGCTTGGGCTGGAAAGCGCCTGCCGACCGAGGCCGAATGGGAGCGTGCCGCACGTGGTGGTTTAGAGCGGCAGCCATTTGCTTGGGGCGATGTCTTCGCACCGCTAGGTGAGGATGTTTGGATGGCTAACATCTGGCAGGGCGTATGGCCTTATGAGAATACTAAGGAGGATGGGTTTGCGGCTACCGCCCCCGTCAAGAGCTTTCCGCCCAACGCATTTGGGCTCTATGACATGGCAGGGAATGTGTGGGAGATCGTCGCCGACCGCTACCACCCAAAAGCCTACTCACTGCGAACGGATGGAGCCATCAATCCGACCGGCCCCGATGTCGATAGCCTGAGCCGATTGCGCCAACGATTGCCAACTTATGTTACACGTGGCGGTTCTTTCCTATGCTCAGATGGTTGGTGTAGCGGTTATCAACCTGGCTCACGGCAAGCGCTGGAAAATGACTCTCCTGCTCACCATACTGGCTTTCGCTGCGTAAAAGATGTGAATTGAAGAATCGTCGACCCTACCTGATTATAATTTGTGATCGACAGTGTCCTCCTGATTTAGAGTAGTAGAGCTATGCCTGAAACATTCGAAAATGTTAGCATCATTAAAAAAGCCAATGTCTATTTCGGAGGCCAAGTCACCAGTCGCAAGGTGCAGTTTGCTGATGGCTCAAAGAAGACCCTCGGTTATATGCAGGCGGGTGATTACGAGTTTGGCACCGAGGCGCTCGAGATAAAGAATCTCTAAGAATGTTGTCGTGAGTAAGTTGTCTTAGTAAATTATTAACTTAACTTACAATAGGGTTTTTGAATATATTCTTATTTATAAAAAAAATTGTAGAATTTTCACTTTCACAGACGTGACAAGATTTACCTCAACCTCTTCGTGAAAAATCATCATGGCTAATTTCATGTGAGGGAAAGCTCACTCCCAAGATGAAAATTAGGAATAGCTCAAAATACTTTTATTCATTCAAGAAGATCATATCAGAGAATCCATTAAAATCTCAATTGATATAAATTAATTCCTATTTTAATTTATATTTCTTACTTTTTTAGATAGTTCAATTAATTGGTTTGGCTTATTTTTACGTTTTTTCAATTTGAATTCATCGTATAGATTTCCTGTAGCATCAAAGGCTTGAAATCGTAAATCATTATCAGAAATGTCAATTATCTGATACAGCTGTGTATCTTCTAAAATTTTTTTTGCATAGTTGCCTTTCGTAAATTCATACATTTTCGGGCCACTTACTGATACAACATAGACTGTCCCTACATCGGGATCATAAGCTTGTTGGTA
>CENJ01112214.1_pt1 | contig 11948 bp, 11 predicted proteins | sample 356161 | NCBI WGS metagenome assembly CENJ01 (sample SAMEA2619531, study PRJEB7988) | marine metagenome | biome: marine biome (ENVO:00000447); feature: surface water layer (ENVO:00002042); material: "saline water (ENVO:00002010), including plankton (ENVO:xxxxxxxx)" | depth 5 m
TACCAACCTACTTGTTCAATAGCTGCACCATCTCTCTTTTTCCTAGAATCAATAACAATCAGCCTGTAAAACGGCCTATTTCTTCGCCCAATTCGTTTTAATCTTATTTTCGTCGCCAAAGCAATCTCCTTTTATCTAAAATTTCTTAGTAATTTTTTAGTAGAAAATTTAGTCTTATTTAGGTTCATTTTTTTCATCATTTTTTTCATTTCGAAAAACTTTTTCAATAAGGTATTTACTTCAAATACGCTTCTACCGCTGCCTAAAGCAATTCTCTTTTTTCTACTAGCATTTAGTATTTCTGGTTTTGATCTCTCATATGGTGTCATCGAGTTAATAATCGCTTCTGTCCATATTATTTGATTTTCATCAAAACTCAAACCCTTAATTTTACGACTAATTCCAGGAATCATACCAATTAAATCAGTCATAGATCCCATTTGGCGCATTTGATGTATTTGAGTACGAAAATCATTAAAATCAAAAGTATTACTTGCCAATCTTTCTTCTAATTTTACAGCATCCTCTTCTTTCATTACTTTTTCTACGCGGTCAACTAAAGATAAGATATCACCAAAACCAAGTATCCTATCTGCAATCTGTTTTGCGTTAAATACCTGCAGCCCATCATATTTTTCAGAAATCCCTACAAATTTAATAGGCACATTGGTAACACTTCGAATTGAAAGAATAGATCCACCCCTGGCGTCACCATCAAGCTTAGTCATAATTACGCCTGTTAGTTTAATTGCCTCATCAAAAGTCTTTATTGACGAAATAACATCTTGCCCAGTCATACTATCTGCAATGTAGAAAATTTCATTCGGAGATAATTTATCTTTTAAATTTTGAATTTCAAGCATCATCTCGCCATCAACGTTCAACCTACCAGCAGTATCATAAATGATTACATCGAAATTTTCATTTTTTGCTTTAACTAAAGCATTAGTACAAATTTTGACAGGATCATTGGTTTCATCTGAGTAAACTGTAGTATTTATTTGTTTGCCCAGAGTTTTGAGTTGATCAATAGCTCCCGGTCGATACGTGTCAGCAGCAACAAGAAGAACTTTTTTATCATCATTTTTGAGCCTAAATGCAAGTTTTGACGCGGTTGTTGTTTTACCACTACCTTGGGTTCCAATCAGCATAATCAAGTTGAGCCTTAATGGTAAATCTAATTTAGAATTTGATTCCCCAAGAGTTTTTATCATTTCCTTGTGAATGATACTTATAAACTGTTCTCCTGGTTTGATGGAATCAAATACTTTAGTACCTTTGGCTAGATCTTTTACATTATTTACAAATTCCTTGGCAACATGAAAATTAACATCGGCCTCTAGAAGTGCTTTCCTTATTTCTCTAGAAGTGTGCTCAATATTCTCATCGGTTATTTTCCCTAGGCCTCTAAGGTTTTTTAAAATAGTATCAAATCTTTTGCTTATACCGTCAAACATAGTTACCTAAACCCTTAAGTGTAGTTGATATTATACACCTTTCAATCGAATAAGTGAAAAACTTTAAGAATGATTAATTTGGACCAATGAATTCATACTCTATCGAAATCCCATAATGCCTTGGATCTCCATAACTTAGCCAAAGCTTATCTTCATAATTTGGAGGGATTAATCCAAAATAAAATCCCCTAATTGCATATCTTTTATCAAAGATATTATTAACCCAAGCTTTGATTTTAAAATCACCAAAATCTTTTCCAGCCGAAAGATTTGTCAAAGCATATTCTTTGGACATCATATCATGACTATCAGAAAAGTAATAATCGTCCTTGAAGCTATGGTTTACCGATCCGAAAATAGATTTATGCTTATAATTAATCGATAAAGACGAAGATAATTTTGGAGACATTGCAGCTTCACGACCACCACCTATCATGACATTGTCCCCAGCAATACTATATGAAAATTTGCTAGTCCACGTATCCAAATAAGCAAGAGATGATTTTATATTTAGATTTTTAAATATTTGATATTTAAGCTCCAATTCAGCACCTCTAGAGAATCCAGCATATTTTGAGTTTGATGTAAAATAATAAAAACTATTAGGATCATTTTCAGTTTGCTGAGCAGAAATAGAAACTTGCTGATCAAGACGTTTATTATAAAAATAGGACAGGTTTACAAAATATTTTTCTTTTTTTGTTTTAAAACTTAGCTCAAAGTTGCTTAAATATTCTGGACTGTAGACTCTATTTTGCTCAGATACATAAGGCTGTTGATTGATTCCTCCAGATTTGTACCCGTATGAGAAATGAGCAAAAATTTTCGAGTGAGGATCAATTTCGTAACTTATACTACTCTTTAACCCAATTAAACTGTAGGATTTGTTAGACTCTACAGCTGGGAGAGTATCATTGGAGTATCCAAATGAATTCCCATCATAACTTATATCATTAAATTCTAATCTTACACTGTTGTCCATTTTTAATTTGTTAGAAATTGATGTTCTCATCTGAGCATAGGCTGCAGAAATTCTAATATCATATTCACTATCTGCTTTTGCAACATTTCCCTCGCCGCCAAATAAATACCCCTCAGCTTCATCAACCTCATTCAAATTTTTAAAATAAAGACCTACAACGGCATTATCCTTATAAACTCTGGCTTCAGCATTAGTATTTCTTTTTAATCTTGAGGTCTTGTCAAAGTACTGGTAGGGCAAATAATATCCATAATAATAGGAATCAAAACCATAGGTTGTTGAATCTTCCCAAAATGGGTTATTACCCCAATCACCATCATAACTATGTATCAGATCTGTTGCGGAGGATGATAACTTTAATAATGTATTAAATTTTTTAAACTTAAATTTTAGTTTTGAAATAAATGCATTTGTTTCTTGAGCATCTTTCCCCGGCTCATCAGAATAAGTATAGTAATTCTTATTGTTATCTGGAGCCCAAGCATCATAGCCATTATCCATTTTAGAGTGCAGTAAAGTATTCTTAACTATCAAGTTATTGCCTATGGGAATGTTAATTTTGAATCTTAAAAGAGTCTCATCTTTTTTGTTTGTATTATTTACGTCAAAATATTTGTTTGTTCTAAATCCATTTTGATAATTTTTTAGAACTGTAAATCTTCCATATAGATTTTTGAATATTTTCAAATTAGCAATCATCCCAGTATTCTTGGTGTTGTCATTTCCAGTTTTATGAATGATTTTGATCACCTGCTTTGTTTCTGGCTCAGCGCTATCTATAGTGATTAATCCTGCAATGGAATTATTTCCAAAAATAGTAGTTTGAGGCCCCCTACTAATCTCTATTTGGTTTATATCTATAGTGCTTCCAACCATACCAATACCACTCAAATCAATCCCATCAACCTCATATCCGACTGAATGATTTGGGGAGCCTTCACCAAAATATTGACTTCTCTCACCGATACCTCTTATTTGAAAATATCTTGGGCGACTCGTTCCACCAGAAAAATTCAAGTTTGGAATTTGATCGATTGCATTCTGAAAATGATCAAAATTCTGGTCTTCAATATCTTTTTTTGTAAAAACCGCTAAACTTGAAGATGATTCAAATGGAGAGGATTTTAGCAATGAAGAACGAACAATTATTTCGTTCGTTTCAATAATTTTCCCAGTCATTTTAATGTACATCGATTTTTTAGTTTCGACGGTAATACTTTCAAATCCAATATGACTAAAACTAATAGAATCAGAATCAGGTTTTATTTCAAATTTACCCTCACTATTAGAAGTAGTTCCTTCCTCTCCACATGTTATATTGACACCTTCAATTGGAGTTTGATTTTGAATATCAACAACTACACCTGTTAAAACGTTTGAGGCTAAAATTGTCTTTTGAAATAAAAGTAAGATGAAAAAGTATTTATACATTATCTCGTTCCTTCCGCTGGTATTATCCAGATCAAGTTTTGAGGGTTTAATTTCAGTTGCAAACCGATGCAACACCCCTAGAGCTACTCTAAAATACTTACCAAAACGATGAACTAACAACTACTTTTAGGCTGATTATAAAATAAAAATCAAAATTTAAATTGTTATTCTTGAACGTTAATTTTTTGCTTTGTAAAGTTCAATGATATGAGCAAAAAAGAATTATCTAATTTAAGAAATCAGATTAACAAGCTCGATGAAAAGCTCTTTTCTATGATTTTTAAAAGAATGAATATCGCTAAAAAAATTGGCGAAATAAAAGTTCAGCATAATATGGAAATCACAAATAGCGATAGAGAAAATGAGCTAATTAAACATATTCTAGGCCTTCCAGATAATAATTTAGATCAAGGCGAAATTGAGTCAATATATAAATTATTCTTCTCAATTTCAAAAAAGAGACAAGATTATAATAAATAACTTTGCAAAAATTAATTTACCTATGGTAATATTTGATATGTTTATACATACAATAATGAAAAACAAATTTTATTTTTGGTTCTGGTATCTTCCTGAAAGGGGCTCTTTATAATAATATCGTTAGATATATTAAAAATTAAATCAGGCCCCATCAAAATGATGGGGTTTTTTTTTATGAAAAATAATAAAACAACATTAAATGCATTCAAATTACTTTTTAAAAATGGAGATCAGTGCATTCCAGTTTACAAGCGAATTTTAGCTGACGTATTAACTCCAGTTGGCGTGTGGAACGCATTAAACCAAAACATTGACTATGGATTTATTTTTGAATCAGTTGAAAAAAATATAAAAAGATCCAGGTACTCATACATTGGAATAAACCCGAATACTATTTTTATATCTAAAGGTTCTAAAACACAGGTTATAAAAAATAAAAAAATAGATTCGATAAATAAGCCAATTACCGATCTAATTAGGCAAGAACAAATTGGCTACGACCAAAGGAGTTCAGAGGATCTTCCACCATTTTCAGGGGGAATGGTCGGATATTTAAGCTATGAAACCGTGAAATGGTATGAAAAAATTTCTACTCACAAAGATAACATGATCCCTGAATCAATATTTATGCTTTTTGAAGATGTGATTGCATTTGACCACGTAAATGGGGACGCTATCGTAATTTCAAATGTTAAAATCAAAAATAGTACGAGTTTAGAAACTCAATACAAAAATGCTATTGAACGCATTGATCACATTGGAGAGTTAATGCACAATAGGTTCGAGTACAGACAAAAGCCTGAAAAAAACACTTATGCTCAAAAATCAAATTTCACTAAGGATGAATTTAAAAAAGCAGTTCAAAAGGCAAAATCATACATAAAATCAGGCGATATTTTTCAAGTGGTTTTAAGTCAAAAATTTGAACGTAAAACGCTTGCAAGTAGTACTAATATATATAGGGCGCTTAGAAGAATTAACCCCTCACCCTATTTGTTTCATTTAAAATTTCAAGAATTTGATATAATTGGATCCTCCCCTGAAATGATGGTCAATGTAAATCAAAAAATAGTGAACATTAGACCAATTGCTGGTACAAGAAAAAGAGGGAAAAATGATGAAGAAGACAAAATTTTATCAAAAGATCTGTTAGCGGATGAAAAAGAAAAAGCTGAACATCTTATGCTAGTCGACCTGGGAAGAAATGACGTTGGACGAGTATCAAAAATTGGTAGCGTAAATGTTACAGAATTTATGCAGATAGAAAAATATTCGCATGTGATGCACATAGTATCTAATGTTACTGGAAAACTTAGATCATCTTATGATAATTATGACGCCCTTATGAGCGGTTTTCCTGCTGGGACAGTTACAGGTGCTCCTAAAATAAGAGCAATGAATATTATTAATGAACTGGAAAGTGAGCCAAGGGGGATATATTCTGGTGCTGTTGGATTTTTTGATTTCAAAAACAATCTAAATACATGTATAGCTATTAGAACTCTATTACATAAAGGAAATAAAGTTTACTTTCAAGCTGGCGCAGGCATTGTTCATGATTCTGATGCTGAATCTGAATTCTTAGAGTGTATAAATAAAGCAAAAGTAATTAATGCAGCGATTGATCTTGCTGAGCGGGGTTTTATGTCATGATACTAGTTGTTGATAATTATGATTCTTTTACCTTCAATCTAGTCCAAATGGTAGGTACAATTGACTCTGACATTTTAGTAAAAAGAAATGACTCTTTTACATTGGATGAAATTAAATCTTTGAACCCCTCAAATATTATAATTTCTCCTGGACCTGGAAAACCAAAAGACGCAGGATTATGTAAAGATATAATTAAATATTTAGGTAAAAATATACCGGTTTTAGGAGTGTGTTTAGGCCATCAAGCGATTGGAGAGGTATTTGGAGGAAAAATTATACAGGCAAAAAATATCGTTCATGGAAAAGTATCAAAAGTGACCCATTATAAAGATCATTTATTCAAAAACATTGAAGACAACTTTTCCGCAACTAGATACCACTCTCTTGTAATTGATGAAACAACTTTACCAAATGAACTAACAATAATTGCTCAGCTTAAAGATGGGACTATAATGGGCGTAAGACATAAAACATATCCCATAGTTGGAATTCAATTTCATCCAGAATCATACAGTACTGATTGTGGATCACAAATAATAAAAAACTTTTTTAATTACCCATGGTAAAACACATTTTAGAAAAACTAATCAGTAAAGCGAGCCTAACTGAGATTGAATCTTACAATTTCATGAAGAGTGTTATGATGGGCAAAGTTACAGATATACAACTTTCTGGCGTTTTAATTGCACTTAGGGTAAAAAAAGAAAATCCAGATGAAGTAACTGGTTTCGCAAGGGCTATGCGGGAAAAAATGATAAAAATTGATCTAGATTATGAAGCGATTGATATGTGCGGTACAGGAGGTGATTATCATGGTACGTTTAATATTTCTACAGCGGCCTGTTTTGTAACAGCTGGAGCCGGAGTTAAAATAGCGAAACATGGAAACAAGGCTATTTCATCCTCTTCTGGGTCTGCGAATGTTTTAGAGTCACTAGGTATCAATATAAATAAAAGCGTCGCTGCATCAAAATCAGATATTAAAAACCACAAATTAGGGTTCATGTTTGCTCCTTCTTACCACCCAGCCATGAAATATGCCATGAATGTAAGAAATGACTTAAAACTCAAAACTGTTTTTAACATTCTTGGACCATTATGCAACCCCGCTTTAGTCAAATCTCAAGCAATGGGAACCTTTGATAAAAATTTAACCGAAATTCAAGCTAAAGTATTAAAAAATTTAGGCTCAAAAAACGTAATGACTTTTTGTAGTGATGAGGGGCTAGATGAATTAACAACTACAGGCAAAACTAAAGTGACGCAATTTATGAATGGAGGAGAGATAAAAAGTTTTGAATTTGAGCCTGAAAGTATTGGATTGACAAGATCTAACATTGAAGATTTAAAGGGCGGAACTCCTGATGAGAATGCAAAAATCATCATTGAAATACTACAAGGAGCTGAGGGCCCAAAAACAGACATAGTATTATTAAACGCAGCTGCAGGAATAATCGTTGGAGGAAAAGCTGATGATTTTCAAAATGCCTTTAAAATAGCCAAACTATCCATAGAAAATGGAAATGCTATCAAAGTACTTGAGGGGCTAAGATCATGAATGACGTACTTTCAAAAATTTTAACTAACAAAGCTAATGAACTTAAAAAATCAAATAAAAACATACTCCCTTCAAAAAGAAAGAATTCCTATGATTTTTTTCAAACTTTAAAGTCAGATAAAATCAGTATCATTGCTGAAGTAAAGTTCAAATCTCCAAGTGAGGGTTTAATATACAAAAACATAGACCCTCTCAAAATTGCTTTAGAATATCAAGATGCTGGCGCAGATGCAATTTCAATTATTTCAGATTCAAAGTTTTTCAATGGGGATGTAAAGTACATTCAAGAAATAAGGGACTATATCAATATTCCTATATTGCAAAAAGACTTTATCATTGATAGTTCACAAATAATCAACGGATATAATTGTGGTGCAGATGCCTTTTTGTTATTAGCTGATGTAGTTGATGATTATAAAATCAATGAATTTCAAAAATTAGCCAAAAATTTAAATATTTCAATACTACTTGAAATGCACGATAAAAAAAATATTTCACGGCTCAAAGACCTAAATGCGAATATAATTGGTGTAAACTGTAGAAATTTAAAAACAATGGAGACTGATTTATCACTTTTCGGAGAATTGGTAAGCGACTTGCCCTCAAACAGTATCAAAGTTGCTGAGAGTGGTATTAAAACATCAGATGATATAAAATACGTTTATGACTTAGGCTACGATGCTATTTTAATAGGTACATCATTGATGAAAAGTGGCTCACCTGGTAAGTCACTAGAAAGATTAATATCTAATTTATGATAGCAACAAAAATATGTGGCATTACCAATGATCTTGATGCAAAACTTGCTATTTCTTTAGGTGCAAGCGCATTGGGCTTTATCTTTTATAAAAAAAGCTCGAGATATATTGATATCAAAGAAGCTAAGATGATAACTAGAAATAATTCCAATAGCAAGTTTATCGGAGTTTTTGTCGATGAAGATAGTGAATATATAAAAAAAGTAATTGAAGAGGTTGAGCTTCATGGCATTCAACTACATGGTAATGAATCAAATTCATTCTGCCAATCTTTTGATATTCCAGTAATTAAAGCGATACCATTAAAACCTAATTTAAATAAATCAATCTTTAACTCATACAATGTTTCAGCATTACTACTTGATTCATATGACAAAAACCTTATTGGTGGCACAGGAAAAACATTTGATTGGTCTTCAGTAAAATTTGATCAAATTAAACTTCCAATCATACTCGCTGGAGGACTAAATGATAAAAATATTTTAAGTGGCATTAAGACCGTGAATCCTAGCGCTTTGGATATAAGTAGTGGTGTCGAAGTAAGACCAGGTAAAAAAAGTAAAACAAAAATGGAAAATATTTTCTCAAAACTAATTTCCACAAAAAACAAAGGGTACAATTTTGACTAATAATATTAAAAATTATAACTATCCTGATAGTTCAGGCCATTTCGAGGAATTTGGTGGTAAATATGTTCCTGAGACTTTAATTCCAGCGCTCAATGAACTTGAAGAACATTACCTCGATCAGAAATCAAATAAATCTTTCCAAAATAATTTAAATAATCTGCTAAAATATTATGGGGGCAGAGAAACACCATTATATTTAGCTAAAAGGATCTCAAAAGAATTAGGTTACAATGTTTGGCTGAAACGCGAAGATTTGAATCATACTGGAGCTCATAAGATTAATAATGCATTAGGTCAAATGCTCCTTGCAATCGAAATGAATAAAACCAGAATTATTGCTGAAACAGGAGCTGGACAACATGGAGTTGCAACTGCTGCTTGTGCAGCAAAATTTGGATTAAAATGCACGGTATACATGGGTGAGGAAGACATTGAAAGGCAAAAACTTAATGTTTTCAGAATGAATTTAATGGGAGCCGAAATAATACCAGTCACTTCTGGAAGTAAAACTTTGAAAGATGCAACGAATGAGGCAATAAGAGATTGGGTTACCAATGTTGAAAATACATTTTACATAATTGGATCTTCTGTGGGGCCACACCCCTACCCCATGCTCGTTAGAGATTTTCAATCTGTAATAGGATTAGAAACGAAAAAACAATTTAAAAAGCAGTCAGGAAAAAATTTGCCAGATCGATTAGTAGCATGCGTGGGAGGCGGTTCTAATGCACTCGGATTATTTCATCCATTTATTAATGACAAAGTGAAAATCATTGGAGTAGAAGCAGCTGGTAAAGGAGTCGCGACGAACGAACATGCGGCTACATTGTCAAAAGGAAAATTTGGTGTTTTGCATGGTGCTGCATCATATATGCTTCAAGATGATAATGGTCAAGTAACTATACCTTATTCCCTCTCTGCTGGTTTAGATTATCCTGGTATAGGACCAGAGCACAGTTTTCTTCATAAAATAAAAAGAGTGGATTACCATTCTGTTACGGATGATGAAGCAGTAAATGCCTTACAGTGGTTATCAGAAAAGGAAGGAATTATACCAGCATTAGAAACAGCCCATGCTATAGCTTACCTATTGAGTGAAAAAAATGACATTGAAAAAGGAGAAGATGTGATAATTAATTTATCAGGTAGAGGGGATAAAGATGTAAATACTATCGCAAAATATTTAGGTAATATCATATGAGTAGATTAAAAAAACTGTTTAAAAAAGATAGAAATAAGCTAGTTGTTTTTATTACTGCTGGGTTTCCTAAAAAGGAGAGCACGGAAGATCTTGTTCTGCAAGCGATAGAAGGTGGAGCTGATATGATTGAAATAGGTATACCATTTTCTGATCCACAAGCTGACGGACCAATAATACAAAAAGCAAGTGAAATAGCCTTATCTAATGGTATATCACTTTCGGTCATATTTGATCAAGTAAGATCTATTCGAAAAAAAACTGATATCCCCATTGCCCTTATGGGCTACTATAATCCGATATTAGCATATGGTATCGATAACTTCTTGAATGATTGTAAAACTTCCCAAATAGATGGAATTATTTTACCAGATTTACCTCTGGATGAAGGTACATTTTTTTGTGAAAAAGCAAAATCTGTTAATATCTCTCCGATTCTACTGGTTGCTCCAAATACTAGTAATGAAAGAATTAAACTTATATCAAAATTATCTCAAGATTTAATTTATGCTGTGAGTATACTTGGTATAACTGGAGGTGATATGAGCTCAAAAGAAAATTTAAAAAAATATTTATTGAGGGTAAAAGATAACAGCGAATGCCCTTTTATCGTAGGGTTCGGCATCAATTCTAGCGATGATGTAGAATGGTTTAATAATTACTCTGATGGAGCTGTTGTTGGTTCAGCAATTTTAAAGAAGGTATTAAATGACCCAACAAACAAACCTGTCTATAACTTTGTTAAAAATTTAAAAGGAAGAACTAAATGAAAATTGGAATTCAAGGAGCAATAGGAAGTTTTAGTGAAGAAGCTTCGAAAAAATTTATAGAAAACCATGGAATTAAAAACCCAGATATTAAATATCTAATTTCTTCTAAAGATGTGTTAAATAGTGTAGAAAATCGTAAAGTAGACTACGGAATTTTTGCAATGGAAAATGCTCAAGGTGGTGTTGTAATCGAAAGTGTAGAAGCATTAGCATTGCACAAATGTAAAATAATTGAAATGTTTCATATCCCTATTGAACAAAACCTATTAGCATTAGAAAATATTAACACAGGCGACATAACTGAGATACACTCCCACAGACAAGCTTTGAGACAATGTAAAGATTATTTAAGCGAAAATTTTTGGACAAGACCATTAATTGAAGCTGATGACACTGCTGAATCAGCTAGGAGACTCAGTGAAAATAAACTTCCAAAAACAGCTGCAGTAATTGCAAATAAAGCTTGCGCAAAGCTATACAATTTAAAAATTATCAAAGAGAGCATTCATGATCTGAAGCATAACCTCACCCTTTTTATTGGAGTAACAGCCTTATGATAAGTAGTGTTGGACTAATAGGAGTTGGAAGATTTGGGAAGGTACTAGCAAACATTCTTAAAAAGGGCTTTAATGTTAAGGCCTATGATATTGTTTCATCAAAAGTATCAAATGATCTTACGAAAGCTGATTTAGATGATATTTTAATGCTAGATAATATATTCATTGCCGTTCCGATTAGATATTTTGAAGCGCTAATAAAGGACATTTCAAATAAAGTAAGCAAAAAGTCAACGATTATTGATGTATGCTCAGTTAAAAAGCACACATCTGAGGCTATGTTAAAACATTTACCAAATGAAGTCGGAATCATATCTTCTCACCCTATGTTTGGTCCAGATTCATTTGACTCAAAAGCAAGATTAAAAATGATGATGGATAAAACTCGGGTTGATGACAAAATTTTTAATTATTGGAAAACATTTTTTAAAAATCAAAATATAAATATCATTGAAATGTCTCCTGATGAACATGA
>CENJ01119500.1_pt1 | contig 11948 bp, 10 predicted proteins | sample 356161 | NCBI WGS metagenome assembly CENJ01 (sample SAMEA2619531, study PRJEB7988) | marine metagenome | biome: marine biome (ENVO:00000447); feature: surface water layer (ENVO:00002042); material: "saline water (ENVO:00002010), including plankton (ENVO:xxxxxxxx)" | depth 5 m
AAATAAGATCTTATGCACAGAGAAACTATGGAATATGATGTTGTTGTCGTTGGTGGCGGACCCGCAGGACTGGCTACAGCAATCAAATTTGCCCAATTAAATAAAAAAAATAATACAGACTACTCAATATGTCTTCTTGAAAAAGGATCTGAGATTGGAGCTCACATCCTATCAGGAAATGTCTTTCAACCTGATCCTTTAGATGAGCTCATACCTGAATGGAAAGATCTTAATGCACCTCTAAATGTGTCTGTTAAAAAAGATAAAATTATGTATCTTTTAAAAAATATTGGTATCCCAGTGCCCTCTTTTGTTATGCCAAATATGAAAAATCATGGAAATTATATAATTAGCCTAGGTAATTTATGCAGATGGATGGGAGAACAAGCTGAAAATCTGGGTGTTGAGGTTTTTCCTGGCTTTCCTGCAAGCAAGCTTCTTTTTGAGGCTGACAAGGTTGTTGGTGTTCAAACTGGGGATATGGGCATATCTGAAAATGGTGAATTGAAAGATAGTCACGAACCAGGAATAAATATTAAAGCTAAGTACACAATATTAAGTGAAGGTTGTAGAGGACATCTTGGCAAACAAGTAATTGCTAAATATGATCTTGATAAAGATAAAGATCCTCAACATTACGGTATTGGTTTTAAAGAAGTATGGAAACTTAAACCAGATTTGCATGATGAAGGAACAGTTATTCATACAAATGGATGGCCAACAGCAGATATGGCATCTGGTTCATATTTTTATCATGGTGAAAATAATGAGGCATACATAGGTTATGTGATCCCTTTAGACTACAAAAATCCTCATTTAAGTCCTTTTGACGAATTTCAGAAATGGAAAACACATCCCTCAATTAAAAAATATCTCAAAGGAGCTGAAAGAATATCATATGGAGCTAGAGCTTTAATTAAAGGAGGTCTTCAATCTCTTCCTAAAATGGAGTTTCCTGGAGGTTTATTAATAGGTTGTAATGCTGGTACTCTAGTTTTTTCTAAAATTAAAGGTTCTCATACAGCTATGAAATCAGGTACTTTAGCAGGTGAGCATATTTATGAATCAATTAATGGTGCAATTGATAATAGCTATGACCTCAAAGTAGAAAATTCATGGATATATAGTGAGCTATATAAGTCAAGAAATTTTGGTCCTCTATTTCATAAATTTGGTGCTTTATTTGGTGCTGTATTTAATGTTATTGATCAATTTATTTTCAGAGGCAATTTACCTTTTACTTTAAATCATCCAACACCTGATTATGCATGTCTAATGAAAGCATCTGAGACAAAAAAAATACATTATAAAAAACCAGATGGTATATACTCTTTTGATAAACTGTCATCAGTTTATTTATCAAATACAAACCATGAAGAAGATCAACCATGTCATCTTCAGCTAAAAGATCCATCAATACCAATTAGTGTTAATTTGCCAATGTATGACGAACCTGCCCAAAGGTACTGCCCTGCAGGTGTTTATGAAGTTGTTGAAAAAGATAATGAAAAAAGATTTGTTATTAATGCTCAAAATTGTGTTCACTGCAAAACATGTGATATTAAAGACCCATCTCAAAATATTAACTGGGTAAGTCCAGAAGGTCCTGGAGGACCAAACTATCCTAATATGTAAAAATATGAAATATTTTTATTATGTTGCTTTCTCATTACTAATTTATTCTTGCTCTTCGATAGAGATAGTTGAAGAATCTTCTCCAGAATTAACTCAGATTAATGAAAATACTAAATTTAAAAATTTTCTTGATAGTGAATGGGATAAATCTCTAAATGAAAATCCCCTTTTTGCATCATATGTTGGTGATAAAAGAAATAATAATAAAATTAATTCAAATAGTATTGAGCAGTTTAATAATGAAAAGCAGTCCAATATTGAATCACTAAGTAATTTAAAAAAAATAGATATTTCAAAACTAAGTGATGAAAATGTTCTTAACTATAAACTATATGAGTTTGGTGTAAGAAGAAATATTGATCTTGCAAATTTTCCAACATATTTTCTAAGAATTAATCAAAGAGGTGGTATTCAAAGTTTTTATGAAACTGGTAATAGGTTAGTGTATACAAATAGCCAAGATTATTACGATTGGTTATCAAGATTAGTGCAGTTTTCCGAAAATATTGAAATCTTTTTGGAAATAAACAAAAAAGGTCTTCTCCAGGGAGTAACTCAACCAAAAATGATTACCCAAAGTGTAATTACTCAAATTGATAAAATAATAAATAGTGATATAGATAAAAATCCCTATATGAAGGTATTTTTAGAGGCTGATGAAACTTTAATATCTATATCAGAAAAAACTAATCTAATTAATGATGCTCAGCAACTTATTCTTAATAAAATTATTCCAGCCTATATTGATTTAAATAATTTTCTTAAAGATGAATACCTACCAAATTCTAGAGATTCTATAGGGATAAGCGATGTTCCTGGTGGGAAAGTATATTATGAATATTTAACACAGTTTTATACAACTACTGACCTAACCCCAGATCAGATACATCAAATAGGTTTAGACGAAATCAAGAGAATACGCACAGAAATGGAAGAAATTATTCAGCAGGTAAATTGGAATGGGGACTTTAATTCGTTTTTAAATTATCTTAGAACAAATCCAAGATTTTATTATGACAATCCAAACGATCTGTTTAATGCATATTTGATAATGTCAAAAACAATAGATCCTCTTTTACCAAAAATATTTAAAGTATTTCCAAGAGCGCCTTATGGTGTTATTCCAATTCCTGAGGAGTCCGCACCATTTACTACAACTGCTTATTACAATAGTCCTAGTCCAGGAAGACCTGGATATTTTTATGCAAATCTTTATAAGCCAGAATCAAGACCAAAATATGAAATACCTGTTCTTACTGTTCATGAAGCTGTACCCGGTCACCATTTTCAAATCTCAATAGCTCAGGAACTTGAAAATGTTCCTGAATTTAGAAAATATCAAGGTATTACAGCTTTTGTAGAGGGATGGGGTTTGTACAGTGAGGAATTAGGTGAATTTATGGGCATATACGAAGATCCATATGATAAGTTTGGTCAATTAACATATGATATGTGGCGTGCAATAAGACTAGTAGTAGATACAGGTATGCACTACAAAAATTGGTCAAGAGATGAAGCGGTCAATCTGTTTATTGAAAACTCTGCAAAATCAATATTAGATATTAATAATGAGATAGATAGATATATTGCGTGGCCAGGACAAGCATTAGCATACAAAATAGGACAATTGAAAATATTAGAACTCAGAAACAAAGCTGAAGAAATGCTTGGAGATAAATATGATATCAAAGATTTTCATTACGAGGTTCTTAAAAGAGGCTCCTTGCCATTAGATTTATTAGAATTTTATATAGATGAATGGATTAATACTTCTTTAAATTCTTAACATTTCTACATCTCTCACTACAATAAATTATATTATCCCAATTCTTTTCCCATTTTTTTCTCCAATTAAATGGTCTGTCACAAACAGGACAAACTTTAAATGGTAGATTTTTTTTCTTATGCAATTTTACCGATTATATGATTTAAATTATTGCTTGGTAGAAAAAGAAAATTATTTTCAATAAAATTTCTTTCTAACGCCCAATCAACTAACTTATAGTAAGTATTTCTATTAAAAAAACCTTCAATATTATTACGCACATTCACAATAGGTATTGAGGTATTATTCTCTTTAATTAATTTTGTTGTGTTGACATCATTAAGCTCAAAATCATAATTTAAATTTGTTTCAAGAATAATAGATTTGTTATTAATTTTAAAATCTACAATTTTATATGGAGCCAAATCTACCTTTACAAGAACTTTTTCTACTGGAGTGACCAAATAATAATCCTCAAAATCTTTCCTTAAAACAGTTGAAAAAAGATTTACAAGTTTATTATTTTTAATAGGTGAGTCGTTATAAAACCAGTCCCCTTCTCTATTTATAAAGAACTCTTGACCTTCACATAATTCTGGATTCCATTCATTAACAGGAGGAAATTTTTTTCTTTGACCTTGAAGATCATTTGCTATTTTAGTAATACTCATAGATTGATTTAAATATTATAGCTATGCCAATTGCACATAACATTAGTGACATTATATATTGAATGATTTTACTATGATTATAACTGAGTTTATTTTTAAAAGACGTAAATACAATGCTTATAAAAATGAACCATAAAGATGAAACTAACGCAAAATAAACAGGATAAATATAAATAAATATCCCAGAAACGTTTTCAATTAATATTGAAAATATTGATATAAAAAATAAAAAAGCTTTGACATTAAAAACATTTGTAAAAAGTCCTATCAATAAGCTATTCTTGTATTTAGGTTGTGATTCATAAGAACTAAATGATTCTATTGATTTATTTAACACAATATTAGCTCCTAAGTAAGTTATATATATTCCCCCTATTAAAGTTATAAAAAACTTATACATATTGTTATCTAAAATTAAAATTGAAATCCCATTAATGGCAAGCAAGCAATGAATATATATTCCAATACCTATTCCTATGGATGTTTTTATACCTTCATATTTTCCATAAATTGTAACTTGTCTGATCACAATGGCAGTATCCGGCCCAGGACTGGTTAAGGCAACTAGGTGAGCTAGGGCTGACCAAACAAACATATTTTAATTAATAATAATAGGCTCAATCTCCAAATTTATATTAAAAGTTCTGTAGACAGCATCTTTAATATTATTTGAAAATCTTAAGACTTCATCTTGACTAGCATTAGCATTTGTAACAACAATAAGTGAATGATTTTTGTATAGAGAAACATTAATGAAACTCTCTAAATCATGTTTTATTAGTTCAATTAATCTTGCTGCACCAACTTTTACATAATCATCATCAATTTTCCAAAGAATAAGATCATCATAGGAAAATTTATCAGTATTTATAGAATCCTTTTTGACAATAGGATTTTTAAAAAAACTACCCACATTAGGGATAATATCTGGATTTGGTAAAGTTTTATTTCTTATTTTAACTATAATTTCTGACAACTCTACGATATCCAATTGATCTGGTTTAAGACTATTTTCTTCTAAGTATTTTTTTACCGATTTATAACTTAAGTTGAGTTCTTTTTTATGATTTGTTATGAAATCTATTTTATAAATTATATATGAACTTTTTTTTAAAATTGAGTTTCTATAAGAGAATTTACAATCTTCGTTGGACAATGAAATAAATTTACCATTAACATAATTATAACAATGAACTTTAGATATAAGATTTGATATCTCTTGACCATATGCTCCAATGTTTTGTATTGGTGATGCTCCAACACTTCCAGGAATTAATGATAGGTTTTCATATCCATAAATTTTTTTTGAAACCACTTCATTTACAAACATATTCCATTTGACTGCAGCACCAACACTTACAATGTGTTGATTATTATCATACTCGATACTGGTGAACATAGGCTTAACTACTATGCCCTCAAAATTATCTTTCATTACTAAGTTTGTGCATTCTCCAACAACCAATACTGGTAAATTTTTTTGATCAATAAGTTTTTTTAAATCAATAAATTCATCAACATTATTAATTTCTACAAAATATCTTGTTTGTGCATTTATCCTAAGTGAATTATTGATTTTATGATCTTCGTATAAGTTCATAATGATTTTAAATATTTATTAGCATTATCAAGATCTTCTTCTGTATCAATACCAGCTGGTATTTCTTTATTATATTCCGACACATAAATTGAATAATTATTTTCAAGAAATCTTAATTGCTCAAGTTTATATAAAAGCTCATTACTTGTAGGCTTCAAACTAATAAGTTCTGATAAGGTTTTAAAAGAATATCCATATATACCAATATGTTTTTTTGGATTTTTAATAATTCCCTCTCTTATAAATTTAGTTGCATAATTTTTGTCATTGGTTTCAACCAATACACAGTTTGGATCATTTATATCTTTTTCATCATTAACTTTTTTAGAACAAGTGATAACATCACATTTTTTTATAGAATAATCATCAATCAATTGTTTTATTAAATCTTTTGGAATAAAAGGTTCATCACCTTGTAGATTAATTATTAATGAATTATCCGTTATATTTAAAAAATTAGCTGCCTCAAATATTCTGTCCGTTCCTGATATATGTGTATCTGATGTCATTACAATATTAGATGACATGTGCACAATGTTATTTTTTATCTCGATTGAATCGGTTGCAACATAAGAATTAGGTGTTATTTCAAGTGCATTGCTAAAGACTCTTTGTATTAGAGTTTTACCATTAAGATTTACTAATGGTTTCTTCTTGATCCTTGTAGAACTAATTCGAGATGGAATGATGATATAAAAGTCATTGCTCATTTGGAAAAGACTTTAATTTTTTATCAAGTTTATCTATAAATTTATTATTAACATCTGCATCTATTGTTAAATACCAAATTTTATTATTATCAAAAACTTTACATTTAGCAGCATCTTTTTCTGTCATCACAATAGGCAAATGATCTAAATAAAAAATATCGCTGGATTGAAAATTATGATGATCTGGATAAGGGTGTCTTATTAAATCAAAGCCCAATTTACTCAAAAGATCAAAAAAACGACCTGGATTACCCAACCCTGCAACTGCATGAACTTGGTTATGCATTGGCCACTCATCAATAGAATATTTTTTACCAGACTTTAGATGTACAAACTTTGATGGACTTATATTCATTAAATACTCATTCTCTTCAGTTGGACCACTATTATTTATAACAAAATCGACTGATTTAATTCTTTTGCTTGACTCTCTTAATGGTCCAGCAGGAAAAGTTAAATTATTACCGAATCTTCTTTTACCATCAATTACAGCAATTTCTATATCTCTATTCATTGGATAATGCTGAAGCCCATCATCAGAAATTATGACATCACAATTATGGTTTTGGGTAAGTTTCTTGACAGCCCTTACACGATTTTTATCGATAAAAAATGGTAAATTTAATTTTGATAATATTTGTGCTTCATCACCCGTTTCCTTAACAGTTGTTTTATCTGTCACTTCAAGAGTTTCCTTAAATTTTCCTCCATAACCTCTACTTACAATTCCAGGTTTATAGCCCTTATTAAGCAATTCAGTCGCAATGTATTTAACTAGTGGTGTCTTCCCAGTTCCACCAATTGTGAGATTTCCAACTACTATCACAGGTACGTTTGCTTTAAATGATTTTTTATTATTTTTCAAATATTTTCTTCTTCTTCTCGAAGTTAAATAAGAAAATATTAGAGAAAATGGATATAACAAATATAGCCATAAGCTTTTTTTATACCAACTATCTACTACGAAGCTCCTTGATTGTTCATCCTCATATTCTGGTAAATAAAGTTGAGTGGTTTGTGATTGTTGCTTCGTAGATTTTTTGGAGTCTTCGAATTTATTTTTATATAAAGAGAAGTATATGGATTCATTTGATATTAATTCATCATGTGTTCCCGTTTCAATAATTTCACCCATATCTAAAACAATGATTTTTGAGGCATTTTCAATTGTAGATAATCTGTGAGCAATCACGATTGTGGTTCTGTTAGTTATTAATTTCTCAAGTGCCTCTTGTACAATTAATTCTGATTCTGTATCTAAAGACGAAGTTGCTTCATCTAATATTATTATTGGTGAATCTTTATAAAATGCTCTCGCTATTGCAAGTCTTTGTCTTTGGCCACCTGAAAGCAAAACTCCATCATCACCTATTTCAGATTCAAAACCTTCTGGCAAATTATCAATGAACTCCATACATCCTGATAATTTTGCAGCATCTTTGATTTTATCTACATCTATCTCATCGTCACCATATGCAATATTTTTTGCAATAGTATCATTAAATAATGATGGAGACTGATTAACAATTGAGATAGATGATCGCAAATGGCTAAGTGAAAATTCAGAAACTTCAATACCATCAATTAAGATAGAACCTGAAGTATTGCTATAAAATCTTGGGATTAAGTTTGCTAACGTAGACTTACCCGAACCAGACTTACCAACTATTGCAACTGTTTCATTTCTAGAAATATTTAAATTAATGTTTTTTAAAACTTCACTGCCAGAATTATAAGAAAAACAAACATCTTTAAATTCAATATTTCCTTCAATAGAGGTGTCATTAATTCCATCATCATCTTCGATTTGCTCATCTAATTGTTCAAATATTTCTTTTGCAGCAGCAAGACCTTTTTGAATAGTAATATTTATATTTGAAAGTTGTCTAATAGGTTTTGCCATCAAACCCGCTGCAGTGAAGAAAGCCACAAAGGTCTCAGCATCTAATGAAATACCTAATTTAGAGCCTAAAGCAAAGTAAGCAACAATTGATAATGAAATTGATACTAAAACCTGAATAATAGGTGTGGCTAGACTTCCTGTAGCTTCAAGTTTTAAATTTTGAATTTTATTTGATGTATTAGCTACAGAAAACCTTGAGTTTTCGTACTCTTCAGCATTAAAGCTTTTTATCTCAACGTGACCATCAACAGCTTCTGAAGCAATATGAGTCACATCACCCATTGCTGTTTGTATCCTTGCAGCGAGTTTCTTAAGTCTTTTTCCTGCCACATAAACTATCAGTGCTATAAGTGGAGCCGTACCAATCAATAATAAAGTTAATTTATAGTTTAGAATTATCAAATAACCAAATAATCCTATTAACAAAAAGCCCTCTCTTATCAAAGTTTTTACAGCATTTGATGCTGCAGACGATACTTGTGTTGTTGTAAATGTTATTCGATTAATAAGTTGACCAGATTGATTTGAGTCGAAGAATGATTTTGGAAGACAATGCAGCTTTTCAAAAAGCTCTGATCTAAGATCATGAACGATTCCAAAACCAACCTTTGACATAAAATAATTACCAACAAAGAAACCAACTCCTCGACCAATTGCAATTAATATTAGTGAGAGTGCTAATAATGAATTAAATGATTCTTCATCTGAATTAATATAGCTTATTATTCTTCTAATCCATTCAACAGCAGCAATATCCGCAAAAGCAAAAGAAATAAATCCAACAACACTTACCAAAAAAGACCATTTGTAACGAAAGGTATAACCTAACAAACGTTTTAAATCACTTTCTTTCATTTTTCAATTGTTCTAATTTGAACCTCATTAAATCCAAATTTATTTAATAAATCCATTACAGTTATTACCCAGCTATGTAGAGCGTCGGAATCAGCAGATAATATTACAAAGTTTCCATTATTTTCAAGGTCAAATATAGCCTGTTCAATCTGTTCATTATCATTAATATTTAACGAAATATTATTAATTATTATAGTTCCATCACTTATTATTATAATTTCGTTATTTGTTTGGACAGATTTATATTCAAATGATTCAGTTTGTGGAAGATCCAGTGATATAAATTGTGAGTCTCCTACCTTTGAGGTTACAACAAAAAATATAACTAATAAAAAGACAATATCAATTAGTGGAGTAATTTCTATTGAAAATGATTGTTTATTATTTGAAATAAATTTCATTTGTTAATGACATCAATAAATGTAGAAACTTTCTTCTGTAATGTTATCAATAAATATGTAACTTTCTGTTCAAAATATTTATGAAGCACTAATCCCGGAACTGCAATTAATAATCCAAATGCAGTTGTAATTAATGCTTGGGAGATACCAGCTGCTAATAAATCAGGATTTGCACCAGAAGATTCTGTAAGACCTGTGAATGCAGTAATCATTCCAACAACAGTACCAAGAAGACCTAAAAGAGGACTTATAGTTGCAATAGTTCCTAGCATATTAAGATTTCTTTCCAAAACATACTTTATCTCAATTGCTTTCTCTTCAATTTTTGATTCTAAATTTTCTCTTTGCAAGTCTTTATATTTAATGCAATTAATTAACAAAAATCCAAGTGAGGAAAGGTTTGAAATCTCTAATGATTGTTTTTCACTTATCAAGTCTTTATTAATTAAATTTAAAAGTTGATTTGACAAACCTTTTGGTGATACAAGTCTTTCTTGTAAGAACCATAATCTCTCGATTGATATAGCAATAATAAGGACACTACAAGCCAGTAATGGCCACATGAAAGGTCCACCAGATACAATAAATTCACTCATTATTAAACACTATTTAATTTTGTATTAAAGAGTTTATACACCCTATCAAAAGATTTAATAAATTCATTATCATGAGTAGCTGCAATTAAAGCAATATTATTTTCTTTTGATATCGTCATTAAAACTTCTTGTATTAATCTTCCATTTTCATTATCAAGATTTCCAGTTGGCTCATCAAGAAATAAAAAATTTGGATTATTGATGATAGATCTTGCAATAGCTGTTCTTTGTTTTTCTCCACCAGAAAGCTTCCAAGGTAGATGATTTCTCCTCTTGAAAATATCTAGTCTTTTCATAATATTTATAGCTTTATTTAACAATTTATCTGAATATGTTCCATTCAATTGGCTGGGTATAACAATGTTCTCTTCAACACTTAAATCATCAAGCAAATGATGAAATTGATAAACGAAACCATAATAATTTAATCTTAAGTCCCTTAATGTATCTGGTTTATTAAACTGATATTCATTATTATTAAAAAAAATACTTCCTTTTGAAGGAAAATCCAGTCCAGCTAATATTTGTAAAAGTGTTGATTTTCCAGATCCAGATTTACCAGTTATTGCAAGACTTTCACCCTGATTGATTATCAAATTAATGTCATCCAAAACCAACAAAGACTCTTCATCAATAGGAAAGGATTTTGAAAGATTTTTACAAACAATGCTATTCATGTCTCAAAATTTGAATTGGATTAAGTTTAACAGCCTTTAAGGAAGGGATTATTGATGAAATCATGCTTATAAATAGGGTAATAATACAAATTGAAAAAATTTGTGAGTAATCAATATAGTATGGAAAGTAATTTATAAAATAGGCTTCAAGAAGATTTCTGTTAAGAATAAATTCTAAAAATGTAATTACATTATTTAAGTTATAAATTAGAAAAAATCCTAATACTAGGCCGGCTATCATACCGATTATGCTTACCAAAATACCTTGAAAGAAAAAAATTAAAACTATTTGCTTTGAAGACGCTCCAATTGTCATTAATATTCCTATTTCTCTCTCTTTTGCTTTAACAGTCATGATCACTGTAGATAAAACCAAAATTGCAGCAACAATAACAATTAAAAATAACATTAAACTAATTAAAAGCTTTTCAAATTGAATTGCCTCAAAAAGAGTTCCATGGGTAAATTTCCATGAAACTACTTCATATATATTTTTATTGGTATCAATTTTATTTAAAACTTTCTTAGCAATTGAATCAGCCATGAATAAATCAATAGTCTTTAGTCTTATTGATTGAGTCTGATTTGAGTTTAAAAGTTTAAGCTTTTGAGCAGTTGAATGAGATATTAAAGTTAAATATTGATCAATTTCAGTTCTCAGTTCATAGATTCCGATAATTTGTAAATTTACTGATCGTGGGTATGAACCAATAAGAGAACTTCTTATATCAGATGTTGTGACTACTACTGTATCTCCAACATATGCTCCAAGATTTGATGCTAACAATGAACCAATGATAATTGTATTTTTTTTATCTAAGTCACTTATGTCACCAACCAACATATTGGCTGGTATTATTGACATCTCATTTTCGATTATTGGATCAATTCCAATTAAATTAATACCTGCACTACTGTAAGGAGATGAAATTAACGCTTTCAAATCAATATATGGAGATGACTTTATTATTTGATCATAAGAATTTAAATCACTTACTAACTCATTATAATTTTCTATTGGTTTGTCCGATGAAATTGTTGCATGAGGAATTACACCAAGAATTCTATTTTCAAGCTCTTTTTCAAAGCCATTCATCACAGATGTTACGACAATTAAACTTGCCAGACCTATCAT
>CENJ01042351.1_pt1 | contig 11942 bp, 6 predicted proteins | sample 356161 | NCBI WGS metagenome assembly CENJ01 (sample SAMEA2619531, study PRJEB7988) | marine metagenome | biome: marine biome (ENVO:00000447); feature: surface water layer (ENVO:00002042); material: "saline water (ENVO:00002010), including plankton (ENVO:xxxxxxxx)" | depth 5 m
AAATGTCCTGGCAAGGACGTGACTCTGAACTGGCGCTGGTGGCTCTCAGCCCACACTGGCACCCATGGGTTTTTTGTTGCCCTTCTGACAGGCATCCCTGCCTTGGGGGTGGCAGAAATGGTCTGTCATTTCTTGATTGACTTCGGAAAATGTAGGCTCGGTTACAAGCTCATCATTGATCAAATCCTGCACTGGGGCTGCAAGTTGGTTTGGGTACTATGTGTGATGATTATTCGATGATTCAACTCTGAATTTAGACGGGCAAGGAACGATGGGAAGTTTGCTTCTACTTCTTCTTTTTCTGCTGACATTCCTGCTCGGGCGGATGCGTCAGCAAGGGCGAACGCGACTGAGTCGCTTCATCCCCAGCATGGTGTTTTTCCGTGTGTCTCTCGCTGCGGCTCTTGTGAGCAATGTGGTAACAGCCTCAGGGCTTGAGGGAGACATTGTTAATTGGATCGCTGTAATAGCCAAAACCGGTCTCTATGTCGCCTTCGTAGAGCTGGGCCTTGATGTGGTGTGGGTGCTGCTCATCCGTCTCAGCCCTAGAAAGGTAGCGCCACCACGGATCTTGAAGGACTTGGCCCTTGTGGCTGCTACTTTTGCCGTTGTGGCGACCGAGCTCAATAGCCAGGGTCTCTTAACAACGGTAGGTTCTGCAGCAGTTCTTGGCGGCCTTGCTTTCATCGTTGGCCCGGGCTCCGCTACGCAGATCGGGAACATCTCATCGGCTCTTGCTGTTCAGGTCGAGCGTCAATATGTCGTTGGTGACTGGGTTGAAATAGCCGGTGAGTTGGGTCGGGTTGAAAACATTTCGTGGAACAGTACGTATCTTTACGACGATACGGATGATCGCTACATCGTTGTCCCCAACTCCCTCATTGATCGTAGTAAAACCATTAATTACTCTCGTCCCTCTCGCGGTGAATATAGATTTGAAGTTGAAATCGGTCTCCCATTGGCCATGCCTCCTGGTCAGGCAATGCAGGTCTTGAAGGGGATTTTAAATTCCCATATTCAAATCATTAACAAAGAGCGGAATGCAGTTGTTATCCGATCGGTTGATAGTGACTCAATTAACTATGCACTTAAATTCTTCATTGCCGACTTTGCGGGCCGCAACAGAATTCGAACTGAGATTTTTTCCAGTGTTTGGTATGCCATAGAACGTGCTGGATATTCACTACCACATTCAACTCTTGATTTGCGTACTGAACGGTCTCTACGGCAGTTGCAGATCCGTCGGAGTGGCGAGGCACAGGAAAAAAGTTTTCATTCGCTTAGGGATATCGAGCTCTTCTCTTCGTTGTCAGATGATGAAATCAGAAGCATTGTGTCCAACGATCGCCTGCTTGGTTTTGGCCCAGGAGAGCTGGTGGTGAAGAAAGGAGAGGTTGGTGGTTCGATGTTTGTGATCATGGAAGGAAGCTGCGCAGTCCTCATCCCGGATCCATCCGATTCGTCCTCCATGATGGAAGTCGCGCAACTCAAGTCTGGAACGATTTTTGGAGAGATCTCGGCTCTCACGGATGCACCGCGCACCGCTTGGATCAAAGCAATCGGCCATGTGAAGCTTCAGGAAATTAGTCAGCGTCAAATAGAAGCTGTTTTCCTCAACAATCAGGCTGCTATGGCTGAATTTGCCAAGGTGATGGCCACGCGAGAAGCCAACTTGAAGACCTTTACGGCAGAAGAGAAGAAAACATTCGAGATGGGTTTGGTCGAACGCATGACTCAGACCTTCAGCAAGCTCATGAACTCTTGAGTTCTCTGCCCAATTTGCCGACCGCTTTTTTGCCAAGATTTGCGGTTTTTGCCAGGCTGGGTCTGAGTTTCTTTGCTCGATATGACGGCATCTCCAGCTAAGTCATGCCTCCTGATGGGAGCAGGACTCGCCATCCTGCAGGGCATCATGCCGCTGACTGCAGTAGCCCAGGCCAATCTGAGAAGTAGTTTCCCTGGTCGAAGGGTCGGTGGTGGTACGCGGGGAGAATGCAGCGCCCGAATCCTGGCTCATCTTGTGCCTGATAGCAGTGTCTTTGCTCCAGGAGCTTCATCTGAGCTGGGATTGGTGCAGGGACCAACAGCCAACCCCGTCAGTCTCAAGATCAGCTTGAAACCAGAGTCAGAAGGGGCTTCCAGCACACAGACTCTCCCTGCGGCGCCCGCTGCACTGATCTTGATCAGTGGTTCCAGCATCAGCACCCCCACGATCTGGGAGTCTGAATTTGATTGTGCATCCGCCGACGGTGCGGCCAGCGCTGACCCACTGTCTTTTGTGGAAACGGCTTCTCCTCCAGCCGTCAGCCTCCTGGTGCCAGAGCCCGATGCCAGTGATGCTCCCGTTCAAGCTGCTTTGAAAAAGCTGCGTCAAAGCTGTGGTGCCACCGTGCCGGCTCGGGCAACCCTGGATCAATTCGGACTGGGAGACATCGTTACGGCTGAGTGGCCTCAGGTGCTTCCGGTGCGGTGTCCATCTTGAGTTCATGAACATCAAGGGGCTCGTCTCGCCCCTTGACGTGCATCGGCCCCCAGTTTTCCAGTTCTAATTGCTTGCGGAAGTCAGGTTCCAGCAGGTCCAGGGTGTTGCTGGAAAGCAACACCCGCAGCACACCTTTGTGCCGCTGTTTGTCCAGACTTTCCAGTCTGGAGGCGCAGTTCACGGTGTCGCCGATGACTGCATATTCAATGCGTTCAGGGCTTCCCATCGAACCCACCAGGGCATCGCCGGAGTGGATGCCCATTCGGATCCGCATCGCGGGCTCGCCATCGATTTGGAGCTGTTGGTTTAGCTTCTCCAGTCCGGCCTTGATTTCCTGCGCGGCTTCGATGGCTGCTGTGGCTTCGGCTTGGACGTCCTGTTCAATAGGCACCCCAAACACGGCAAGCATGCCATCACCGGTGAATTTGTTCACCATCCCACCGCGCCGGGTCACAGCGGGAACACAGACTTCCATCCCTCGATTCAACCAATCCATGAGTTCACGGGGACTGAGCCCTTCCGAAACGCTCGTGAAGTTGGCTGTGTCTGTGAACAGCACGGTGATCGGTAACTGCCGGCCATCGAAGCGTCCGTTGCTCAGCAGTTCATCGCGCTGGTTCCACAGCTGATCAGCCACCGCCGGGGATGTTGTTTGCCCGAGCAGTTGTTTGATCTGTTGAGAATGTTGCTGGCTCATGGCGCCCCGTCGCATCCAGGCGGCCCCACCCATGCTCAGCAAGCCTGTTATTGGCATCGCCATGCCCACCCAGACATGTTGTTGCCAGAGAAGCCAACCGATACCGCCGGTCAAAGCAGCACCGAGTCCCAGCACCAAAACAACGCTGCGCCGCAGTTTGGGCACTGCCTCGCCAAGGAGTGCTCCGAGGCCGATGCAGAGGACCAACAGCATCTGATTGCCCCAGCCCGGCATGATCCAGCCGACCTGAATGCTGCCGTCCTGGTGTTCGAGCAGCGTGGCGACGCGATTGGCGTGAATTTCTACACCGGACACCTGAAACACCTCTTCGCTTCGGGTGAAGCGGGTTTGGGGCACGTTGAACAGGTCCCTAAGAGAGGGTGCCGTGCTGCCGATTAAAACGATTTTGTCGCGAATCGCGTCTTCGGGGATTTCCCCGTCCAGCAATTGGGCGAGTGAATAGAGGGGATAGCTCCAGGGATCTCTGAAGCGCAGCAGCGTCTGCAGTCCCAGACCAGCATCCACTTCGTTGTAGTAGCCACCTCCATTCGCGCTGAGCCAGGCGTCCTCGTGCCTGCCAGCATCCATCGCTTCCCGCAGGCTTCGGTCACCTGTGGCAATTTCCATCACCCGCATGGCGAAGGACACCGTGGCTTCATCTTGACCCGTGACATGGACCAGATCACGGCGAAGAATTCCGTCGGCATCCAGGCTCAGATCGTTGTAGGACTGCCGCTCAACCGGTGTCCCCGGTACCGGACCAATGCCTGAGGCGACATTGAAGATCGATACCAGCGTCGGTTCGTTTTGGAAGCGATCACGCAGGCATTGTTGATCTGGTCCGACGCCTTTGTCCCGATAGATGTCGAAGCCAATGACGTCGACTCCGCTGGCGTTGAGCTGATCAAATCCTTGGCAGAACAGCCCATCATCGATGGGCCAGCCAAAGCGCTGAATGTCGCTTTCTTCAATACCGATCAGGGTGATTGGCGTGTCCTTGCCTGAGGCAGCGGGGCGTTGAGTCGTGATCAGGTCATAGACCACGAGGTCAATGGTTTGAGCCAATCCGGTGCTGCGCAGCAGGAGCAGTGCGACGATCGCTGCCGTATAGGGAGCGATGCGTTGCAGCAGGCCTCTGACGCGTTTCATCCCTGGAGATAGGTCGTTTGATCCAGACTGGCTCTGAGATGGCTGATCAGCAGCCTGGCGTCTTCGATTTGCAATGTTCCTCTCTGGATTGCAGCTTCAGAGGACTGTCGGAGCCGCTCAAGCATCAGCTCCGGGTCATGCTGCATCTCCTCAAGAACATCAGCGTTGGTGTCCCCTTTGAGCACGTGGTCCAGCAGGTAGCCATTGCCCCGGGGGTTTAATCGAACATGAACGGCACTGGTGCTGCCGAACAGATTGTGGAGATTGCCCATGACCTCTTGGTAGGCACCCCCGAGGAAGAGTCCGATCCAGTACTGCTCTCCATCTTTGAGAGGGTGCAGTTCCAAAAGGCTTTTGCTCTGGCCGGCGTCGATGAAGTTGGCGAGTTTGCCGTCGGAATCGCAGGTGAGATCGGCGAAGTGACCAAGCTCCGTTGGCTGTTCATCGAGACGATGAACCGGCATGAGAGGGAAGAGCTGATCGATGGCCCAGGTGTCCGGTGCTGACCTGAAAACGGACAAATTTGCGTAATACGTGCAGGCCAGCGCCCGTTGCAGGCCGCGAAGATCCTCGTGGATCGGGGCCTTGGTTGGCAGCCTGCGGTTGATCTCTCGGGCACAGCACCAGGTGAGTTGCTCGGCCATGGCGCGCTGCTCCAGGCGGATGTAGCCGAGACGGAACGCCGACAGGGCGTCATCGCGGAATTTCACGGCGTCATTCCAGCTTTCCTGCAGCAGTTGCATCTCGGGATCGGACTCCCCCTTGACCTCACGAATCCTGTGAAGGGTCTCCCTCAGGTTGCGAACGGTGAGGGGTTCATCGACCGCCGCTGAAGGTTCTTCGGTCGGGGTTTGGCTGCAGCCAAGAATGTCGAACACCAGCACTGAAAAGTGGCTGGCAATGGCCCGACCGCTTTCACTGACCAGGGTTGGAACCTGCACCTGATGGGCTTCGCAGCATTCCCGCACGGTGGCCACCACGTCGTTGGCGTAGTTCTGCAGCGAGTAATTGGTGGATGCCGCCGAGGCGGTGCGACTGCCGTCGTAGTCGATGCCCAGGCCTCCTCCTACATCGAGGTACCCCATCGGGGCACCGAGACGGGTCAGCTCCACATAGATCTGACCGGCTTCTTGCAAAGCATCTTTCAAAACAGCGATGTCGTTAATCTGGCTGCCGATGTGGAAGTGGAGCAGGCGGAGGTCCTGCAGCAACCCGGCGGCCTCCAGGGCACGGACGGTCTGCAGCATTTCGGTGAGATCAAGACCAAACTTGGCTCGCTCTCCTACAGAGCTGCCCCAGCGACCTGTACTGCGGCTGGACAACTTGGCTCGAATGCCAAGAAAAGGTGAGGCGCCAAGAGCCTGGCTGGCCTGGATGATCCGCTCCACCTCATCGGCCTGCTCGATCACCACCACCGGTTGATGGCCGAGTTGTCTGGCCAGGATGGCGGTTTCGATATAGCGACGATCCTTGTAGCCGTTGCAGATCAGCAGAGCTTCGGGATTGGAGGTGAGCGACAGCGCGATCAGAAGTTCCGCTTTGCTTCCCGCCTCAAGGCCGAAATTCCAGCGGCTGCCTCGATCCACCAGATGTTCCACCACATGGCGTTGCTGGTTGCATTTGATTGGAAACACTCCCTGATAAACACCGTCGTAGGCGTAATGGGAAATGGCCCGCTCGAACGCCGCATGCAGCCGATCCAGCCGATCTTCAAGGATGTCGTCGAATCGGATCAGGAGTGGCGTTTGAAGATCCCGTGCTGCGAGCCCTTGCAGTAACTCCACAAGATCAAGCGATCCACCACGATCCCCCCGTGGTTGCACCACGACATGTCCTTTGGCGTTGATCGAGAAGTAGGGATCACCCCAGCGCTCCAAGCCGTACAACGCCGCGCTCTGGGCCACAGACCAGGGCCGTTCAGCCGCCGTCAAGACCATGGCGTGCGGGTAAGAATCTCTAAAAGATAGAGACTGTTCGGAATGCTGTGCTTGCCAAGCGGCGGGGTGGCCACGGACGATGGCGCGGCACACGGACTTTTTTTATGGCCGCCGAACGTACCTTCATCGCCATTAAGCCCGATGGCGTCCAGCGCGGGCTGGTGGGTGAAATTCTCGGACGCTTCGAGCGCAAGGGTTTCAAGCTTGTTGGTCTGAAGCAGCTCACCCCCAGCCGCGAGCTGGCTGAGCAGCATTACGGCGTACACAAGGAGCGCCCCTTCTTTGCTGGCTTGGTTGACTTCATCACCTCCGGCCCGGTGGTGGCGATGGTTTGGGAAGGCGATGGGGTGATCGCCAGTGCCCGCAAGCTGATCGGGGCCACCAAGCCTCTTGAAGCTGAGCCCGGCACCATCCGCGGCGATCTGGCGGTCAACATCGGCCGCAATGTGATCCATGGATCGGATGCGCCGGAAACAGCTGAATTTGAAATTGGTCTCTGGTTTGGTGCGACCGAACTCAATGATTGGACACCGTCTGACCAGAGCTGGCGCGTCGAGGGTTGATTCAGAAGCTGTAACGGAGCATGGTGTGCAGCCCGTGGCCCAGGATCCAGTCGTTCCACAGCCCCGGGTTGTCGTTTGACTTGAACGTGTCGACCCAGCCGAGTTCCGCTTCCCATCGGCCGTTTTGATATCGGCCGATCAGTCCGGTCACCCCGATGCTGTCTTCCAGAGTTGCGACACTTGTGGCGGTGTGAACACCACCAATACCAAGGTAGGGAATGAGAGAGATCTTTTGTTCATCCTTTTGCCACGGGGTCCAAACCACTTCCCCTGTGGCCAGATATCCACTATCTCCTCCGATCAGACTTCCTGGAAGTCCCCGTAGGCCTACAGCACTGCCGAGACCAAAGCTCATGCTTCCTGGCAGGCGACTGAAGGCAAGCTGACCAGCCAATCTGACGTTGATGGTGGTCGTTGGAGACAGGCTTAAACCGATGTCAGTCAGCGCTCCGACAGCACGTGCCTTGCCTGGTTCAATTCCTGCAACATCCAAGTTGTGGAGGTGTTCATCAAGGGTCACTCCGGCAATGCCCTGGCTGAAATAAGCATTGGTGTTCCAGAACAGCGGTCCGGTGAATCCACCAACGTTGGTGCTGAGTTTGAGAAAACCACTGTGAGACCAGCCATCGTTGCCACCGCCGCTGACAAGTGGGAAACTGCGCCCTGATTTGAAGCTGTCACTGCGATTGGTACTGAATGCTGCTGCAGCGGTCCATGTGAGATTTTCAGACTCCTGCAGAGTTGTTTCTAATTGCAGCAGCCCTTGCAGGGTGCGGAAACTGAAGTTGTAAGCCGGCTTTTGGAATTCCACAAAGCGGCGGTAGCTGACGCCGAAGGACCCTGTGACCGACCAGTTGTCCCCGAGGGGGTAGGTGTAGGTGAGAGAGGCAACCTTGCTACCTAACTCCAGATCACCATCGCTGTTCAACTCCAGAAACAGCAGGGCTGTGTCCCCTCTTTCGATCAGACCTTTCTGGAGAAGCGTGGCGACACCACGCCATTCACCGCTTCCGACATTGCCATTGTTGCCGAGGGCAACGTCACCGTTGAGTGGTTCCGGTTCGGCGGGTGTAATCGTGAGATTCACCACCGCCTTGGTGGGGTCGCTGCCCAGGCGTCCCATCCCTCCCTTGATCGTTCCAGCTCCTCGTCGGCGGGCGCGTGCAAGTTCCTTTTCCAGCGTGGGGATGTGGAGCACACTGCCAATCAGGGGGGTCAGCTGCTCCTGGATCTGCTGCTGCAAAGCTTCGTCTTCACTTTTGATCCGAAGTTCAGCAATCGTGCCCAGAACCACTTCCAAAGCACCTGGTGTCGGAGTTTTGAGGCTGTAGACGCGGCTGTTGACGTAACCGTCCTGGATCAGCCGAGCTGTGAGCTGCGCTGCGCAGGCGTTCAACGTCGCGTTGATGTTGGCTTTGCCACAGCCGCTGAGGATCTGTTGGATCTGTTCGTTGGAGTACGGCGTCTCTCCGATAACCTCCGGCCTCCAGTCGCTTGTTGATGGGTCTGCGGCTTCAGCATCTTGGTTGCTTTCAGTCTTTTTGGGATCGGCGGAAGATCCCGGCGGAACCTTGAACACTGCCCCATCGTCCTTGGGCCGCTGCTGAGGAGCCGTGTTCGGTAGGCGAACAGGCCCCGGCTGAAGTGGGGGAGCAACGAGCTGGGCCAGGAGCAGCACGGCAACCAACCATTTTGCGTTTGGCTATTGTCACTGGAATGGGCGAAAGCCACTGTGATGACTGTCGCCTACAGATCCTGACTTGACAAATCAGTGGACTTCAGTTCCCGATTCAACACAAAATTCATGAACAAGTGAAGAAAAATATAATTTTTTGATTATATTTGCATTGTTGATAAACACATCTGTGCGAAGCTTAATCAAGAGCTGATTCATCCGATCGGGGCAGGCTGGTTCAACAAAGGTTTATGGCATCAACTGGTTCCAAGAACTTGATTCGTTTCTCCTTGGGTGTGTTCCTGGGGATGTCAAGCATATTGAACCAGTCTCCAGCTTCTGCGGATATTCGTGCTGGACAAGGTAAAAGTTTCGACACCAAGGTGAACGGCCAGAAAGGTGGGCGCTGCAGTGCTGGTGTGTGCCGCATCAGTGGTGGTAAGAAATCTGGTCGCAGTAAATTCATGCGGTTCAAGGATTTCGACACCCGCGGCAAGATCAAGCGTGTTGATATTGATACAGGAGGTAAGCGTAATCTTGTGGTGGGTGTGACATCACCAATCGGTACACATATCAATAAATCTATTCAGTTGTCGTCAAAGGCAAATCTGTACTGGCTATCACCAGGAGGGATTCATCTTGGATCGGGTGGAGGGTTCGTCAATGTACCAAGCTTGAATCTGAGTACAACTCGATCACTGCGTTTTGGCGATGGACTGTTCGACGTATTTAAGACTCGGGCCGCCAATCTTGATGGGCTGAAAGGAGACCCACTGTCGGGATCGCGTGGGTTCGGCGGTATGGAGGTACTGGATGTGCTCAATCAAGCCGATGACACGGTCCCGGTGATTCAGATGGAGGGGATTGATATTCGTATTGATCGTGATTTGTTTGCCGACGCACCGGGTGGAGTTGTGGAGGTACGGGAGAGCAAGATCAGTGTTGGCAATGATCAAGTCGACCGAGCACGGTTGACGTTGACAGGAGAAGAGGTTGTTGTTGGCGATGGTACGGAATTGATGGCGGTGCAAGCCGGTGGTGGTGGAAAGATTGAAGTCGGCGGCAGTTGGCAGAACAGTGATGAAACGGTGCGCCAGGCAAAACGAACTGTGGTGGAGGCTGGTGCTCTGCTGGATGCATCTGCAGGCAACAAGGGCGATGGTGGAGAGATCGTGGTGTGGTCAGATATCTCCAATCCAGAATCCGTCACAAGTGTTTCGGGTTCGTTGTTTGCCAAAGGTGGTCGACAAGCAGGTGTTGGTGGACAGATTGAAACCTCTGGTTTTGAATTAAAGATTGCTGGAATCGATGTCGATGCAACTGCGAACCACCCTGATTACAGCGGTATGTGGCTTCTGGATCCCTATGACTACACACTAAATGATAATTCACCGGATTTTGAGACGTCCACCATTGCTTCTGTATTAAGTGGCGGTACTAGCATTACCCTCAAGACCACTGATTCAAGTAATGCTGCCGGTGGTAATACTATCGCTTCCGACGGTACAGACACAAACGGCGGTAGAATAACCATCGATGATAATATTATTGTCTCCGGATCTGGATCGGGTGACCTTGCACTGGTAGCTGATAGTGATATCCAGATCAACGCAACTCTCCAAAATCTCACTGGTGACGGTGATCTGACGCTTCACTCACAGACAGGGGTGACTTTGGGGAACTCTGGGGCAATTTCCTGGGATCCTGGATCAACCGGTTTCGTTGACATTATTTCTTCGCAATCTGGCGGCCTTTCTGGCTCTGGAAGTATCAACATAAGCTCTGGAAAGTTTAAAGTTAATACGTCAGCACTGGTACCTCCTCTTTATACAGGTTCAATTGCACTTTCAAGTGGTACAACATTTGAAAAACGTGGTACGGGAGGATTTCGGTTAAAGCCCAGTTCTTCGTCTAATCAGTTTAATCTCATAGAACTTTATGAAGGCATTCTGGCCCTTGCCAACGATGATGCATTGGGTACATCTTACTCGGGTTCGATTGAATTCAAGGGAGGTGCTTTTCGTCAAGGTCAGACCAGTGTGGTGGATTATTCTGCGCAATTCTCCGATGCTGCAGAGCAGAAATACAAAATTTATGTCAATTCTGATTCTGGCATCGTTTATAACGATGCATTGGCAAGTCCTGGAGGAACTTTTGAGTTGTTAAGTGGAGATTTGCAGCTTACTGGGGCCAGTACATATTCTGGAAAAACTACGATTTCAGCGGGTAGTCTTAAGCTTGTTGGATCTACTGGATCAATTCAAAGTTCGGAAATCAATGTGGCTGAAGGAGCGACATATGAATTAGACCTTCCTACTGTTTCTGATCAAGCAACATACAGTGGGGTCATCTCTGGCTCTGGGAAATTCAAAAAATCAGGCTTGGGTGAGTTGACGCTTAGTGGTGCAAATACCTTTTCGGGTAATACATCGATTGATGAGGGAATCCTTCTGGTGTCAGGCTCTCTTTCAGACTCAACAGTTGTTGATGTTGCGAGTGGAGCAACTTATAAAGTTGGCTCTAATGACACGATCGGTGGGTTGGAGGGGGATGGAAAGGTTGATCTTAATGGTCAATCTCTTACTGTTAATCAGGCTGAATCAACCGAATCAAACTTTGCAGGAAAGGTTTCTGGGGGGAGAAATGCGATTTTAGTTAAGGCTGGGAGTGGAGTATTAACATTGTCTGGAGAAAATGATATCCAGCAAGCAATACAAATTGATGATGGGATCTTGTTACCGTCTGCCGCAAGGGCTTTGACTGATGAAACAGATGTGATTATTAATTCTCCAGGGGTTTTGTCGCTTCTTGTAGATACAAATATCGAGAGACTCTCAGGTAGCGGAGATGTCGAATTAGCTTCATCTACATTATCTGCAAGAAGTACTACTGATACAACCTTCTCTGGGGTGATGTCAGGCAATGGTTCTTTTGAGAAAGTCGGTCCTGCAAAACTTACTTTTTCTGGTGATAATCTATATTCCGGATCGACAACGATTAGAGCTGGAACGCTGTCTGTCAGCGGAAGTCTTGACGATTCAACTGTGGTGGATGTTTCGAGTGGTGCGACCTATCAATTAGCTGCGAGTGACACGATCGGCGGGTTGCAAGGTGCCGGTAGCGTTGATCTCAATTCAAATACTCTTACCGTCCAAATTTCTAATTCTGATGAGTCGACAACGTTCTCTGGCGACATTTCTGGCTCAGGAAGTGGATCATCATTGACTAAGGCAGGATCTGGAACATTGAATTTATCTGGAACACTGACCTACTCAGGTTCAACAAATGTCGTAGCTGGTCAATTGACCGTGACTGCTGACAGTGCTTCCACAGCAGCTCTTACGGCGACTTGTTCAGGCAGTGGGACCTCCAACATTTGCTCTTCGGAGCTTTCTAATTCCATTTCTCTAGCCCCGACACCAGAGCCGACACCAGAGCC
>CENJ01173976.1_pt1 | contig 11942 bp, 12 predicted proteins | sample 356161 | NCBI WGS metagenome assembly CENJ01 (sample SAMEA2619531, study PRJEB7988) | marine metagenome | biome: marine biome (ENVO:00000447); feature: surface water layer (ENVO:00002042); material: "saline water (ENVO:00002010), including plankton (ENVO:xxxxxxxx)" | depth 5 m
ATATCACTCGATTTATCATTCACAATTTTAATATCATCTGTTGTATTAGAAGTTGGTGATTTTACTTTACTAGGGTCGACCAGTAAATCAACTCCTAACAATTCATTAGAATCTATATTGTCATTATCTAAATTTAAATCATCCATAGTAATATTCTGAATACCATCATCTATATTTACTTCAAAATTATCAGCCATTTAATTAATAATAAGAAAGATTTATTATAATATATACGCATAGTTTTTAAATAGATAAATAATCATCAATATTTTCTGGTAACTCTTCTATTTTTGTATCATAATGTTGTCTAATAATATCTAAATCGGGCATTTCTTTTGTTAATACCAAATTAATAGCGACACCTTTCCGTCCATATCGACCACTTCTACCTATTCTATGTATATATGTTTCTTTATTAAATGGTAAATCAAAGTTAATCACAAGTGATAATTGCTGAATATCAATACCTCTTGATAATAAATCTGTTGATAACATAATTCTTGTTTTACCTGCTCTAAAATCATCCATCTCCTTTTTTCTTTCAGATGATGATAATTCTCCGTGAATAAATGATACAGGATATTCATTACTTGTTAATTTGTCTAGTAAATTTGTTAATGACTTTTTTGAATTTAAATAAATAATACATTGATTTAAACTAATGCTTTTATACAAATCTACCAATACATCATACTTCCATGAATAATTATCTAACTGTACATAAAATTGCTGAATACCTTCTAATGTTAATTGTTCTTTGTTTACTAGTATTCTATTAGGTTCTGACATAAATTTATCAGTCAATTCAAGAATAGATTCTGGTATGGTTGCACTAAATAAACATATTTGTGCAGTTTTAGGAAAATATCTTATTATTTTATACATAGACTCTAAAAATCCAGTTGATAACATTTCATCCGCTTCATCTAGTGTTAATATACTAATATCATTTGTATATAATTCTTTTCTTTCTATCATATCTAGTATTCTTCCAGGTGTACCAATAACTATATGTGGATTACTTCTTAAACTAACAATACTCTCACTAATTGGTGTTTTACCAACTAATGTTATTATCTTCGATTTATAATAATTATTTAAATTACTAATTACATCATAACATTGATATACTAATTCGTGTGTAGGACACATAATTATTGCTTGTAGTTTATCATTACTCTTATCTATATTGTTTAGAACACCAACACTAAATGATGCAGTTTTCCCTGTACCTGATTGAGCTTGCGCTATTAAATCTTTTTTTGTATTCATCATTGGTATTGATTTAACCTGTATATCGGATGGTTTCTCATAACCATATGAATATATTCCTCTCAATATCTCATCATTTATCCCTAATTCTTCAAACGACATTTTATATATATAATAATTTATCTTTAATTAGTATTAAAGATATCTTGTATATTTTTTAATAATTTTATTGGGTCAGAACCAGAAAATCTCATCTTTACTTGTTTATCTTTAATCAATATAAATGTAGGTACAGATTTTATATTATATTTACTACATATAGAATCATTCTTATCTATATCAATTTTGTATATATCTAAATTATTTATTTTTGTGAATTTTTCGTTAATAATAGGTGTCATTCTTTTACAAGGTCCACACCAACTAGCCGTAAAATACAATAATATATATTTTTTTGTTTTTTCTAGTATATCATTTATGTTTGTATGATCATTATAATCAATGACTTCTGTAGATATATCACTCATTTATATTAAAAATATAATTTATTTTTTGAAGTTTAACCGATAATTTGAATTATATTTTTAAAATATTGTTAACTACAGAGAAAGGTTTGTCTCGAGAGTTGAACGTCATGAGGAGTAAATACGATTTTGGAGACGATTGGGATATAGATAATAAATGGACTAATCTAGGAAAACAGAGAAAGAACAAGACTCCCAAGATGTGTGAAGTGAGTCAATGTATCCCGAGTGAGGCCTTATATCTACTACATCAACATAGAGACCAAATCATTCACCAGTTGATCATCAGTGGATATATCGTGAAACCCCCGATTGACACTAAACAAGTTATTATGGTTTATGATGAAAATGAATCAGATGAGACACTACAAACACCAACTAGAATATGGCTCTCATATCGAAACTCTAGAGTTTCTATGGAGATTAGTTTCGGCTGGTATTCAATGGTGTATGAGTATGTACTTGATGAACAAAGTGGGTACTACTGGAGTAAAATTCACGAAAATGGGGTGAAGAATACACCACCGTATATTCGTTGTCATACTATATTCAATCGGATTAATGGTAAATATATTATATGGTAAAACTGTAGATAAATCAATCAGGTTAGTCCTGGAGAAAGTTAGGGAGGAGGACCTATTTTCTTTTATTTTTTAAATATAATTAATAATTTGAAATTTTTATATATTATTTTAATTAACACCATAGAGAGGAAAGATAAGGAGTCAGACCTCGAGTATGAATGAAAAGACGAGTGAGCTAGTTGTACCCGAAGATTGGGTAGAGGTGATCTTGGAGGATGTGCCTCCAGTAGATGTGAAACATCGTACAAAATTCGCAAATGCATTAGAGTTTATAAGCTCTGGGGCCAATTCCTCAAAACCATACATTGAATATGGTTCTGGGGAAATATCATGTCCTCCTTGCCAAGCAGCTCCTGGAGGAATTGAAGAGAATGGAGAGTGGTTACCAATCCAGTTGTACAATACTGGGTGGAACTATAGGCATGATGACAGACCTCACTTTGTCTCAAAACCACCTTGCTACAAGAGTGTCGACCATAAAATGGTTAACATAGCAAATCGTTCTGGAAGAGACCTAAAACATATTAGTCAGAGACAAGTTACAACTGAGTACAAAATTGCGTATTGGTTCAACGAAGCCTGTCGCTGCAAAAGTTGTGATGATGTTAGGGATGCTTATCATCTTGAGATAACTGGTAAGCGGCCAACTGATATCATTTCCGTGGTGCAACTGCGAAAATAATTTCATATCTCAAAAAAAGAGAAAGTTAGGGAGGTGGACCTATTTTCTTTTATTATAATATATTATATGATAACATCACAAGAATTATATAATATATTCAAAAAAACATATTATAATAGTATAAATAAATGTGGTGGTAATATATACCTATTTGATTTTTTTGAGTATGTATATTTTCCGACACATTACAATCATAAAAAATTATAGTTTAATAAATAATTTGAATTTTTCATATTTTTTTACTATTACTTAGACACAATAGTTGTGAGAGATTAGTGTGTGTCCGAGAAACGGTAACAGATGGATTACATTATTGCGAAAAGTATAGCATCTTCTGCATATGAAAGTGGTGGGTTATTTCACTACATCAAGTTCAAAATTGAGATGAAGAAACAAAAGCACCAAATCAAGAGAGATGAACAATACTCTCGAGTGAAGAGTGAGGTAGAGAGGTACAGGTGCGAAACGTACGACGACGAGCAGTTCATCAGAATGGCTGTGAATGCAGGTGGTTTGAAAAAGCTACTCGAAAGAGTAAGACTAGGGTCATCCTCGGTCTCAAAATACCTCGAGACCGAACGAGTCTCAATTTCCCTCGAGACCAATCGTGTATTTGAGGAAGATATCTTGGGGAAAAAGTGTCAGTACGATGCTGTCTGAACAAAAAATATAGGTGTAGCGACCTTTATACGCTAGAATGCTTTTGCTATCGGGAATGTTTAATACATTTTTTTTTATTCTTCTTTAACAATCATATTGATTTTAGGATTCGTTTGGGTTCCATTAATACTATCAGAAAATCCAAATTTCTGTTTTTGCCAAGCTATTAATCTATCCTTAAAAGTTATCTTATCAATCTTGATATTCTTGCCATATACCAATTCAATCCATGATTCATAATAATTACATAAATCTCTGAATGATGTAGTATCATCACGACATTCAACCACTTGATCAGATAACCATTGTCCAATAATATCATTGTGATTCTTATAATTCTCAGTTTCCATACGAATAGATTTAGGTATATCTATCTTGTTACTATCTAACATACACCATTCCTTCATTAATAATCCCATAAATATAACATTCCAATCAGGAACAATATCTTGAAGTGATTTATCTGCTTTATAAATATTTTTATCGTGATTGACTTCTTTTGGATCATCTACAAATCTTGAATTGAATGGATATACTTGAACCCTTCTCCATGCACCATTTGTTTTATCTTCAATTTTAGGCTTATCATTACACATCAAAACAATTTCGAATTGAGGCTTGAATTCAAATGGTTCTTGATATAAGTTTCTCGCTAAAATCATATCTCCACCACTTAATTCCTTCATCTCACCTGCATTTATCTTTTCATTCTCATCTGGTTCCTGCATATAACATAATCTTGCCCCTCGTGTCCTTGCTTTTTCTGGACAAGCAGCATTACTTGATTTTCTTTTTTGTGTTAATAATGTTACAGGTATATTCATACAATATGAACCTAGTGTATATCTGATTAAATCAATCAATATAGATTTACCATTACCACCTGAACCTGTCCATATACTAAATCTATTAGAAACATTACCACATAAACGACTAGCAATATATTTTAAACAATAGCTACGAATCTCTCCAGGATTTTCTTCTATCTCAGATAAATCTGGCAATACCTTTATTAAAAAATCTTTTAATTCTCTTGACCTCTTTATAAATTGTTTACTTGGCTTTATTTTTTTCCCTGGTTTATATTGTTCCCAATTATCACGGACTAGGCCATCTCTGGTCATAATTAACTCCCACATTTTGTCTACATTAACTGGTAACTCATTTTCTAATATTGGTAATTCATATTTTGTAGAGATTGTCAACTTATCTTCTGGATGACCTTCTCTAATCATATTATTTTCTAAATCAAAAACACAATTATCAAAACATAATAGTTTTGTATTAGAATCCATTGTTTCTAAAAATGTCTCATCATAAAATTTAGTACGACAAGCCTCCATTATATTCTTTTGAAATGGAACATCCTTCAATTTATTATATATTTTTCTTGCTATTTCTTCCCATTTCTTGATATCTTCTGATTCTGGTTCTCCTTTCTCAATTCTTTTATTTTGTGAATCTCTGAATCTTTTCTCCGAATTTGAATATATTAATTTTACTGTCTTTGATAATTCTGTTTGTAGTTTATATCCAAGAGAACATTTATTCCATTTTGTACCATCATAATTAAACCACATATTAGATTTTATATCGGCACATACAAAATCATCCTTAAAATATGAATATACTACTTTCGCAACATCATCATGAGCACCACCTTCTTTAACACTACGATCAACTAAATCAGATATAGATTCTTCCGTTATTTTATTATATTCGGTTAAATTATCAAGTCTTGCCCAATATTTAAGTGTTCTTATAGTCATTGGATTATTACAATGTTCACTGAATGATTCCCATTTTTTTAAACATTCATTTCGACTTTCATAAGAATCAGATTTCTTACTAAACTCATTCCATACATTGAATAATTCATTTCCTATATTTTTTAAACACATTCCTAATTTAATCCATAATTCATAATCATTATATCTTTCCTCAGATAAGCACCTCAATACTATTTTTTTTATATTTTTTATAAAATCCTCTTTTAATACATTTTGTAATTCATTTGATATTTCTTGTTCTTCTTCATCACTATATTCGTATAATTCAATACAATCAAGTGATGACATGTAATCACACTTACTACTTACTATATCCTTTTTTATAAGTACCTTATCTATTCCCTTTTTATATTCAATATTCTTTGTATATTCTTTTGTTAAATAAAACAAATCCAATAATTCTCGATCAGATAATGTATTTTCTATTTCTGTTAAATAATTATATACTTTTGTTACTTTATATGACACATCATTCGGCTTAGTTGAACCGTAAATGAACCATCTTGAAACATTAGTATCGAATATTTTAGTAGCATCATTAGTTGGTTTAGATGTAAATAAATCAAGTATATCATTAACTTCTTTTTTATCTGATAATTGTTTAAAAAATTCCTTGAATACTAATTTATCACCAATAATACTTGGAAATATAATGTGAATACCTTCTTTAATAGTATATCCATCGCTATTTGTTTTTGGATTAGATTTTTCTTGTATATAACATTTTGTATTCAAGATATCTTTTACTTCAAAATATTCCTCTATATTTTTATAAATAAATTCAACTATATTATTAATAATATCATTAGTTAATTGTTTATCTCTAGTTGTACCATCAAATTCAAAATCTAAATCAATTAATAGTGGTGTAATATCTGGTATAGCTTCTGTAATAGATAACTTGCCACCATTTTTAAAATAATAATTATAAAATATATCTACTAACTCTGTTGATAAATCTGTTGGAATATAATATGATGCTCCGAATTTATATTCTTTATTATCGAAATTTGGAATAATAGTATGTGTTTTATGTGAATTATTTTCATTCCATTTATATTTTTCCAACAAATTTATCAATTTCATAATTAATATTATAAAATAATTTTCCTAAATACTTTCAAATTTTTAAATAATAATTTAAAAATAATTAATTAATTAATATTATAAACATGAATAAAGCTATTAAAAGAATAGTAAATGTGGATATGAAGAAGATAAAAGACTTAAATGATTCTGATATATATATTGAATTCGATGAATCTAATATATTAAAAGCATATGCTGTTATATTCGGACCAAGTGATAGCTTATATCAAGGTAGTGTTTTATTTTTTGAGATAGATTTCCCTACAAATTATCCATTCAATCCATTAAAAATAAAATATATTAATAATGGCAATAATATTAGAATTCATCCTAATATATATGTTAATGGTAAAGTATGTTTGTCTATTATAGGTACTTGGTCTGGTCCTAAATGGACTAGTATTATGGATGTTTCTAGTGTATTATTATCAATTAAATCATTATTAGATAATTCTCCATTACATCATGAACCTGGATACAGTAATAAAACTATAAAAAAAAATATAGAATTAAGCAAAATATATAACGAAGTAATATTACATAATTGTGTTTATTATTTGTATAATAGAAATTCTAAATATATTCCAAAAAATTTTAATATATTCAAAAATTTAATTCAAGATAAATATAATCAAAATAAATTATACATTGACAGTATTATTGATAAAAATATAGATATAAAAACTAGAATAGAATTTCCTATATATAGAATATATAATTATATTCAATACAATAAATTATAATCAATAAATTATAATTTGATAATTATTTAAATTAATAATAATTAATAATAGTAAGAAATGGATATTAAATTTTGTGATAAGTGTGACAATTTTATGAACTTTTGTATTGATGATACAAATAAACCAATATATAAATGTAGTCGTTGTGATAACACAGATGCTTATGATTTTAATAATGATTTAAATGGTATTCAATTCAATAAAAATACCGAGCTTAAAAATATACTTAATAGTAATAAATTTTTAACAATGGATCCTACGATTCCTACTATTACTAATAACAACATAAAATGTGTTAATCCAAAATGTCCTAGTATTACTGATAAAAAACAAAATAGTATTTGTTATATAAAATATGATGAAGAAAATATACATTTTATGTATATTTGTAAGAATTGTGATCAAAAATGGACAAATGATATTTAAAATTTAAATTTGAATATATTATAATATACATATATATAAACTACTAAAATGTCAAATGAATTTGATGATGTTATCATTGATGAAGAAGATGATGATGAATTAATTGATACAAGCGACACAATTATTATTGATGAAAAAGACCATTTTAATATATCTACTCATTTTACTCAACCTATATTAACTAAATATGAAAAAACAATGATTATTATAGAAAGAACAGAACAAATATTAAATGGAGCTATTCCTTTAATAAATAATGCAGATACATATACATCTGTTGAAGATATTGTTTTAGAAGAGTTAAATCAAAAAAAAATACCATTCATTATTAAAAGGTCAATTGGTAGTAAATTCGATTATTATAAATTATCTGATTTACAAATAATATAATTAATTATTTAATATTATTTTTTTTATTATTAATAATATAAATATGGATACATTAGATATTGTATTGTTAGTTGTTTTAGTTATTGTAGTAATCATTAATTGTTGTCATAAATTATATAATTACAATAATGATTATGTATTTGAACCATCTCAGCCTAAATCTACTCCATCAGGAGCATTAGACCAATTAATAGCTGGTAGAGATGATCCCATGCCAATGCCATCTGAACCTGTTAAACCAATATTTCCAAAGAATCATAAAGATTTAATAAATATTAAGTATAAACCAGAAGCTTATCATAAACTTATTAAAGATGGTGATTATGATGATGATGAGTTTAACAAAGATTTAAAAGACATAAAAAACACTAAACTTAAAAATTCTATCATTAAATTTAGAGCAAATCTCAAAAAACACATTATTCATTCATTAAAAGGTTTAAGAGGTATCTCATCAAAAAAAGAATACAAACATACATTTTGTAATGAAGAAGGTAAACAATATTCTAAACAAAGTAAACAAGATTTAGAAAATATAATGGATATTCTAAGTGATTTAGATGATAATGATGAGGATAAAATACAGATTTATCACGCAGCTATTCATAATTATCATAGTTTTTTAAATATGTCTTTATCTGATAAATGTGACCCCTATGCCGATACAATTGGTATTGGAGAATCAGAAGCTAGACAGAAAATAAAAAATAAAGATTATAAAGGATTCATTGTGAAAAAAGAAATTACTAAGAAAATGTTATATGAAGACTATGATATGGATAGAATATTACCTACAATAGATTCACCCGAACAAGCACAGTACTATAGAGGAGCAAATGAAGACGATATTTTGATGCCCGCTCCTGTATTCAATTTAAATAGTAAAATATTTAATACTTTAGAACAATTCAAGAAAATGTATGAATTATCACATGATGATAGTGAGCCACAAGGTTTTATTAGTGGTCAAACACAAAATAATGGTGACAATTCCGTAACTCTTCATATGGTTTGGGCTGATTGGTGTGGCTATTCACAGAAAGCTAAACAAGAATGGCCAAAAGTAAAAGAAATGGTTGGTGATATGCATAAAAATGTTAAAGTTAAATTCGAAGATATCTTAGAAAAAGATAACAAAGATAGAATTAAAAAAGAATTTAGTGATTTGAATGGATTCCCTAATCATTTTATTAAAGGTATGATAAATGGTAAAAAAGTGAATACTAAATTCAATGGTGTTGAAGCTAATGATATTGTAAAAAAGTTAATAGATGTTATTGAAAAACATCTCTAATTATATAATACAATATATATATTTAAATATAATGCAAATAATAACCAGATAATATATGGTAATAATAATAAACTTGCCGTTTTTGATATTTTATTAAATTTGTGATATGTTATTAATGTGAATATTAATATCAATATTATATCGATTAATGCTAATATTGGCATATTTAAACTAAAAAATAGTTTAGTCCATATGAGATTAAAAAATAGCTGAATCATAAAATAAACTAATGGTACACAAAAATCAACACACAGTTTATTAACATATACAATATAGAATGATATAGACATTAAAATATAAAGTATAGGCCATACCACACCAAAAATCCAACTAGGAGGGGTTAATTTAGATTTATTTAAATTTTTATACCATTTATTCATTATTTTTTTATATATTATAATATAAAATAATGGAGGAATTTCTAAAAAAAATGGACACATTTGATATGATTTTGATTGGTTTGTTAATAGTTGTAGTATTTATGAACTTTTGTGGTAAAATGTATAAAAGACATAGATATAGATCAGAATTATTAGAAGGATTAGATACAAAGACTGACCGAAATCAAGACCCGAAAGACGGATTAAATAAACTTAGAAAATCCGATTTTAAGGTAAGTGATTTATCTGATGATAAATTATCAGATGAAGGAAAACTTCTTAAAAAAATAGCAGAGCAAACTAAACCACCAGGACATAGTGTTAACCCAGTAATGGATACAAATAAATTACCTGATGTTAGAGTAAATGCTATTAAAGACATGACTACAGGTGGCTTGTTAGTTGATGATTTACCTGCTAGTGCTGATTCTGTTGGTAAAGCATATGTTACTTTAGGTGGTGATAGTAAACCAAGTGTTGTACAGGGGGTTCGTGATGCTACTGAATTAGAATTTAGACAGGCATACAAAATGGATGATATAAGCCCAATGCCATTAGTTATCCCATACCAACAGCAGGTTTTTGGTCAGAATATAGTTGTTCCTCCAGCTGACCCAAGAATGGATACTAGACAACCTAGAAGAATGCATAGAGGTAAGGGTTCTGTTAAGGTACAAATGGTATGGGCTGATTGGTGTGGATATTCTAATAAAGCCAAGGAGGCTTGGCCTAAAATGCAACAAATAGTTGGTAATTCTCATTTAGGTGTTTCTATTGATTATGAAGATATCTTAGAAAAAGAAAATAAAGAGCTTGTCGCACAATTAAAGGTTGATGGTTTCCCTACATTTATTATTACGGGACAAATTGGTGGTAAAAAGATACATAAGAGATTTAATTCTACTGAACCTAACCATATGAGCGAACAGGTAAAGAAACTTATTAGTGAATATTCTGATAAACTTGTTGAAGGTTCTATGGGCGGAACGTCTGGTGACCTATACGCAAGTGCAACTAATGAATACGTTGGTATGGATGATGTACTTTCTGAAATGGTTGATTCAGATGGTCAACGATTATCTATGAATGAAGTACCTGGAACATTGAATGATATAAATAAATCACTAATTGAATCTTATGTACCATATACTAAAGATTCTAGTCAATACTCCACGCCTGATTTAAGTCAAGGTGTATCAAAAATGTTAATATCAGACTCAAGTATGGTTGGTCCTAGTGGTAAAATGATAACTGTTGGTGAAGATTATTCTAAACCAGAAGATATTTCTAATTCTTTATTAGAATAAAAATTAACCATTTTTAATAACTTCAACTTTATTTTTAATTCTACTTGATGTAACTGAATCATTACTATCATTATTTTTTTGAAAGTTTTTATCTGAATATTCCCAAAATTCACGGGCTCCACATTTAAAATCTGGTCTCTCTGGTGCTTTATACCAAAATACCTGGTCAACTAAATGATTACTTTTAGCATTATTATCTATAACTAAACATTCATAGTTTTCTGTACATTGGTCCATTACTTGACAAAACATATCAAATGTTGGAAACATACCAGCATAATGCTCATATAATCTTTTTCTATTTGAAACGTAGTTTTCCCTTAATATAAATACATAATCAATATTTGTTCTAAGATTTGGAGGAATACCTAATGCATACTGCATTGTTAACAAAAATAATATTTTATAGTGTCGACCATTCATAAATATAGAACGAATATCTGTATTTTTAGTCCAAGAATTATCATATAAACAATCATCTAATATCAAAAATACCCTAGGATCCATATTAGGATTTTGTTTTAATTTTTCTACCATTAATTTTTGCCTTTTTATTATATTTTGAATAATTTGTGCTGTATATTCTTCATGTATAAATACTTTAGGAATAATACTACCATAAAACTCATTAGCTGCTTCTGTCCCTGATATGGCTTGTCCGACAGGAATATTTTTATGATGATACAAGATATCTTTTACTAAATAAGATTTACCAGTATTTCTTTTGCCTATTAAAACGACAACTTTATCGCTTGTTATTTTATTCATATTGAATTTTTTTATTTGTAGTTCCATCTGTTACTTAATATTTATTATATTTTTAATTATATCAAAAATACGCAATATTTTATTTGTTTAAAA
>CENJ01174070.1_pt1 | contig 11940 bp, 10 predicted proteins | sample 356161 | NCBI WGS metagenome assembly CENJ01 (sample SAMEA2619531, study PRJEB7988) | marine metagenome | biome: marine biome (ENVO:00000447); feature: surface water layer (ENVO:00002042); material: "saline water (ENVO:00002010), including plankton (ENVO:xxxxxxxx)" | depth 5 m
TCATTACAAATATCAAAAGCTTTATATAAAATTTTCTGATTTTTTAATTTATATTTCTCTAGTTTTTTTACTGATAATCTGATTTTTTTTGGATTTTTTGAACATATTGATATATTTGCTCCTTGTTTAATAAATACTTTTGCAATTTCAAAACCAATACCTCGACTAGCACCAGTTATGATTATATTTTTGTTTTCAAATTTTAACATTTTGATTAAGAGACTTTTTGATCATGGTCTTTGATTAATTTTAAATATATCTTATTAATTTCTTTATATAAATTTTCAAAATCATTTATTTTACTATATTTATAGTTTTGGAGTACTTGAAACTCATTTGTTGCACCAGGAATTGCAATTGTTATCTCCTTATGATTTAAAATCCAATTAAATGCTAAATCAATTAAAGATATATCGTTTCGTAATAATTTTTTAATTTCATTAATTGCTTTGAAAGAGTTTTTAAGCGGTATTCCTGAAAAAGTCTCACTTATATTAAAATACTTACCTTTTAAATTAAAATTCCTATGATCGCTCGAAGGAAAAATGCTGTTTTGAGTTATTGACCCCGTTAGTAAGCCACTTACAAGTGGGCCTCTAGCTATTATTGCAACTTTTTTTTTATATGCTTTTTTTAAAAAATTTTCCAAAGGCTTTTGTCTAAATAAATTAAAAACAAGTTGTACACTTTTAACTTCATTAAAATTTATTGCGGCGTTAGCCTCTTCTAAATTGAATACCGATATTCCATAATTTAATATCTTACCCTTTTTTTTTAAAACCTTCATTGTTTCATGCAACTCAAAGCTTTCTATAATCTGTTTTGGTGGACAGTGTAGTTGTAATAAATCTATACAATCTAATTGTAAATTTTTTAATGAAGAATCTAAATATTTCTCTAGATAGTTTAAATTATAATTTTCAGGAAAAAAAGGCTTAAGCTTACTTCCAATTTTTGTTGAAACATAAATTTTAGACTTAGTTGAGTTTAAATATTTACCAATAATTTTTTCACTCTCACCATGTCCATAATCATCTGCCGTATCAAAAAAATTTACACCACTATCAATTGCTGTTTTTAAAACTTTATTAGCAGTGCCTCTTGATACATCGGTCCAACCTCCGCCGATGCCCCAACATCCAAGCCCTAATTCTGAAACTTTCCATCCAAGGTCTGAAAATTCTCTATACTTCATTTTTAATGAACTAAATTAATTTTTCTTGAACTGCTGCTTGAGACACTTTTGCTTTTTTGACTGTATCTAATCTTTCTTTATAAGATTTACCTGGAGGATCATATTTATCAAAAACATTCATTATATTTTGAGTAAAGTCCTGTCCAATTTCAGTCAAAAAAATTCCATTTTCTCTGAACTCAACTAAGCCATCATCCTTCATTTCATTCATATAACTTATTTCGGTACTAAAATATTTTTTAGCATCAATTCCAAATTGCTCATAAAAATTTTGATAATCTATTTTAAAATAACTTCTGATTTGTTGCGTTGCATGTTGTCTAATCTTGTCATCATTATTAAGTTTCAATCCTCTAAAAGATGGTAATTTATTTTGATCTAAAGCTTTTTTATAAGATGGAATATCATAAAAGTTTTGGACATAGTAATCATTTCCTAAATTGCTCATTGAAGAACTCCCAACAGCAATAAAATTGACTCTTCCTCCAGGCTGATGGCCTGAGGCACCATAATGCGCTTCACCTGCTTTAAAAGCTTTTGTCATCGGACTATCTGGTAAGGAGTAACATTCAAATCCAGATCTGACATAACCACCTTTCGCTAATTTATCATGTATCACCTCTAACATTTCTTTTCTTTCTAAAAAATCTGGCAAAGGACCCTCAGCTAACATTTGTACTTGATATTTTGCAACCCAAGGCTTGTAAGCCATTAATGAAAGTTGAACCAAAGTTGGTTTAAGTTTTATTATTTCTTCGCAGGTTTTAGCCATTGATTCAATTGTTTGTCCGGGTTGTCCTATTAATAAATCAAATGCAATTTCTTTATACATGCTTCTAACTTTGGGTGTTAAGATGTCTTCAAATAGTTTGGCAGGTTGAATTCTGTTTACCCTTCTTTGAACTTCTGGATCTAAATCTTGCATTCCAAATGAAATTCTATTTGCTCCACAAATTTCATGATTATAAATCAATCGATCTTCATCAACTCTTCTTGGGTCACTCTCTACTGTAAAAAAATCAACATTTCCCCAATTAAACAAACCTTTTAGTTTTTCAACTAGATTTTTTAAATCTTCTCTGTTTAATATAGTTGGTGAGCCTCCCCCAAAAAATACTGTTCCAACATTTAATTTAATATTATTTTTATTAAAATGTTCAAATAATAAATCTATTTCTTTATAAAGATAATTTAAGTAATCTTTAATCTTTTCATAATCTTTTGTAATAAATTTACTGCATGTACAAAACCAACATAATTGTTCACAGAAAGGTATATGCACATAAAAAAATATTTTCTTATCTTTGTTGTTAGGAAACCAATCTAATATTGCATTTTTATACTCATCATTTTTAAATTCAAATTTCCAATGATCTTTAGTTGGATATTCAGAATAATTAAAAACTAAATCTTGATGATACTTTTTTATTAAGTTTGCATTAAGTAATGTTTTTTTCATTTTTTAACTTGCTTTTTTTTTAAAATTTGTACTATTTGATAAATCAGCTGCCGTAATTCTATTTTTTACATGATTTGAGTCATTAACAAACATTCCAATGAACCATCTCCCATTATATGATTTCCAATTTAATCTTTTATTTTTATCTACTTTTTCAACTCCATGAACTATTGATCCATAAAAAATCACAGAGTCACCAATTTCTAATTGGTCCTCTATGTTAAGTTTCTTATTTTTTTTATTTCTGAAATAAAATCCACCATTTTCAAAATCTTCCCCCTTTTTGCTCATTATCAAACCTGATACAACCCTTTGGTTTATTCTTGGATCAACATGATCTCTTAATTGTCCGCCACCAAGAGGATAATTTACTATTTGCAATCTATCTATCTGGTTTTGACTAGGTATATTTTTTTCAAACTGAAATTTACTATTTCCGGCTAAAAATTTTATATAACGCCAATGTCTATATACACCTTCTTTAAATTTTTTTTCTAATTTGGTTTTAATATTCCAATTATAAAAAAAGTATGAATGTTTAATTGCATACAAACTATATTTTTTTGTAATCTTCTTATCAATTATTCTATGAAAATTTGGAGTTCCATCTAGCATCTTATGAAAAGATGGTTTTTGTTTCTTATCATAATGTTTTGCTAAATCTAAAATTATTTTTTTTAAGTTTTGTTTTGCAGCTTTTCTTAAGATAAATGCTTCACCGCAATACATTTTTTTTACTAAACTCTTAATATAAATTTCATTCTTGTTATTTATGCAATTCTTTAACTTATCAAATTCAATTATACTAACTTTTTTAACATATTTGGGAGGAGCATTTTGTGACTCCAAATAATTCCAATATTTATTGATTGAAGATGAGTTTAACATATATTTTCATACAACAAGCTTACTTATTGTCAATGTAAATTTAAAGATTTAGAGGTAGTAAAATAATAATCACCTCTATAGTTTAAAATTTTAAACAATTTCTTCCACTCTTTTTTATGTAAAAAAGTTGATCCTAACAATGTCCACTTTTCAAATAGTTCTTTTTCTTGCTGATTAGAGTAACTAGCAACAGTAATAAAAGATTTTTTAGATACTCTGTTTATTTCATTAATTGTTTTGACTACATCATAAAAGTTATATTTGTATATAGAACTAAAACCTATCACTAGATCAAAATAGTTTTTTTTGAACGGTATTTTGTAATAGTTACTATAGATAATATTTTGTCTTACTTCTTTTTCAGCATTTTTTATCGGGTAGTAGTGATCCTCAATTCCATAAATTTTTGCCTTAGGTATGAGAATTTTTAAATCTTTCATAATAAATCCTTTTTTACAACCTAAATCCAGAATTTTAGAATTTTTGTTAAGTTTATATTTTTTTATAAATCTAGGTAATAACTTTAACCATCTTGCATCATATGTGAAACCTCCATAACCATCATTACGATCCCCATCGTAATAATCTCTTCCAAGTTTCCAAGCTTTAAGTTTATTTTCTAATTTTCTTTCTACTACTCTGTTAACTTTAGATTTTTTTTTAAAATATTTTGGATCAAAAACTGGCATAAATTTTTTTAATTATAAGCAAAAATTTCAACATCTTTTCTATAATACTTTAATCTTAAAAAAAATAATTTAGATACTAGTTTATTGTTTATTTTTATATATTCATAGTTCTTTAATAACTTGTAAAGCAATTTATATTCGTGAAATGTTTTGTCTAAATTCATAAATCTTTGAAAAAAATTTATTTTAGAAATTTTATATTTTAAATCAAAATTAGCTCCTAAATGTATAGCTAGGTAAATTGGTGGCTTATATTTTCTAATAATGTTTTGAAATTCTAAATTTTTTAATAAGGAAAATTCATAACCTTCAATATCAATTTTTAAAAAAAACTTATTATTATTAAACTTTTTTAGAATTTTCTTTAAAGTAATACCATAGCATAGAAAATTACCTGCTTTTTTTGTCACAAAATGGCTTGCTCCAAAAATTGGTCCAGAAATGAACCTGCTTTTTTCATTTTTTGTACTCAGAAATTTATTTAAAAGCTTTATATTGTCAAATTTGTTTCTATTTAAGTTTACATTTTTTTTTAAAATTTCAAAAGCTGTAATGTCTGGCTCTAACGAAATTACTAATTTAAATTTACTTGCAGCATACAGGCTCATAGCACCCACTGCAGCTCCAACATCAATAAAATTATATTTTAAAAATTTTGTGTTATTAACATAATTGAAAAAATCTTGTTCCCAATCCGTGTGCATATACCTTTGCCAAAATTTATAATCTTTATCACTTACAGTAAAATATGATTTATTCTTAATTATTTGCATTAAAATTTTATTATTGGTCTTAGTATTTTACCATTTTTAAAATCAAATAGGGCTTTATTAATATCTTTTAATTTGTAATTTTTTTTTGGAAGAACCTTTTTAATATTTGAAATTTGATCGATTAATATTTTCTCATTAGTTTTAAAATTTTTCATAATAGTGCCTCCATTACCCCAAGCACCAGTTAAAGTTTTTCCAGCAATAAAATCCCAAGCATTAATGGAAATTTTTTCATTTTTTTTTGTGTTGCCAATCATAATAAATCTACCACTAAATGGCTTTAATAAACTAAAAGTTTCTTCAATTAAATTTTTTGAGCCCGTACAATCAATTATTAAATCGAAATTGTTTATATTTTTTTTTTTGAATTCATTTAATTTTTTTTTATTTATATAAATAAAATTAAATTTTTTTTTATTATTCAATATATTTAATTTATTAATATTACTATCTATGCATGTAATATTGGTGCACCTCAAATAACTTAACACAAATAAACTGGCATAGCCTAACCCGCCCATACCCATAATCAATATTTTAGATTTCTTTGTTATTGATGAATTATTTAATATTGCATTACTTGCTGTTGGCAAAGCACATCCTAATAAAACAGACTCACGATGATATTTATTTTTTTTACTAATCTTAAATATTCTATTTTCACTGACTAATGAATAATTCAAAAGAGTATTACATCCACCTGTATTAATTATTTTTGAACCCTTTGTGTAACTAACTGAAGAAAATTTTTTATTGGTTTGTTTTTTTACCCAGCTAACTACAACTTGGTCTCCAGTTTTTAAATTTTTTACAGATTTGCCTAAAGATACAATTTCTCCCACTCCTTCATGGCCCATACAATGAGGTAAAAATTTATCTTTTCCTAAAATTCCACTTATTTCATTAAGTTGAGTATGGCATATTCCAGCATATTTCATTTTGACTAACACATATCCTTTTGGAACATTTTTAATTTCCAAATTTAGTAATTGTAAATTTTTTTTCTGTCTAAAAATAACAGCTGCTAGGTTTTTATCTTTCATGTTAATAATTACTATTTTAGTAAATGATTGAGAATTGCGTAAAAATTTGATTTACTGATTGACTTAGAGTGACCAAGGATATCCACCTTTAAAGCACCAGCTATGTTCCCGATTATATTAGTGATAAGTTGGTCCGATTTATTTGAATATAGCAAAGATGTTATTGCTAAAAAAACATCTCCTGCCCCAATAGTATCAATAACTTTATCAGAGATTAGAGCAGGGGTATTCGTAATCTTGGAATTTAAAAAAGAGAATGACCCTTTTCTGCCTCTTGTAATAGTAATATTTTTACAATTTATTTTTTTTATAATCTTTTTTGAAACAATCTTTTCAATACTATTAATATTGTCTGAAGCAGCTAACCTAAGTTCTGGCTCATCTATACATATAAAATCTGACTGTGGATATTTCGTTATTAGGTTGAATCCAAGATTAGCACTATTACTTTGACAATTTATTGATAAAAATTTTGCATTTTTCCTCAAAACTTCATAAATATCATTGTCAATAAAACCATGACCATAATCAATTAATATCACTGCATCAAATTTTTTAATTTCTCTTTTAAGGTAAGAAATGACTCCGTTTTTATTTTTTTTACTCAACAAATTATCATCCATATAATATACCTCGCTAATCTTTTTATTATATGCATTTTCTACAAATCTTTTTTTTCTAGTTGTTTCTTTTTTTGTCTCAAAAAATATTTTACTATTAATTTTTTTTTTAAACTTACTTAAAGGTGCTTTTAGATCTTTGTCGTTTCCAATTACTGTACAAATGGAAACGTTATTATTAAATTGAGACAAGTTAGTAGCAGCAGCAAATACTCCTCCTAAAAAAATATCAGTTTTTAAATATCTAGTTGCCAAAATATTTTCTTTTAAAGGTTTATTCAAAGGTCTAACAGAGTCATACTGATCTATTATAGCATCTCCAATAATCAATACTTTTTTATCTTTAATATTTTTTAAAGACTCAAGGCTTTGATTTAATAGTTTTTTTTTATTTTTTTTGTCTAAAAACTTTGCTAACTCACTATCAAGTATAAAAGAAAAACTTTTATTTATAATTTCTGTTGAACTTTGAAGAGGTGATTCTGTAAATATTATTTTTGAATTTATTTTTTTTAGTTCTTTAATTTCTTTATCAAGTCTTTCAGTTAGATCTTTTTTTCCTTTATAATCTTTACCTTTAAAGTAAATATCTGGTTTAATTTGCTTAATACTCTCAGTGGCATCAGGACTAAAATTTACACCAACAAAATCAACTTGTCTTATAGCTTCCAAAACTTTTGCTCTAAAATAATGATTGTTTACTGGTCTGTTAGGACCCTTATTAACAAATTTATCTTCGGTTAAAGTTACAAACAAATAGTCACATTTTTTCTTTACTTCTTCAAAATGAGTTATATGTCCTGCGTGTATTACATCGAACACTCCGTGACATAAACCTATTTTTTTCCCTTTTTTTTTTAATTCCTTGGAAATTTTATTTAGGTTTTCTAAATTATATTTTTTCACCAATTTTAAATTCTAAATGAGTTTGTTTCAGAAAAATCTGCTACAGTTGAACTTCCTGCTAAAGGATCTCCACTACTTGACATTAAAAAATCAAATAGACCAAGAAAAGATTTTCCATCATTAATTTTTCCCTTTGGAAGTTTTTGTTTTATAAATTTATTATAAGCTTTCTTATTTTTTTTCTTTAATCTTTCAAATGCATTATTTTTACATTCAAATGCACCTAATAGCACGCAGTGTACAAAAATATTTTTTTTGATCAATTCTTTAGATAATGTTTTTGTATAGGAAATTAAAGAAGCTTTAACCATTGAATAACCTACAGATGCAGTAGCTTCAATTGAGGCGACAGAACCAATATGAATTATTTTTAAATTTTTATTATATTTTTTTTTTTCTAATACTAATTTATTAATGCCAACTGCTGAGGATACGTTTATATTAAATAAAAAATTTAATTCTTTTCGCCCAATAATTGGGTTATGCAAACCAAACCCACCCCCAAGACAATGAATTATAGTATCAAATTTCATTGAATGATTATGAATTATTTTTAAAAATTTTTCATAATTTTTATTTTGCTCTAAATCTATCGAATAACAGTTTTTATTATTTTTTTTTGATAATTCTTTTTTTAAGTAAGTTAGTTTTTTTTTATCCTTTCCAGTTGCGAGAATATTATAGCCTTTTGAGTCATAATATCTGCTAAGTAATAAACCTAGGCCTGATGTAGCACCGGTTATTAAAATTGTTTTCATTTTAAGAATTTAATAAATCCTCTCTAATTTTATTTACTTTTCCTATTCCAAGGAATGGATACATATTATCTAGCATCGCAGGCTCAAATGATCCATCTTTATTCATCTGAGTTTGAACTCTTGGAACTAATTCTTGCATTGGAGGTGTAATAATCTCACAAATAACAGCATGTTTTGATTGAATTATCTTATTAATTTTGTGACTTAAATTATTTTCATTATTAAGTTTTGCAGTTTTAAATCCAAAAGACTTTGCCACTTTTAAAAACTCTGGCAATGTAAGACCACTATTATTATCTGCTCCAATAAACTTTCTAAAATTTTTTTGTTGCATTAATTTCATAGTTAAATATCCGCCATTATTTATAATAAATAATTTAACAGGAATTCTATAATTTATTAATGTATGAAGTTCTTGAATATTAAACATTAAACCACCATCACCTGTAATACAAATAGGAATTTTTTTTTTGTCAGCAAAATAAGCTCCAATTATACCTGGTAAACCAAATCCCATTGCTGCTATTCCAGATGAAGTAAAAAGTCTTTGATTTTTTTTAATTTTAAATGACTGCATTGTACATGTGAAACTAGTTCCCATGTCTGTAACTATATTTTCTTTTCCAGTTAAAACCTTTGAGAGACTATTAATAAATCTAAATGAGTTAATGTAATTTTTGTTTTTTTTATATTTATTATCTTCATCTAAAGATAGTTTCAATTTGTTCAATTTATTTACCCAATTTACTTTTTTATCAATTTTTTTTAATTTTTTATTTAACTCACTGAGGTAAAGACCAACATCATTAATAACACTTAAGCTTGATTTTAACTTTCTTTTGATTGTTTCCTTTTTATCAATATCAACAAATATTTTTTTTGAGTGAGGAGAAAAGTTTTTCATTTGGTATCCAGTTATTGGCACAGATAATCGAGAGCCGAGTACAATCAATAAATCACATGATTGTATAGCAAAGTTAGCAATTCTATTACCAAACAATCCTGGACGACCAAAATACAAATCATGATCAGATGCTATTAGATCACTAGCATTCCATGTTGATAAAAATGGGATTTTAGATTTTTTGATAAAATTAAAAAATTTTTTTTCTGCTTCACTTATATGAACACCATTTCCCACTAAAACGAGAGGTCTAGTAGAAGATTTAATCATTTTAATTGATTTAATAATTTTATTATTTTCAATTTTGTTTATTTTTCCCTTTTGTTTTTTAATTTTACTTTGATTACGATTAACAAATTTTTTAGACTGTATATCTAAAGGAACATCTATCCAAACTGGTCCTGGCCTTCCCTCGTTTGCGATTTTGAATGCTTTTGACAATTCAAACTCAACGTCTGTATCTTTTGACAGTACAACACTGTATTTTGTAATTGATTTCACTATCTCACTAATATTAGCCTCTTGAATTCCAATTTGTCTAGTTTTAGAGTTTGAGATCATATCTTTGGTCTCTACTTGCCCTGAAATTACAATCATTGGAATAGAGTCAATCCATGCCCCTATGACGCCTGTTACTGCATTGGTGCCACCAGGGCCTGATGTCACTGAAAGTATCCCAGGTTTTTTTGAAATTCTATAAAAAGCTTCAGCTGCCATTGCTGCAGATTGCTCATGATGCATAAATACAAAATTTAGGTCTTTTTGTCTTCTAAATGCTTCATTAAGAAACATTGCTCCACCACCTGTTACACCAAAGGCAGTTTTAAGATCTTTTTTAAGTAAAAATTTTATAATAAACTCTGCATTATTCATATTTAATTATCGAACCTATATTATAATAATATATAAAAATCTAGTTCTACAATTATATTTTAATAATTATGAAAAAAATACTTATTCTTGGAAGTAATAGCTTTTCTGGAAATAGTCTAGTTAATTTTTTACTAAAAAAAAACTTTCATATAATTGGTTGTTCCAAATCACATCCATCAGAAAAAAGGTTTAATTGTTTACATTCATTAAAATCAAAAAAAATTAAGAAATTTAGTTTTATTAAAATTGATATAAATAAAAATTTTAAAGAATTAGAAAAAATAATAGCGAAAAAAAAACCATCAATAATAATAGACTTTTTAGGTCAAGGTATGGTTCCAGAAAGTTGGAAATATCCATATTTAACTTTTAATACTAATGTTTTATCAAAAATTAGACTTTATGAATTTTTAAAAAAAAAGAAATTTCTTAAGAAATATATTAAAATTTCTACACCTGAAGTTTTTGGGTCAGCAAATATAACTAATTCAGATTATGATAATTATAATCCTTCTACACCTTACGCACTATCACATTCTTCAATAGAAATTTATTTATCTTTATTATATAAACAATATTCTTTTCCAGTGATTATTTCGAGATTTGCCAACTTTTATGGTCCTTATCAAAAATTGTACAGATTAATACCACTAGCAATTCATAAAGCTGAAAAAAAAGAAAAATTTCCTCTTCATGGAGGTGGCATGTCAAAAAGATCATTCATTTTCTCTGAAGATTTTTGTAATGGAATTTATAAATTAATAAAAAAAGGAAAAATAGGAGAATATTATCAATTTTCATCTAATGAATATTTAACAATAAAAAAAATAGTAGAAATAATATATAAAAAGAAAAATCTTAATCCAAAAAAATATATAAAAAATGTCAAAGACAGACCTGGAAAAGATAAGGACTATAAAATTTTTGATAACGATACTAGAAGAAAATTAAACTGGAAGAACAAAATTAAAATTGATGATGGAATAAATAAAGTGATTGAATGGTATAATAATCATAAAAATGATTTTAAAAAAAAAGAAGAAAAATTTAAAATGTAAAAATGAAAAAAAATTTTTTAATTAGACAATATTTAGCAGACAAAAAAATGATAATTAAGCACAATTATCTTAGTGACCAATTTAAAAATTCAAAAAAAATATTTAATCTTATTCAAGATACTGTAAAATTTAATGATTTTACTCTTGGTAGATATGTTGAGTTGTTTGAAAAAGAATTCTCAAAATATCAAAAAGTTAAATATTCAATCGGTGTAGGCTCAGGAACAGATGCTATTTTCTTATCATTAAAAGCATTGGGAATTAAAGAAGGTGATGAGATTATAACTCCAACTTATTCATTTTATGCAACTGCGGGTGCTATAGCAACTGCTGGTGCAAAACCTATTTTTATCGATATCAAAGATGATCTTAATATAGATGAAAATAAAATAGAAAAAAAGATAACAAAAAGAACCAAAGCTATAGTGCCTGTGCATTGGTCAGGTAGGATTTGTAATATGGATAAAATATTAAAATTGGCAAAAAAATACAATCTACACGTTGTCGAAGATGCTTGTCATGCAATCTTAGCACATGATGATAAGAAAAAATTTGCTGGAAACTTTGGAATTACAGGATGTTTTAGTATGCATCCACTAAAAAATCTTAATGTGTGGGGTGATGGAGGGATTATTACCACCAATGACCAAAAAATTTATAAAAAAATAAAACTTTTAAGGAATCATGGGTTAACAAGCAGAGATAACTGTAAAATATATGGATTTAATTCAAGATTAGATACAATTCAAGCTGCTGTAGGAATGGAGATGATAA
>CENJ01016080.1_pt1 | contig 11937 bp, 12 predicted proteins | sample 356161 | NCBI WGS metagenome assembly CENJ01 (sample SAMEA2619531, study PRJEB7988) | marine metagenome | biome: marine biome (ENVO:00000447); feature: surface water layer (ENVO:00002042); material: "saline water (ENVO:00002010), including plankton (ENVO:xxxxxxxx)" | depth 5 m
AAACTCCTTCCAGAGAACAAGTACTATTACAAATATGAAGGATCATTGACAACACCACCATGCACGGAAGGCGTAAACTGGCATATCCTAAAAGCCCCTATAGAAATATCAGAAGCGCAGCTTCGAGCATTCCAAGGCGTCTTTACAGTCAACGCAAGGCCAATCCAATCACTAAACAACCGTACAATTAGCGCGAAATAAGTGCTATAATGTGTATGCGAAATAACAAGGGATCATCACAACATGTCTAAAGGCGTATCTCAAAGCCACTTCTATATGTGGCGCACACTCTTTGCTCTAGCGCATGCGGATCACGTTGTATCTGAAGAAGAAGTACGCTTTATGGCCGAAGCACTCGAAGATGTCCCCTTTTCTGATGAGCAAAAAGCAACGCTGACCGAAGACATAAGCAAAGCACAAAATATAGAATTCATGTTCGCCGGAATTACAGAGCCACTCGATCAAGCTGAATTCTTCAACCACGCACGTGAACTATGTCACATTGACGGCGATTACGGTTTAGAAGAACAACAAATCATGCTGAAGCTTGAAGAAATGCACCTTAAAACAACAAATGTCGACAGCCTTGTCGGCAACGTTCGTCTTGAATTTGAAGATGAAAATAGCAGCCAGTCTTATGATTCAGCCAATCAGGAACTCTTTGAAAAAACTGTCTTTTCATTCCGTAGCTGGTTCAGCAAAAAAGATAAGAAATAAATAGCTTAAGAAAACGGCAATAACGCTGCGGCAACACGGCGCCCATCAGCCATCAAAACATTATATGTTCGCGCGGCTGCTCCACTATCCATAACTTCAACATGCAGCCCCCTACTCTTAAGCTCTACCTTAAGCTCAGGCGCTAAAAATGCAATCTGCTTACCAGTACCTAACAAGATAACATCAAGATTATCACCATGTGCAAGCAGCGGAGAAAAGTCATCTGCGCTCAGATCACTAACGCTGACCGCACCGATATCCCAGATTTGAGTTTCATCAGGCACAACCACGACCGCAGTTTCATAAACCTTACCACTCACCCGAAATGAACCATCCGCATAAGATTGGATAATTTGCTGACCAGATTTTACAAGCGGCGTAACATCAACCATAAAATCTACCCTTGCGCTCCAACCTCATGACCAACCTTTTCGGCATCACTACGTTTAATGTCCATAAAAAGAAGAACTGGAGCAGCAATAAAGATCGAAGAATATGTACCCACACCGATACCAAAAATAAGTGCATAGATAAATCCTCTAATAACCTCACCGCCGAAGAGATATAAGGCGATCAAAGCTAAAAGCGTTGTTACAGATGTCATTAAAGTACGACCTAACATGCGGTTAATCGCAATATTAAACAACTCAGGCAAAGGCATCTTTTTATATTTTCTAAGGTCTTCACGAATACGGTCAAACACAACTACCGTATCGTTAATGGAATAACCGGCAATCATCAAAACCGCAGCGACAGTCGCAAGATTAAATTCAACTTGCGTCAATGAAAACAAACCAATAGTAAGGATCGCATCATGCAAAAGCGCCACAATAGAAGCCACACCAAACTGCCATTCAAACCTAAACCAAACATAAGCTAGAATACCAAACATAGAGAATATCACGGCCATAAGCCCTTGCTGCTTAAGCTCTTCTCCAACCTGAGGCCCTACAAATTCCGTACGGCGATAATCAACCGCACCTACATCTTTATATGTAGCATCTAACGCACTACGAACAGAATTAATAGCCGCAGTCTGAACCTCTGCCCCCCCCTCTTGCTGACGCAAGCGGATCAAAAGGTCATCTGGCTCACCAAACTCCTGAATAGAAATAGCCCCCAGCTCAAGACCATTTAAACGCTCTCGTAAATTTTTCAGGTCAGGTACTTCTGGCGTGCGCACTTCAATAACCGTACCACCAGCAAAGTCGATACCAAAGTTAAGCCCCTTTGTCGCAATCAGAAATACTGATCCCAACACAAGGAAGAGCGAAATGGCAAAGGCCGCATAACGCACACCAATAAAGTTAATATTTGTTTCTTCAGGAACTAATCTTAAACCACGCATATATACTATTCCTTATACTGGTATTGTTTTCGACGAACGGTTTTTATTCAACCAAAGAACAACCAAAATTCGAGTAATCATAATCGCTGTAAAGAAGGACGTTATAATTCCGATACCAAGCGTCACAGCAAAGCCTTTAATTGGCCCTGTACCGAACGAGAACAGAATAACCGCCGCAATCAGCGTTGTTAAATTCGAGTCAACAATCGTTGCCATTGCTCGTGAATAACCTGCATCAATTGCAGAAATCACTGAACGCCCAAGTCTAAATTCTTCACGAATACGCTCAAAAATCAAAACATTTGCATCAACAGCCATACCAATCGTTAGAACGATACCAGCAATACCCGGCAGTGTAAGCGTCGCTTGCATCATCGAAAGCAGCGCAAAAATCAAAACAACATTAATTGCCAATGCAACATTTGCCATTAATCCAAAGAAACCATATGAGATAGCCATAAATACGAGAACACCAGCAAGACCAATAATCGCTGCAACTTTACCCGCAGCCACAGAGTCTGCCCCAAGTGATGGGCCAACCGTGCGTTCCTCAACAACTTTCATTTCCGCAGGCAATGCACCGGCACGCAACAAGAGCGCGAGATCATTCGCTGTTTTAACGGTAAAGCTCCCTGATATTTGCCCCTGACCACCACAAATAGGTTCACGAATAACTGGTGAACTAATAATGCGTTTATCAAGAACAATAGCAAATGGCTTACCTGTATTTTCACGCGTCACATCACAGAATATACGTGCGCCTGTATTATTCATTCTAAATGAAACAGCATGCTCACCATTTTGATTTTGAGAATAAGCAGCGCCGCTGAGCATATCACCTGTGATCAGGGCTGTTCGATTAAGACGCATCTGCTGCGTTTCATCTTCATCAAGTGGATAGCTCACTGTACGAACATTCGCCGAAGCGGATGGATCAGCGACAAGATGGAATGTCATCTTCGCTGTCTTACCAATGATATTTTTAAGCTCTTCTGCATCCGCGCCGGGAGCCTGCACAAGCAAACGGTCTTCCCCCTGACGTTGAATAACTGGCTCAGTTGTACCAAGTTCATCTACACGTCTTCTAACGACTTCAATCGCCTGACTAATCACAGATTTATAGACATCCCTACGCCCTTCATCTGTATACACAGCCTCAAGGATTAAACCACCTTCGCCGCTTGTATTTACAATAAGCCCTTGTTCAAGCCCGCGCATTATTTTACGTGCCTTTGGTGCATCTTCTTCTTTACGAAGAGTAACACGAACACCACCGTCAAGCCCGCCAATACGGCGGTAACCAATTTTTTCAGAACGAAGCTCCTTACGAAGTGCCTGAATCATAGCTTCGCTGCGATCTTTAAATACACCTGGCATATCCAGTTGATAAAGAAGGTGCGCACCACCCCGAAGATCAAGGCCAAGATTGACAGTCTTCACTGGTAAAAATGACGGTAAATTCGCCCTAACATTTTCATTTAATGTGTTCGGCAAGGCATAAAAACCGCCCATAAGAACAACAATCAGCGACAATAATATCTTCCAAGTTTCAATTTTTACCATTGTTCGGCGTACCTAACTTCTCTTTATGAAGAGTTACTTCTTCTTATCGGCTTTTTTCTTATCAGCTGCTTTTGAATCATTTGCAGGCGCTCCTTTTTGAGCATTTTCATTCTTACCATGCAAAGTCGTGCGCAGCGCAGTTACTTTCACACCGCCGCCAAGATCAACGACAACCTCTGGCTCACCAGGTTTAATTTTGTCAATTTTACCAACTAAACCACCACCAGTAACAACTTCATCGCCTTTCTTAAGCTCTTGAAGCATCTCGCTATGTTCTTTAAGTCTACGCTGCTGTGGTACAATCAAAAGAAAGTAAAACAAAAATACTAGAAGTAGAACAAGCCCCATATTCCACAAAAACGCTTCAAAGGCGCTTGGCGCTGCTGGCAATTCTGCAGCGGCTTCCGCGGCCATGCCCGAAGCGGCTTCAACTGTTTGTGCATATGCTTGTGATATAAACATTACGTCATTCCCTAAATAAATATAAATAAAATCAATATAATCTGAGTGACTATAACGCTCCTGCCCTGTAAGGCAACCCAAAGCGGAAATCAATCAACTAAAATTTACAACGAATGAACTAAATAAGTTTTTTAGGGTTTATAGCTTTCGTGCCTCTACGTACTTCAAAATGAAGCTGAGGACGATCCACAGCGCCCGTTGAGCCGACTGTCCCAAGTGATTGTCCGCGTTTAAGAACCTGACCGCGGCGCACTTTAATCTTATCCAAATGCGCATAAGCCGTCATCCAGCGATCAGAATGCCTAACAAGAACAAGATTACCAGATCCCTTAAGCTCACTCCCGGCATAGACAACAACACCATTTTCAGCGGCCTTAACTATAGTTCCGCGATCTGCAAGAATATTAACACCATCGTTATATAAACCGCCCTTTTTAGCACCATAGCTAGAAATAACCTTACCATTCACTGGACGTAAAAATTTAGAAGAGCTACGCTTAGGCGGCTTAACATTCACACCTTTAGGCCGTGATTTAGGTGCTGCTATTGGCTTATTATCCGCAACAATAAAATTCTGATGCTCATCACCAACGCCTACCTTACTGTCTGCCTGCATTTTAACAGGCGCATATCCAGCCCCAGCCTCTTCCGCAGTAATTCGCGGCAACTTCAGTTCATCCCCTGGCTGTATCATATAAGGGCGCGGCAATTCATTCGTTGTAATAACATCCTGCGTACTGACACCAAATATTCGAGCAACTTCTGATAAACTATCCCCCTTACGAACACGATATGTTGGCGGTGGAGGAAGGGTTAAACGCTGCCCAGGATGAATTCGATACCCTTTATCAATGCCATTAGCATAGGCCAAATCGCCCATCACAAGGTTATAGCGCTTTGCAATGCTATATATAGTCTCATCTTGCTGAACGATATGAACGCCGCCACCTTCACCACCCTTATTGCCATAGATCGTGACAGGAGGCTTCACATGCTTAGAGCCTAAACATCCACCAAGTACCAGAATTGATAAAAAAGAAAATACGACAGAACGTCTCATTCGCCTATGATAGCAACTACAGCACTCCCCTTCAATAGATTACACCGCTATTCACTATCCTCAGCAATATTTGGTAAGAGCGGGACAAAACGCACCGGCATAATATTACGTACTGAATAAGCCTCATCACTTTCTTTTTGAAAAAGTTTAAGACTCTGTTCACCAGGCGGACCAACTGGAATAATCATTTTACCGCCTACTCTTATTTGCTCCAACAAAGCTGCTGGCGGCTTATCCTTCGCAGCCGCAGTCACAATTATTTTATCAAAAGGCGCCTGCTGTAAGCCATTAATCTTTGGCCAGCCTTTCATGCCATCCCCTGCAATCGCCGTTACATTTCGAAGGCGCAGTTCTTCAAAGCGTTTCTCTGCATGTTCAAGCAAATAACGATGGCGCTCAATGGTATAAACGCGCCGGCATAGCTTTGATAAAATAGCTGTCTGATACCCACAGCCCGTCCCAATCTCTAAAACTTTATCCCGATCAGTAAGTTCTAAAGCCTCTGTCATACTGGCCACAACAAAAGGCTGACTTATCGTTTGACCCCGCCCAATAGGCAGCGCCATATCATCCCATGCTTGATCCGATACAGATGACGGTACAAAGAAATCACGCGGCACACGCTCAATCGCGCCAAGTACATCCGCACTTCGAATACCCTTGGTACGAAGATCCATAACTAATCTTATTCTGCGGTTTATATCTTGCGTGTTCATAGCCGTTAGTTATAGGCGCTAAAAAACAATTAGAAAACATTTTAACTATTTTTAACCACGCTTTAATAGGCCAAGCCGTATGATGAAGTTATGGGTAATGATTGAGTAAATGTGTGACTGAGTAATTTTCTAAACTCCCACCAAGCAAAAATGTAATTCCTCTCAACTGTGAATAATCTCACAGCCATTAAGTCTGCACGCCCATATGAACACAAAAAATGACAAAGGAAAAAACATGAGCATGATGAAGAACATGACTGACTATCCGTTAATTGGCGGCGTAGCAAAAAAAGCCATTCGCTATACAGCAAATAAAGAAGCCGATAAAATCACCGAGCATTTTAAACATTATTTCACGCCACAAATTGCATTACATGAAACACTCAAAGAACAATCATTTAAAATTCGTCATAACGTATATTGCGAAGAATTAGGCTATGAACGTATTCGCTATACCGGCATGGAAACAGATATCTTTGATGTGCATTCAAAAGCTTGCGTAATAAAACATAACAGCAGCGGCACATACGCTGGCACAGTAAGAGCCATACTAGCGGACAATGAACAAAACCTACTGCCTATTGAAAAGTACTGCGCCAACAGTATTGAAGAACGAAAAACACACCCCTCAAATTTTGATCGAAATACTATAGCCGAGGTTTCAAGGCTCGCTGTACCATCAAATTTCAGGCGCCGTTCAACCGAAAAACATTATGGAGCTGGGATGGGCGTTATTAATGAAGAAACATATTCAACCGAAGAAATACGGTGCTTTCCATTCATAACCACAAGCCTTTATTTTTCTGTAATGGCACTTTTAATCCAAGAAGGCATTAAACATGTCTACATTATGGTAGAGCCAAAACTCGCAAAAAGTATGAGCTTTGTTGGCTTACATTTCAAACAAATCGGAGAACTTACAAATTATCATGGAAGGCGTGCCCCATATTACATCAGTACAGATGAAGCCTTAGCATCCCTGCCGGATGGCTTTAGAGGTTTATATGATTATATCGACACAAGTATTCAAAACTCAAAAGAAACACAGCAAACACATCAATTTCTAGAGAGTGAAAATGCAGCATAATTTTAAAATACTCAAAGAACATAGAGAACGCTTTAACTATAAAGAAGCATTCTCACGAAACCATGGCTGGATAACTCATAAAGAGCAGGAAATATTAAGAAACAGCAAAGTCGCCATCGCTGGCCTTGGCGGTGTTGGTGGTGACCATGCGATTACATGCGCAAGGTTAGGCATAAGCAATTTCCACATTGCGGATTTTGACGATTACGATGTGGGAAATTTCAATCGCCAAGCTGGCGCAATGATGTCTACTCTTGGCCTTGGTAAATTGAATGTCACAGAAAACACGCTCAGTAACATAAACCCTGAGGCTGCCATTAAGCTTTTTAAAAATGGTGTTACCGATGAGAATTTGAATGAGTTCCTAGATGGAGTTGATATCTATATTGATAGTTTAGATATCTATGCTCTGGATATAAGACGAAAAATATTTCAAAAATGCCACGAAAAAGGGATCCCTGCCATCACAGCAGCCCCCATTGGAATGGGGACAGCGTTACTATGCTTTACAAAAAATTCAATGCCATTCGAAGAATACTTTAACTTTGCAAAAGTACCTAACAATGCAAATGAACAAGAGCGTGAAAAAATAAAAAACGAAAATATCGTAAGATTCATAATCGGCGTTGCACCAAATACAATGCATACACAATACATAGCAGATAGATCAGGTTTTGATTTCAAAACAGGAAAAACTCCATCAACACGTATGGGCATATCGTTAGCTACAGGTGTTCTATGCACCAATGTGCTAAAACTCCTCTTAAACCGTGGGCATGTCATCACCGCACCAAAAGGCTTACATATAGATGCTTATCTTAATCGCTGTAAAAAAACTTGGCGGCCATACGGAAACAAAAACCCATTACAAAAAATAGCATTCAAATATATCTGCTTCCTCACCTTAAAAAACAAGGCTAAAGGCTAAAGACTAAATGCTAATCTAGTAAATCAAGATAGACACGGGCCTTGACCATAGTAATTTTCAAAGCCCCGTCCTCCCCATTAAATGTTCCGTTTACATTGGTATATTCCACCATCACACGTATCTCATCACTTTGATAAACAGTAGAAAACCTATTACCCTCACCTGCCCCATCTTCCGGTAAAGCTCTATACCCTTGATTAAGTAACCCCATGACATAAGGCTCAACATCAAAACGAGTAACAACCAATCCGTTCAAGCCAATTACGAAATTCTGACCATCAAAATTTGATAATATACGATAAAGCTTTGGCTCTTCGCCTATATTCCATTCGTGATCCCACGCCTGATCCTTAGCTCTTGTTTTATATGTAGTATTCAGCACGTAATCAAAACCGTTCGTTTTCACAATCGCATCAGCATGATCCGCATAAAAACTGAATTGCTTAAATTTTCTTTTTCCTTTGCGAATATCGTATCGGGAGAGATACTCAACACCCATTTTCTTCGCCGCATCCGCAACATTAAAATATCTATAATGAACTCTTTCTTGAAAATCGAACCACTCATGTAACACGTCTATATGGTCACGGCGGCTAAAATATGAAAGGCGTGATGATATCTCCGCACTATCTTCAAAAGTTACATCATTCTCAGTTTTAACAATGCGGCCATTCACCAAGATACCATTTTTAACAAGCAACCCCTTAAGAATAGAAAACTGCGAGCGCTCAGAAACGTCAACCAGACTAAAAGGCCCAACAGAGACTAAGACCACAATCATAGCAAGCGTCATTGGCAGAACACGCACCGACATAACGCGTCTTTTGAGCAAGCTAAAGATATAGCAGCCACACAAGATAAGTATATAAACCGCTGATAAACCTACCAAATAGCGCTCTTCCGTTACACCGTACGATTCAACACGGATATACAGAGCCCACCCTTGCATCACGGCTGGTATAATTAAGACAATGAAGAGATATTTCTGTAAAAAACGAATAATGGCATTGGCATCTTTCCTCATACCAAAACTAATAAGGTAGGTCAGTAATGTGACACCTGAAAATCCCATAGTCAGGACGGAGAGAATTCCACTAGGGAGTACCCCTTCCACTAAAATCTTGATAAAATAAGCATATAAAATCAATAAATAAACACAACTTAACGGCCCCAAAACCCAGTTCACCAGAAAGTTTAGCTGCACTGGCGCACAGCATTCGTCATCCTCGAAATCGTATTTATCTGGAACCCACGAAAGTGCATAAATTGGCGTCAAAAAGACCAAGGACGCTGACCAAATCGTTTGATATAATTTACTAGGTACATCAATATCAAATAGCTTATCCACCGCCAGCAAAGCCAGAGAACCACCGGATCCCCATATAATTCCCGCAGCAATAGCCACAAAAACCCCGAGCCACATCTTCACATTAAATACCCAATATGAAAGATCACCAGTACGTGCCCGGGTAAAACCAGCAAGACTAATTGCAAGCAATGAAAAAACATGTCCCATAGAGGCAAAAAAACTGAACTTAATATCCGGCAAAATATAAGCAAACAGAGCAAAAAAACTTATGCCAGCTAAACTAGCTAATCCGAAGAACAAAACACTCTTACTTTTAGATTCTTGATAGAGTTTAACAGCCCCACACCAAAAATAAGCAAAACTGAAGCTAACAACCAATCGCCAAAGCCACGGCTCATGATCATCAAAAACATCATAAACACCCAATAAAGTAAGCGTAAAAACAATCAACGCAAACACACACGAAAGCGGGAAACGATGCGCACTGCTTTTGAGTGCCTCAAATGGTAAGAGCTTCTTAATCATATTCCCCTCATTTATACTCGTAGAAAATAAAACAACATTATTGAGATATTCAAACCATAACAACAGAAAATAAAACAACACTTATCCATAGCCAAATGATAATAAAATAACCACTTATTTGACTTTCATACATCATAAATGCTATAAGATATTCACTTTTTGTCATAAGGGATAAATTCGAGCAAAATTCGAGCTTACAATTCGGGCACTAATTCGAGCTAAATTTATGACAGAGGTTTTTGATAAAACCCTACTGAAGACGAAAAGGAGATAAAAATGGGACAATCAAGATTTTTACAAAAAGAAAATGCAGTTAAAGTGGCAATCCAAAGGGATAACAGCCTTTCAAATGCTGGCAACGTATCATCTACATTCGGTTCTGCACATGATAACACGACAGTTGATAAACCAGCAGCTTGGTTTAGCAATGTTAAACAAGCAGTCGGTATGAAATTAGACGGACAATCTTAAACAAATCACATTGATCCATAAACAAACAAGCAGGCTACCCATTGTGGCCTGCTTTATTTTTTATAAATCTCACTATCTTAAAGCAAATTAAGACGCCGTAATCTTCTCAATACCGCCCATATATGGCTTCAGGACTTCTGGAACAAAAACGCCGCCATCCGCTGGATCATAGTAGTTTTCCATGACGGCAATAAGCGCGCGGCCAACAGCCACACCCGAGCCATTAAGCGTATGAACAAAGCGTGTTTGCTTTTCGCCCTTTGCGCGGCAACGCGCTTTCATACGGCGCGCCTGAAAGTCCCAGCAATTCGAAACAGAAGAAATCTCGCGATAAGTCTCCTGCCCTGGTAACCACGCTTCAATATCATAAGTCTTACGCGCACCAAAACCCGTATCACCCGAACAAAGCTTTACCGTGCGGAACGGAATTTCCAGCTTTTTCAGAACCGCCTCTGCGCATCCAAGCATACGCTCATGCTCTGCTTCTGATTCCTCTGGCGCAGTCACACTCACCATCTCAACCTTATAGAACTGATGCTGACGCAGCATGCCGCGTGTATCGCGCCCTGCACTACCTGCTTCTGATCTAAAACATGGTGTAAATGCACAGTAACGACGCGGCAATTCTTCTTCATCCACGATCATATCCGCCACAATATTCGTCAGCGGCACTTCTGCCGTTGGGATCATAAAATGATCTGTTTCTTTAGTAGAGAACTGATCTTCTGCAAATTTCGGAAGCTGCCCTGTCCCATAAAGTGCACTATCACGTACTAATAGCGGCGGTGAAGTCTCAACATAGCCATGCTCACCTGAATGCGTATCAAGGAAGAACTGCGCTAATGCACGTTCCATACGGGCAAGCCCGCCACTTAACAAAACAAAGCGTGAGCCAGATAGTTTCGCTGCGGTCTCAAAATCCATAAGTCCGAGCTTCTCACCAATTTCCCAATGCTCCGGGCCACTCTTCGACTTAATCTCGCCCCATTTATGAAGCTCTTCATTATCATCCTCATTTGCGCCCTCTGGTACATCCCCCGCCATAATGTTCGGCAGGCCAGCTAAATGCTGATTAAGGCTATCAGCGACTGTGCGCTCTTCTTCTTCAAGCTCACCCATGCGCGTTTTCATCGCTGCAACGGCATCCATAATCTCCTGCGCATCGCCGCCTTGTGATTTGACCTTACCAATTTCTTTAGACTTCGCATTACGCTCAGACTGAAGTTCTTGTAACTCCGTCTGCAGAGCGCGGCGCTTTTCATCAAGCTTCAAGATCAGTGCACTCTGTGACTCCGAGTACCCGCGCAATTCCATAGCAGCATCAAACTCCTGAGCATTTTCGCGTATGTATCTTATATCGTGCATTTTTGATCTCTCTTTTATTGTGTAAATGTTACTGACCTTTTGATACCCAATTCACATCTAAAATAAAAGAATAATATGCAGCATTTTTAACCCTTTACTATGAACCCCTTATCCATATAGGCTTAAGGTATGGATGCACCCTATACGATAACAAAAAACAAAGATCTTGCATCACCTGTATTATATGACAGTCCACACAGTGGCAGCACATATCCCGATGATTTTAATTATGCATGTGATTTCAAAAACTTAAAAAACGCAGAAGATAATTTTGTTGAAGATTTATTTGCACATGTACCGCAAAGTGGCTCAGCATTCTTACAGGCACACTTTCCCCGTACCTATATCGATCCTAACCGTGCTATCGACGATATTGACCCAGCACT
>CENJ01013246.1_pt1 | contig 11932 bp, 8 predicted proteins | sample 356161 | NCBI WGS metagenome assembly CENJ01 (sample SAMEA2619531, study PRJEB7988) | marine metagenome | biome: marine biome (ENVO:00000447); feature: surface water layer (ENVO:00002042); material: "saline water (ENVO:00002010), including plankton (ENVO:xxxxxxxx)" | depth 5 m
TCGCTTTTACCGCTCGCGTGGATCAACCGGCGGGCAAGGATGTGTCAAGTGGAATGTGAATAGAGCAATATGTATCAGTAAGTTAACTATCGAAGCTAAATTTTCACAGGAGGTTATCATGTTTATATCCAGACGTATTGCCAAGCCCCATCCGGGTAAGATGGATGTGGTGATGGAACGCACCCACCGGCTTGCCGGAATTCTGTCCCGTCACGGCGCCAAGACACGTATTTCGCGAGTCGTCGCTGGCGAGGGTGCCGGTGACATTCATGTATATGCCCAGTATGACACGATGGCTGCCGGCACCGGCGCCAATGTCGCGATGATGAATGACCCTGCTTTCAAGCAACTGATGAGCGACCGCCAGAACAACCCGGCGGCGGATATCATCGGCCCTGAGGTATTCCGCTCCATCTGGGGGGCGATGACCCCGACGGATACCGTGCGGATGCAACGAACCTATGCCCTGCAGCGTTCGAACATGAAGGCGGCCATCGGCATGCTTGAAGAGATCGGGACGTTGGTTAAGGACGATCCTGTTTCAATCATGGCTGGCATACCTGTCGTCGCCTCGCGGATGGACACGATGACCGTTGTCTACAGCTTTGCCGACATGCATGCGTTTGGTGAAGGTGTTGATCGTATCGGTATGTCTGCAGAATTTCAGGACATTGTGACCCGGGCAGACGAGATCGGAACATTGTTTGAATCGCGCGTTGTGCAGGCGGTCGGATAACCGTCTCTGTGCTGTTGGATCCAGCCCCTTTGACCCTGCCTCATCAGGCGCGGCGTAATCAGATGCCGGGGCGTTCGCCAGCATAGGATGTTGCTTTCATCATCGGGGCATGGCTGTATCTTTGTCGCTGACAAATTTGCAGGGTGCCCCGATGACTTCACAACAAATTACTTCACAGAAAAGGCCGAATTTTCTGTTCATCATGACGGACCAGCATCGCTGGGACTGGCTTGGCTGTGCCGGACATCCGGTGGTAAAAACACCGCATATCGATGCGCTTGCCGCCACCGGCACCCGTTTTGCGAATTTTCAGGTAACCTCGCCTGTCTGCATGCCGAACCGCGCCTCCTTCATGACCGGGCGCTATCCGTCGACGCATGGGCTTCGCTATAATGGCTGCGTTCTGCCGACTGACAGCAATTGTTTCACCGATGTGCTTGCCGCGGCCGGCTATCGCACCGCCTCAATCGGCAAGAGCCACCTGCAGCCCTTCACCGAAAAGCCGCCGCTGCGGACTGACGACGGCAAGCAGCGTCTGATTGAAGAAGCGCGCCGTGGTGATGACGCCATCCACAGCCACGAACAGCCATCATCCTATGCCGGTGACACGCCCTATGCGTTTGACGGGTCCTATTACGGGTTCCAGCATGTCGATATGGTCACCGGCCATGGCGATCAGTGCAATGGCCATTATCAGCAATGGTTTCGGGCGAATTGCCCGGACTGGCGCGCCATGCATGATCCGGCCAATGAGTTGCCGCACAATTACAGCTGCCCGCAGGCTTACCGCACACCCATTCCCGAGGAATTCTACCCAACCCGCTATATCGGCGGGCAGGCGGCTGACTGGATAACGGCACAGTCGCAGGAAGAGACACCGTTTTTCGCCTATGTGTCCTTTCCCGATCCGCACCATCCGTTCAATCCCCCCGGTAAATATTGGGACATGTACCATCCCGACCAGTTCGAGGTTGGCCTGCCATTCGAATCGCACCGCAACCCCACACCGCCAATGAACTGGATGACCGAACAATGGAAGGCCGGTGCCGAGGCGTTGAGCAGAACAACGGCGCGCCGCCTGGACGAACAGCATTTGCGCGAGGCAATGGCGCTGACGGCCGGCATGATCACGATGATCGATGATGAGGTCGGACGGCTTGTCGAGGTGCTGAAAGCAATTGGCCAGTATGAGAACACAGTGATTTGCTTCAATTCCGATCATGGTGATTACCTTGGCGATTTCTCGCTGTTGCTGAAGGGTGCGATGCCCTTCAGGTCGGTCACCCAGGTGCCGATGATCTGGTCCGACCCGGCGGACCGGAACGGACGTGTGACCGAGGCGCTTGCCTCAACCATCGACATCTCGGCGTCCATTCTCGACCGTGTCGGCCTGACCCCCTATCACGGGATGCAGGGCGAAAGCTTCCTGCCGGTGATCAAGGGCGAGGAGTCACACCGCGAGGTGGTGCTGACCGAATTCAACGACCTTGGTGCGCGGCTTGGCTTTACGCGACCAGCACGGGTGCGGAGCCTGCGCACCGAAAGCTGGCGCTTCACGCTCTATCAGGATGAACCCTGGGGGGAGTTGTATGATCTTGAGACCGACCCGCAGGAAACCACCAATCTTTGGGACAGCGACGCGCATGCCGGCATCAAGGCTGATCTGACGCTGCGGCTTGCGCATATGCTGACCGGCCAGATGGATGTAAGCCCGGTCTCGCATCTTCTTGCCTGAGTTGCCGATATGAGCGCGGCGGTTTGGCGTCTTGTATGACTGGCACGGCGGCCGCAGAATACAAGCATGATTGACCGGATGAATTTTTTCGCCTTCCTGCGACGCCGCCTTGTGTCGGTAGGCCTTGGAGCTGCCGGGCTCCTGGGCGCGCTGATGCCTGCCATAACCCCTGTGATGGCGGCGGCTTGTGATGCGCCGGCGGCGGTGTGCGCGTGGCAGGACCGGATTGTCGGGATCAAGACGCCGAACATGATCGCCAGCGGCACCATTCTGCCCGGCGGCTATATTGTCACCAACCATCATGTTGCCGAGGATCATCCGCGGCTGGTGACGCGTGATACCAAGGGCACCATCGCGCGGGCGCTGCCACAGCCACATGATGCCGAGGTTGATCTTGTCCTGCTGCGGTTGGAGGGGGCAGAGCCGACCCTGCCAGATGTGACCATGCCAGAGGTAGGCATGCCAGAGGTAGGCATACCGGCTCAGGCCTCTTCGGGACCGCAACAGCTGTTCATTGTCGCTTTTGATCAGGGCCGCAAGGGACCGCGTGTCTACCGGCCGGGGGACTGGGCGCGCTATCCGCGTGACGGTGCCTCGATGCGTGCCCGTATCCATACCAACGCCCGCGCGCTGCCTGGCAATAGCGGCGGTGCTGTTGTTGATGACAAGGGGCGCCTCGTGGGAATTCTGGCCTCAGGCGATGGCAAGATCAGCGAGGTCATCCCCGCCGCGCATATCGGTGCTGTCGCCGGTCGTACGGCGGAGATACATGGTGACGGCTTTGCCAGGACCGGGCGGGCTATCCGCGAATGTGCCGATGCGCTGTATGACACCGCGACGATTTCCCGCGATCCGCCGCCTGATCTTGTCAACGTCATCGAGACACGTTGCATGGAGTCGGGAAACAAACAACTTCTGGACCAGGCCGGGCAGAGTTTTGGCCGCTGGTGGATGTTTGCGCGGTCACGGGCTTTTCTGGGCCGCAGTCTTGCTCTCGACCCTGACAGCCCGAACAGCCTGATGTCGATGGCGGTAACGTTGCATCTGGACCGCGATCTGGCGGCCGAACTGCCCATCCTGAAGCGCTATCTGGCGATTGATCCGGCGAACGCGCAGGCGCTGCGGATGGCGGTGCAGGTGGCTGGCGGTCTTGGTGAGAGGGAGTTCGGCATGCAGGCACTGGAATTGATGCGGCGTCACAATCCGGCGGCCGTGCCACTTGCCGAATCCTTTCTTGAGCAGGCCTTTGCAGACTAGAAACCGCCGACCAGAAACCGCCAGCTAAAACCCAAAATTGTCTGTCGGGTCGGGAATCCAGCCATGGACGAGCGGCACGCCCGGTGCGCTGATGGCGCGTGAGGTCAGAAAGTCGATGATGGCAGGCGTGTCGGCATCGGGGTTTGCGCCAAGGAACCGCGCCGCCAGCGCCGCAACCCGCGGCACGGCATAGCTGGTGCCGCCTGTCTCGGCTAGGGCGCCGCGATGGTCGATAACCTCGACCTGTTCCGCTGGCACCATCAGATCGACCGTTGTGGCCCCGATATTCGAGCCGCGCCCAAGCCTGCCAAAATCATCTGACGAGGTGACAACAACCATGTTCGCCAGTGGCAGTGCGGCGGGATAGACCGGCATGCGGTCAAGATCGCGCCCGTCATTGCCTGCCGAGACGATGAACAACAACTGTGGGTTCGCCTGTGCCGCCGCTTCAAAGCAGGTCCAGTCCGACCGGGAATCCGATCCCATCGACAGGCTGACAATCCGCACTGACAGCCGCGCCATATGATCAATCAGATCGCCGAAGCGGCACATCTCGGGCGCCGGAAAGCGGTAGATGGCGATGTCTGTTTGCGGTGCCTCGCGGGCCAGAACGCTGAACACCGTCGTGCCGTGATGCTGCGGGTAATAGGGGTTGCCGCGCGGGTCGGCATCAAATGGGCGCTCATCATCATCCCAGAAATCATGGCCGAGAGGCTGCCCGTCACCATCGGTTGCAAGATGCGGTTGCAGGGCTGGCAGCAGATAATTCACCCCGGTATCGACATGCGCGATCACCGCGCTGCCGGGACCGGCGTCAAGGCGGGGGAATGGCGGGTTTTGCGGTTCACGGGTGACGATACTGTCAAGGTCAGGTGCCAGCACCTCGATAGCGTCGACCAGGCCGCCCGGCGCGCGCACCAGCCGGCGGGCCTCCAGCACCTTGCAGGGCGGTAGCGCCCTGACCAGCATCAGCGGGCGCTCAGATGCGTCCTGAAATTCAACCGTCGCAAGACGCCAATCCGGCCCGGGCGGCCGCAGCCTGACCGTCGTCGCGTCCGACTGGTCAGGGACCGTGAAAATCGCGTCCCCGGATGCCGTGGCGGCGGCAATCCAGTCGCAGACAGCCTCGCGGGACGGGGCGGCGGCGGCAGGCCCGGCACAGAAGGTGGCCACCAGCAACAGACATGCCAGCCAGCCTTTCATCAGCGCACCTTTGGCATCAGCACGAAATCCCATGGTGAGGGAAGCTCACCAACAGGCACTTCGATCACGCTTGGCCCGTCATGCGCCATGGCGATCTCGAGACTGTTCCGCAAATCTTCCGGCGTCGAGGCCATTAGCCCCTGCGCGCCAAATGAGGAGGCGAGCGCGGCGAAATTGGGGCTGCTCAGATCCGAGGCAATCAGGCGGCTGTCATAATTGTCAATCTGCAGGCGTCTGACATTGCCAAAGGCATGGTCGTTGAAAATAACCACTGTCAGCGGAATCCGGTGATGCACCGCTGTGGCAAGCTCGGTGATGGTGAACAGCGCCCCGCCATCACCGCTGATCGCAACGACAGGTACATCGCGGCGGGCATGGGCAACGCCAAGCGCCGTTGCAACGCCATAACCAAGCGTTCCCTGATAGCCGGTGGAGATGAAGGTCCGCGGCGCATAGCTTGGAAAGGCAAAGCGCGAGACATAGCCTGTCTGTGTCAGCTCATCGACAAAGATTCCCTCGGGCGGCAGGGCGTCCCGGATAGCGCCAAGCCAGGCCATCTGCGGGCCAAGGCGCTGCGCATATTCGCCGGCACGACGTGCCTTTGCATCCGCTGCCCTTGCCAGCCAGTCGGCATTGGGGTCGGCCTTTGCCTCGACAGCTGCCAGAAGAGCTGGCAGCGCATCACACAGCCGCGCATTGATGCCGACATCAACCTTCGCGCTGCGGCCAATCTGCGCCTCATCGATATCGATATGGATGATTTTCATGGCGTCATCCTGGCCCCAGCTCATGACCTGGCTTTGCAGACGCGTGCCAAGCCCGATCACCAGATCAACATCGGCCCACAGGCTGTGCGCAACCGGCATGCCGATCGACAGATCGTCATCACCTGGCATGATGCCATGCCCATTGCGAAAGGCGACCACAGGCGCGCCAATCCGCTCGGCAAGCTGGCGCACGGCTTCGGCATCGTCCTGTGCGCCGCCACCAACGACAATCATCGGTGATCGTGCCGCCGCAACCATCCGCGCCGCCTGATCAAGGGCGTCGGCATCAAGTGGCGGTGTGGCATCGGGGTCAATTTTGAGTCCAGAACCGGCATCCGCAACCGCCTGTCCCCACAGATTGACAGCAACCTCAAGCCCGACAGGGCGCGGGCGCCCGGATTTCAGATCGCGGAAAGCCGCCTGCAATGTGGCGGCGGCATCTGCCGGGCCGGTGATCCGGTGGCTTGATTTCGTCAGCCGTTCGAGAATGCCGAACTGGTCGGGAATCTCATGCAGCAGACCATGGCCCTTGCCCTGCGCACCAAGCGGGATCTGGCCGGCAAGCGCCAGCACCGGCGCGTTTACCGCATAGGCGGTCGACAGGGCAGCGGTGGCGTTCAGAAATCCGGGGCCGGGAACGACGCAGAAGGCCTGCGGGCGGCCTGTGGCCAGCGCCGCGCCTGTCGCCATATAGGCGGCGCCCTGTTCATGCCGCGTCTGGATTGGCGTGATCCGGTCGGTGCGGTCGAAAAGGGCGTCGAAAAAACCGTCATTCTGAACCCCGGGAAGACAGTAGAGCTGGTCTATACCGTTGGCGATCAGCGTTTCCGCTACAAGGTCGGCAATGTTCATCATAAGTGTTCCAGCTCTGAGTCATGCGGTCCCACGATCTTTTCAGACCATGTCAAATGGCGGAGTCGGCACAACCATCATGCAAATCCAACCTGTCTTTGAGCGTCGCGCGATGCGGGCTGGCTGTCAACGCGGGGCTGCAATGTCGATTCACAGGTTGCGAAGCCCCGCCAGACCAGCATAATACCAATGCTTCAAATACCATTTTCACCTGGTGGATCATGCCGGTATGAAGTGCCGTTCTGGTGTTTTCGACTTGTAACATACTGTGATGATCGCCTGGCGGCCACGGCAATGGCCGGCAGGATCATCGCGGACATGTGGTCCATCATCGTCAGACAGCAGGGCAGGGACAGGATCATATGTGCGCGCAACGTGACTTTGCCGATGAATGGTTGCAGAACCTCTATCGGTTCCGCGCCCAGGGTATGCAGGTCACCGATGTGAATCCTGTCTCGGCGCTTGCCGACATGATTGGTGAACAGCTGAATGACGGCGCGGTGACAACCGATGATTTGCGCCAGGTTCTCGATGTCCATGCGGCGGCATTGTGGCAGGAACGCGTGGCTGATCTGCGCCGACAGAGCGGTCTTGACGGTGATGAGGAGTCCGGCCTTCCCGATCTTTCGGACCATGACATCGCGCGTCCGCTCTATCGCGCGGTGTTTACCGCCCATCCTGTATTTGCGCTTCGTCGCCAGGCCTCCGGCGCCCTGTGCGAGGCGGCGACAACAGGCGAAGCTGAAACGCCCGAGGATGCCTTCGCACCGCGTGACAGTGTTACGTTGGATGACGAACATGCCGAGGCGATGCAGGCGGTCCGTCACGCCCGCCGCGCGGTCAATGACATCAATGCCGACATTCTACGCCAGCGGCGGTCAACACATGCCGGTGAATGGCGACAGACCCTGCCGGGCTTGATCGGTGTTTCAACCTGGGTCGGGTATGATCTTGACGGCCGGTCCGACATCAGCTGGATCGACAGTTTCTGTCTTCGTCTTCGTGAAAAAATGATGGCGCTGACAGGCTATATGGCCGCCATCGACCGGCTTGGCCTGTCTCAGCTCGATGACATTGCCGCGTCTCTCAAAGCTGAACAGCGCCGTGTCGAGCACGCCCTGGCCGGTTTCGAAGCTGTGGAAGAGGGTGATTTCACGAGTGTTATCAATGGTCTGACCGAATCCGGTGAGCGTCTTGTCTCCAGCCGGGCGCTGGCGCGTGATCTTCATGCCATTGCGCAAGACCTCGATGATGAGGCGGCGGTGGCGGTGATGGTGCTTGCCGCCGATGTCGCAACGCACGGCTTTGGTATGGGCGAGGTTCATCTTCGGATCAATGCGGCGCAGATCCGCAACGCCATGCGGCCTGTCGACGGGCGGGCGGTGTCGGTGAGTGATGGCGCGATGTCGTCGCGCATGCTGATCGAACGGCTTGCCAACCGAATTCGGACGGAATCACCCTGGCAGATCAATTTTGCCAATCTTGATGCCGAAACGGCGGCGGGGCGGCGGCAGTTGATGCTGGCAACACAGATTCTGAAACATATTGATTCCGATCAGCCGATCCGGCTTTTGATCGCCGAATGCGAGCGGCCGATCACCATCATGTCGGCGCTGTATCTGGCGCATAAGTTCGACATTGCAGACAATCTCGATATCTCGCCGCTTTTCGAGACCGGATACGGTCTTGAACATGGCGACAAGGTCATTGACCAGCTTCTGCAGCAATCTGTGTTTGTCGACTATGTCAGGCGCCGCGGCAGGCTTGCCATCCAGACAGGTTTTTCTGACGCCGGTCGTTTCGTTGGTCAGATTGCCGCCAATATGGCCATCGAGAGGTTGCAGCTGAAACTGCTTCGCTCGCTGCGGAATCGCATCGGGGCGGGTGTCGATCTGCTGATTTTCAACACGCATGGCGAATCGCTTGGCAGGGGGGGCATGCAGGCGCCGATGACCGACCGTCAGGCCTGGCTGATGACACCCTATGTCCGGCATCAGGCGGCGACACTCGGCGTCGGGATCTATCACCAGTCCAGCTTTCAGGGTGGTGATGGATATCGGCTGTTCGGCACCGCCAGCCTTGCTGCCTCGACGATGCGCGGGTTGCTGGCCGCCGAGGCGCTGCCGCCGCAAGGCTGCGCCGATGATGCCTTCTACCAGAATACCGATTTCTCTCTCGATCTGTTTCTTGAACTGAAGACATGGCATGAGGCCCTTGTCGCCGATCCGAACTACGGTGATCTGATCGATCTCTTCGGGAGCAATCTGCTGCCGCCGACAGGTTCACGGCCGACCAAGCGGGTGGTGCAGGCCGGCGGTGAGCGGCGTGGCCCGTCCAAGATTCGCGCCATCGCGCATAACGCCATTCTCCAGCAGGTCGGGTTCCTGGCCAATGTGATATCCGGTATGGGCCGGGCGGCAACGGTGGATATTGATGAATTTGTCGAGATCCACCGCCAGTCGCCACGCCTGCGGCAGTGCCTTGACCATGTGCTGGCCGGCAAACAGCTTGGCTCGCTGAATACGGTTCTTGCCTATTGCCGGCTTGCCGATCCGGGGTTTTGGGTCAACCGCGCCTATCACGGCAAGCAGCAACGCAACCAGCGGGCGCTACGGCGTCTCGCCCAGCATCTGCGCGCGCGGCCCCGCTTTCGTGACATTCAGCAAACCGTCTGGGCGCTGCGCGACGATCTGGTCGATCTGTACCGGCTTGTCGAAAAGGTCGGCGAAGACAATGCGCGCGTCACTGGCGAGCGGCGGGGCGCGCTCGACCTTCTTCACGCCATCCGGCTTGCCGTGATCACCGACAGCCTGATGGTAATCTGCCGCACACCGAACCTTGGCGAGAGCAACCAATACAGCAATGACGATATCCTTGCGCTTGGGCTGTCATTGGATTTCGCCGGGGTGGCCGAGATTGTCCGCGACGCCTTCAGCCGTAAACAGGGGACTGCGGTCGGTGAGACGCTCGCCGAGCCCGAGACATATAGTGGTGAGACCAGTGGTAATTTCGCGGCTATTGAGCGGGAGATTCTCGCACCCATGCAGGAAAACCAGGTGCTGATTGATCGAATCACCCAGATGGTGTCGGCCCATTATGGCGCGCATGGCTAGGTATCGTCGCTGATAGCGCGGCTGATGTTGTTGCTGGCTCTATGGCCGACTCTCAGCAGAATTATCACCGCAAGCGCAAGATCGCTTTGATCATCGGACAAAAACCTGACAGAGTGACGCGGTCTTCCCGCCGATTGGCCATCCTGTGAGGCAGGAAGCGCAATCCTGACCGGATTACGCCCTGCATCCTGGACAAGATCATGACGGGGATAAGAAAATTGCATAGCCACGAAAACAAAACAGCACTGTTCAACCTCACATGAATCCAGCGCAATGGCATGCATGACGCACCAACAACCCGGTGCCGAGCCTTGGGAGTTATCATAATGATCAGACTAATTGCTAAATCACTCGCAGTGGGCCTTCTTGGGGTCCTTGCGTCGGCGTCCAGTTTCGCCGATACAAAAATCCAGTTCGCGCTGGACTGGAAATTTGAGGGGCCGTCCGCCCCCTATTTCCTGGCCATCGATAATGGCCACTTTGCCGCCGCCGGACTGGAAGTCGAGATTTCCCCCGGCAAGGGCTCGCTTGACGCCATACCAAAGGTGGCAACAGGCGCCTTTCCGGTTGGATTCGCCGACATCAACTCGTTGATCAAATTCCTTGATCAGAATCCCGGCGCGCCGGTGACCGCGGTGATGATGGTCTATGACAAGCCGCCATTTGCCGTTGTTGGCCGCAAATCCCTCGGCATTTCCGGGCCATCCGACCTCGAAGGTTCGGTTCTCGGTGCCCCGCCACCAGATGGCGCCTGGGCCCAGTTCCCGTCCTTTGCCAAGGCCAACAACCTCGACATGGACAAGATCAAGGTCGAGCCTGTCGGTTTTCCGACCCGTGAGCCGATGCTGGCAGAGGGCAAGGTTGATTCGGTTACCGGATTTTCGTTCTCCTCCTATCTGAACCTGGTTCGCCTTGGCGTGCCGGAGGATGACATCTCGACCATTCTGATGGCCGATCACGGATTGCAGCTTTATGGCAACGCCATCATCGTGAATACCGAGTTCGCCACGGCAAATGCTGGCACCATCAAGGATTTCCTCGGCGCAGTCGCCGCGGGATGGAAGGATGCCATTGCCAGCCCGTCTGCCGCTGCCGATGCGCTGGTGAAGCGTAACCCAGCCGCCGATGCCGCGCTTGAACAGCGTCGCCTCAGTCTGGCGATCGAGGCCAATGTTCTGACCGACCATGTGAAGGCAAACGGCATGGGCGCCATCGATGATGCGCGCTTTGCCGCCGCGATCGAGCAGCTCAGCGAAACCTACGAGTACAAGGCCGCTCCCGATGCGTCACTGTATTTCACCGATGCCTATCTGCCTGCCGGCGGATTCGCGCTGAACTAAAAATATCTGGGGCAGGGCGCCGTCATCATGCGGTGTCCTGCCTCTTTGCATGGCCGCCATCCCGTGACAGGATGTTTGCCATGGCCGAATCATTTCCGTGGTCGAATGAATGACAAATAGTCCAGACAGCAAGGCCGACAATGATGACCTCATCGTCATTGACGGCGTTACGCATACCTACAAGACAAATACCGGCCCACTTCCCGTACTTGACGATCTGACCGTCCGCGTTCCCCGCCATGGCTTCAGCGCCATAGTCGGCCCGTCCGGTTGCGGCAAATCCACCGTGACCCGCCTTGTTGCCGGTCTGATGAAACCCGATGCCGGCACTGTCTGGCTGCAGGGCGAGCGGGTGACATCCCCCCGGTCGACGGTCGGGATGGCGTTTCAGAATCCGGTCCTTCTGGAATGGCGGAGCATTCTGAAGAACGTCATGCTGCCGCTGGAAATCGTGCCAAGCAAGCTCAATGGGGCGGCCAAGGAGCGGCGCGCGCGCGACCTGTTGAAGCTTGTCGGGCTTGCCGGCTTTGAGGATAAGCGCCCGTCAGAGTTGTCTGGCGGCATGCGCCAGCGTGCCTCGCTGTGCCGCGCCCTGGTGCACCAGCCCGAAGTCCTGATCCTTGATGAGCCTTTTGGCGCGCTTGACGCCTTCACGCGTGAGGATCTGTGGCTGACGATGCACCGGCTCCGCGCCGAGGAACCCTTCACCGGGGTGCTGATCACGCATGACCTTCGCGAGGCGATCTTTCTTGCCGATGAGGTCATTGTCCTGTCTGGCCGGCCGGCGACCGTGCAATACAGCCTGCAACTTCCCGATACCGGGCCGCGGACGCTGGATCACCTCTATACGAGCGAGGCGACGGACACGCTGAATGTGCTTCGTGACCAGATCCGGATTGCCCGCGAAGGCGAGGAGGCCGGCCAATGAG
>CENJ01169758.1_pt1 | contig 11931 bp, 11 predicted proteins | sample 356161 | NCBI WGS metagenome assembly CENJ01 (sample SAMEA2619531, study PRJEB7988) | marine metagenome | biome: marine biome (ENVO:00000447); feature: surface water layer (ENVO:00002042); material: "saline water (ENVO:00002010), including plankton (ENVO:xxxxxxxx)" | depth 5 m
AATTATCGAGTCCAAGGATTTGCAAATTGGAGTTACTTTGCAAAAGCATTTTCGTGATGGATGAACCTGCAAATCCGCAAATGCCTGTGATAAGAATTTTGATTATTCGAGAATTTTTATTTTTGTTGAAAACCGCTTGTAAATATCGATGTAAGGCTCAGGCCAATATGTAAATATATATTCGTTTTTTCCTAAATAAGCATTGGGGAAATACTTCGGATCTCCTTCAAGAATAATTGGCTGTTCCGAATGGGGAAAGGTCTCTTCAATGATGAGAGAATGATGATAGCATGTACTCTTATTCATGGCAAATGCTCGTCTTTTGGTGCTGATCAAAATAAGAAAAATAGCACCCGCAAATGTACCCAATAAGGTTATGTTATGTAATTTCTGTTGAGTTAATTTCTGAAAAATATAACTCAAACCGCAAGCAACTAATAGTGTAAGTGCAATTTCCTTAGGAATGAAGTAGCGATCCACGAAAAGGTTTAGTGATGAAACATGGGATAATACCCAAAATATTAATGGTACACAGATCCAGAGAAATGATGTTACAATAATTGGGCTTGAGCTGTTAGATTCTACAGTATGTAAAGCTTCTTTATTCTTTTTTGTTTGCTTTGTTAATAGTACTGTGAAGGAAGGAATTAAAAAAGTTAGAATAAGATAGGAGTCATTATAGCAACCAAAAAGATCAGAGAATCCATTTGGTTTGGGCCAATTTCCAAGGTGAGAACTTTGCTGATTTAATAAAAGCAGATAAACGGGTAACGTGAAAATCCATACTGCGAATATTGAAAGAGGAATTCTTTTTAAAAAGAACTGCTTTTTTTTAGTAATCAGAAATGACAAACCCACCAATCCAGAAAAAATGATTCCAAGATAATGTACTTGGCAGAGGCAAAAATGGGCAAGAAATGTAAGCCAATTAATTCTTTTAGTATTATAATTGTCAATACTTTGCATGCTTAATACCCATACTCCGCACACGAAAAACATCGCGTAATGACGTGCTTCCTGTGCTTGTGCAAGTAGAAGATTTGATTGGGATGTAACTAAGATTGTGGCAACAAAGGCTATTCCAGAACCAAATATTTTTCGAGTTAACAGAAAAGAGAGTACAATTCCGATTAAAATAAAAATTAAGCTTTGTATTCTAAGCTGTTCAATAGAAGTTGGGAAAGCGAGTTGAAGACAAAAATTAAATAAAAAATAGAGTGGGGGAGAGAAGTTGATTCCCGTTAACATGGAGTTGTAAAATTCAGAAAAACTATCATGCCATACTCCATAGTATGAGTAACATTCATCTACCCAGGGTGCTTTGAGGCTTTGTAAGTAAAGAACCGAAACTGCAAAGATTAACAGAAATAGGGTAAGTAGGTATTTGGGACTTAGAAGTTTAATTTTAAAAATATTTCCAGTCACTCAGTCTTAAATCAAAGTGCCCTCTCTGCTCCTCAGGAAATTCGTTTCGGTTTATAGAATCTATGATTTGAGGAAGAAGCTGATAAAACTCTTTTGATCTGTCTCCAGGGTGAAGAGACCACGCTTGGTCTGTCATGAGGTCGGCTCGCCACATATCAGACTTCTCAAGAGCATGTTCGACCATGGCTTCCCAGCAAAGCATTTTACCATTTCCGAATAACCTGCTTTTGATCGGTTCTCTCCATGATAACCAAAGTGGTTTAAGTGGGAGCAAGCTTAGAAATCTTTCCCGGTGGATTAAGTAGTGCCGACTGGTGAAGTTTTTGAACAAATAAAGTCCTCTTTTTTCGTCACTCTTGTAAGATGTGCTTCCTTGATGTAAGGATCCATCTTTTGTCGGAGGTCCTCCTCTGGGTAGAACGCATAGAATGTCTTCGTTTTCCTCCATCACTCTTATGCCTTCCTGAATCCATGAAAAAGTAGGAGCTTCATAGAAAATCATATCGCAATCTAGGTGAAGAATATATTTCGAATCTGTGTCGATAAACTGCTTGAAGCTCCCATAAATTGGATATCCACGGAAGCAGTGCGTTTCTCTAAAGGGAAAATTAAATTGTAATCTGTTCTTTGATCGAATTGATTTTAAATCATAAGAGCTTTTTAGAAATTCGAAGTTAAAGTTATCTTGAAAGTTCTCTATCTTGTTCGTAATTTCATCCATGTTGCCTTGCGAGAGAGTACTACCCAAAACTCCAGACGGGTTTCTCGTATCGAGAATCAAAGTAATTTTACAAGATGCTTTTTCTAAAAATTTGATCAGGTATGGTATGGTTTTTTCGATGAATCTTACATCTGATCTGGCTATGAAAATAAATGCGTGGATTGAATTTTCCAATTGTTTTAAAGAAGCTCTTCCTTAACGAAGAGAGTATTCCAATACCAAAGGTTCTGCTTTCCTGTCCAATGAGCAGTTTGCTCATAAAAAGCGAAGGGCAAGTATCCGATGGGTTTTAGAAAATCAATAAGAGATTGTATCGAGTTAAAACGATCGTCTAGTCCAGTCTCTAAGTAAATAAAGTTAATTTTTTTCTCAGCTAGTGATTTGTAAGCCCCGTTTAAAACTTCAATCTCGTAACCTTCTACATCAATTTTAAGGAGGTCGATGCTGGCTGTTTTGAAATCATTTGTAACATAATCAATGGTTTTAACTTCAATATCTTCAGATTTAGAATCTTCCGCTGATGGTGTATTTAGGTCATCACGCAAGGAGTGAATAACCGATGCACCTTGTAGGAAAATCTTAGTTTTTTTATTTGCTTCTCCAAGTGCAATATGGTGAGAGGATTGATTCTTTAAATGACTGCAATTATTTCTAAGAAAATAGTAATTTTCAGAAACTGGTTCGAAGCTTCTAATTGAAGCTGTTGGAAAATCCCCAGCAAATTTAAGAGTTGTTTCACCTTTGTGTGCACCTACATCCCATATTTCATTTATTGTTGAGGAACTCAAACTAAGTGGGTCGTGTTTAAGGTCAGTGCCTTTAGGCAGAGAATTCCGATATAGCTTACAACTTGTAAACTGTTCAAAGAGTTTTTTAGTAAATACTTTTATTGTCTAATGGTTAAATTAAGAGAGATTCTAGATTAGAAAAATCTTTATCTGGCGTAATTGTATCCATGCATTTTATGTTATGTGTACATGCCTCGTAACCTATATGAATCCGACAGGGACTACACTCTGGGCTACTGCTAAGATTTACATTATCGGAATAGCCAAAGCAATCTACAGGACGAGAACCACCAAAGATAATGGTACTAGGAATATTTAATCCATTTGCGATGTGCATTAGCAAACTATTAGGGCCTATAAAATAAAGGGCTTTCGAGAGGATAGCTGCGGATTCTCGCATCGATAATTTTCCGGTATACGATGGACACCATCGAAAGTGGGTGTTTTGTCGTCTCCCTGTTGAATGATGAAGAATTTAGCTTTTAAATTTTGTATTAACTCTGACCAATTTGTTTCAGACCAATCTTTAACGGGTTCTTTGCTCTTGTTGAAAAGCTTTGCCTATATTTTGAATGATGGAATCTACGGTGATTTGTTGCATGCTGTCGTCGATTTGGTCTGTGTCCTCTCCTCGAAGCCAAGAAGGTGAATCGTCTGTAGAAGGCAGTGATACATTTATATTGTCAGGGTAACCTAAGCAGTTAACCGGTCTGGCTTTACCGAAAATAATAATAGATTTGATATCTAACCCATTAGCAATGTGCATCAAGAGACTGTCTGGACCAATGAATAATTGACACTGTGACAAAAGTGAGGCTGATTCACGCATGGTACATTTACCAGCAAAGCGGTGAACTCCCTGGAATTTTGGTTCTTGATTGTCACCCAAGTGAATAATGGAAAAGGTTTTTGAAAGTTTATTTATTGTCTTTTTCCAATTATCCACGTGCCAGTTCTTGACCTCTTCCTTGCTCCTGGTAGAAAAAGCAATCAATGGTTTGGACAGTTCAGATATCTGTCTTCGTGCCCAGTTTGATTCCTTGGGCAAGAGATGAAAATATGATTTGTACTCGTATTCTTTAATACCCAATCGCAAGAGGTTATGTTCAACCACATTTTCGTTTTGTTCGTTTCGGACTATTAGTTCAAAATAACTTGAATCGAAGGAGTAGAAGGTTTCTGGTTGATTGACAGAATCAATTTCGGGGTCGTGCTCGATTAGCTCAGGATAGGGAGTTATACAGTTGATTTTTAAGTTGGAATATTTTTTTTTAATACACCTAATTACATTTGCTGTGATCAAGGTATCTCCACGGGCTCCGAGGCGGTTGACAACGGTAAGCCAATTACCTTTTGAATTGAGTTTTTGAATGCTGTGAATTAACCTACTGTTCATCCACCATCTTAATTTTGACCAAAATTTAAATGGATATGATTGGTAAAATGGATAAAGAAGAGGTTGGAGTTCTTTTTTTTCTCCTGGAATTTGTCCATAATCTTTCAATTTTGAAAATTAAGATTTTTAGCAAGAAAAAGACCGACTTCTCCGTCCCGCCCTACGGCTTTTTGTGGTGGACTCGATTTGATGACTTGGAACCCAAAGTCATTTAGCTTCTGCTCGATCTGAGGCAGACTACCGCCGCCGGAATGCCAGCTATGCCACTCCATAACGAGAAATCTTGTGTGTTCTAAAATCGAAGGGTAATTTATGATTAATTCCCATTCTCCACCTTCTATATCGCACTTAACTAAATCATAAGATCTTGAAGTGGGAGAGAAAACATCTGAGGATTTTAGAGTATTGGCATAATAAGATCTGTCTTTACAGTCAGATTTGAAAATAGAACCCGCCATGAACGGTCGATCAAAAAATTTTATGCGTGGCTTTTCAGGATTTCCGACAGCACGTTGCAGATATTGAAATCTGTTTTGTAGTCTAGGTAATTTGATCAATTTTTCAAGAGACCTGCTACAACGAAGGGAAGGCTCTATTAGGGTTGAATGTATTTTATCCTGAGAGCGCTTTGATTGAAGCCAAAGACTAAAATAACCATAATTAGCCCCTATATCCAAAACCTTTAAAATATTTTCGTTGGGTATGAAATCGGAATACTCTTGCTTAATGAAAATTTCTGAAAAGGTATCGTAGGCGTCGTTTTCACAAAGATATGCCCGATAATCATCCTCCAAAGAAACGGAATGATTGAATTCATGAAAGTAATCTGCATGAAGGTGTGCTAGAATTGCTCTTCGGAAGTAGGTGATTTTGAGAAGGTTGGACCAAAGAGCCTTCATTTAAAAAAAAGTATGTTTTTGAGTTTTCTTCTGACGCAATCTGCGGAGAATTTTTTCAAGATTGTTGGGCAAGCAGTTGACAAGTACTTGCTACTTTCCTTGTACTTGCTACCTAGGTTCTCTAAGTTTTCTATCAACTTTGATACCGACCGCTCATGGATTCGAAGACCAATATTGTTAGCTTGTAGTATTCTATTTGTTGCGGTCTCCTTGGGTCCGTAAGATAAGATTGGGCGTCTGGAAGCAATGAGTTCAGGAAGCTTCGTTGGAAAAGAGTAGCGATAGTGACGGTGTTTATGATTATTGAATGAGGAAGGAATGACAAAGCAATGAGCTTTTTCCATGATCTCAAACTTTCTTTCAAGAGGCATGACAATTCCATGATGTTTACAGCCATCTGAATGGATTGAATCTTCAAGGAAATGTGCGGGCTGCCTTTGCCCATACAAATGAAATTCAATCCACGGGCTCTTCTTCCGAATTTGAGATACCGCTTCAAAAAGGTCTTCAATGCAATCACCATGGAGGTGCGAGAAAAGACCGCCAATAAAGCTTAATACAAAGGGGTTTTGCTCAGAGAATGTTTCAACCTTTATTGGAGGAATTTCAGAACAAGTTTGTTCAGCTCCGTTATGCAAGACTTCGATGTCTTTTCTTCCGAGCGTTTGTTCGTACATAGACTTCATTTCCTCTGTGATGCAAACGATTTTATTTGCACTGTGAAGAATCTTCTTAGAAGGAGTTAGTTCAAATTCTGGCGAATGATCTGCTAAATGAACTATGATAGGGATTTTTCTTTTTTTTGCTACCCAGTGAGCGTACTTCATGCACTCTGTTGAATAAATAAAGGCATAAACAGAAGAAAATTTTTCCGAAAGGTGTTTCTTAATCCATGATGAAGAGTACAAGCCTCTCCATTCTGGAGTCATGCCCATTAAAAAAGATGGGAGAAAACGACTGGACCGATGATAGGGCACTTGAGCCAACAAATATCCGAAACTATCGCCATATTCTTTAAATGCTGTATCAGTGTAAAGCACTTGATGGTTAATATCCCTAAACATGCAATTAAGGGTTACCCCAAACCCGTTTGGAGTTCCTGGTGGTGTTTCGGTAACTAAAAGTATATTTCCTTTTTTAATTTTTTCTTCTCAAATTGGATTTAACGATTTGTTTAATGGTATCGCTCAGTGAGTGATGTAGTGAAAAAGCGGGGTAGTGAGATTTGATTTTAGACAAATCGCTGTAATAACAGATATGATCACCAATGCGGTTACCCTCAAGATACTCGTAATTTTGAGGGATTCCAGAATGGGTTTGGCAAATCTCGAACGCCTCTAGTATAGAGCAACTGTTTTCTTTTCCACCACCTAAGTTGTAAACTTCACCTGAACGCGGAGACTTGAGAAATAAATCGATGAAATGTGCCACATCTCCCGAGTGAATATTATCCCGGACCTGCTTGCCTTTGTAACCGAAGATTTTGTAAGTCGTTCCATCTAGGTTGCACTTTACGAGGTAACTCAGAAAACCGTGCAGTTCTACCCCTGAGTGGGATGGCCCAGTCAAGCAACCACCCCGAAGGCAGCATGTCGCCATGCCAAAGTAGCGTCCATACTCCTGTACCATTACATCTGCAGCTACCTTGGAGGCTCCGAAAAGCGAATGCTTGCATTGATCTATTGAGAAACTCTCTGGAATTCCGCTAGCGTAGATCGGGTCTTCATAATCCCAACGCGTGTCAAGTTCCTTTAGTTTGATTTCATTAGGACCGTCGCCGTAAACTTTATTAGTGGATAAATGAACAAATGGAGACTCAGGACATGCTAAGCGGGTTGCTTCAAGTAGATTTAAAGTGCCAACTGCATTTACATCAAAATCTTCACAAGGGATTTCTGCAGCCTTGTCATGAGATGGTTGAGCAGCAGTGTGAACAATTGCATCAGGTTTAATCTCAACGAACAAACTGAATACTTTTGCTCTATCTCTAATATCCACTGCATGATGATCAAAGTGGGGGAGAGCATTTTTCAATTCCTTTAGTCTCCAAGATGTATCCCCTTGTGGACCAAAGAATTTTGCTCTTTGGTTGTTATCAATCCCATGTATTTTATGTCCAAGATTTGAAAAGTATGCACAAACCTCAGAACCAATGAGCCCGGAAGAACCAGTCACTAAAATCTTCATATTTTAATTATTCCTTAAAAAAATAGCATCTACTTGAAGTAGTTCGCTTGTTTTTTCATTTTTAAAACCTGGTGAAATATGAATAAGACAAAATCCCAAATCATACATATACTGGTACATTTCTTGAAACAGTACATCGTCTGCGTAGAGTTTTTTAAATGACATTTCTAATTGCAGCATTTTAATTTTGTTCAAGCTTTTACTGGCTCCAAAAAGTATCTTTTGTTCGAAACCTTGTGCATCAATCTTTGCAAAGATATTCACTTCTTTTCTTTGAATACTAGGCAGTAAAGTATCTAATTTTTGTACTTTTACTTGAATTTTTTCGTTTGTAAAATGTGACTCAGGGAAAGCATCTTGATGACTTTTTAGCATCTCTGAAAGAGAACTACTCTCACTATATTTTGACAAATGGAAGTCAGCTTCTTCGTCTTTGTCTCCGAGTGCGACTTTTACCACATCCCAATTGAGATCCGATTTCGCCCTTGCCGCAATTTTTTTATAAGCTGAATCTTGAGGTTCAAATGATATTATCCTGCCCTTGTAATGGTTTTTACGTAAGTTTCCCGCCCAGTAACCTGTACTTGCACCTACATCCAAAATAAGATCAATCTCATACTTATTTAGTAGTTCCTGGTTAAAGCCCTCAGGGGTGGAAACAAAAGGAACAAATGACCAAGATTGGTTTTTTTTTCGTATAATAACTCCAAATTTGGATAAGAGAGTTTTTAACCAAAAATTAAATAATTTCATTTATATTTAACCAACGATCTGAATAGTTTTAATCTCTGAGATTTGTAGACTTTCTTTCAGTCAAAATTTCTTCAAACCATGACAAGTAGCTATCCAACATTCTAGTTTCAGTGTATAAATTCATGGCACGCTCTTTACTTGCTATTCCCATTTTTGCTAGAAGCGTATTGTTGCCAATTAAACCTAATAGTGAATCGATAATTTCATTGGTTTGATGATTAAAGAAACAATAGCCCGTTTTATCGTGGACTATTTGTTCTGGTATACCACCTACTCTGCTGCCGATAACCGGCAAACCACAATGCATGGCTTCTAAAATTGTCGTTGGGAAATTCTCAGCATTGGCAAGGTGCAAATATATGTCCGAGATTTGATAATATTTAACGATTTCTTCTCTATCGTGTATCCATCCCATGCTTTTTAATTTTATATTTTCTCCAAAAAATTGATCTTCAAAAGTGTCGCCCAATACAAGAAAAGTGATTTGCATATTTTGTGAATGCTTTGCCAAGCACTTAAGTAATTTCAAAAGATTTTCAAAGCCTTTCGTGGGATTTTTAGTTGCCGCGTTACCAATAAAAAGAATAATCTTTTCACTAGAAGCATATCCTAATTCTTTTCTTAATTTATTTCTATCTCCGATTTGGAAGATTGCCTCATTTACCCCATTAGGAATGTGTCGAAATTCAACTGAACCCTCTCCAAGAATAGATTGCTTTGCCATATTATTTAGCCATTGAGAAGGTGCTGAAACATAAAACTTTGATTTTTGGTATATATTCTTCTTGCGATTCTGATTCCACTTACATGCATCTCTTTTAGTTGCTATCGGTCTATCCGGGTAAGGACATTTAATGCATTGGCTTTTCCATTGTTCACATTCATATGGGTGGACGCAATGACCAGTGAACATCCAACAGTCATGCAAAGTAATAAATGTTGGAAAGTTTAGGGAAATTTTTGCAAGCTGTTTAAGGTCGAAAAAATCACTATGCAGATTGTGGCAATGCACAATATCTGGAATCATTTCCGCTTTTGTTACGATTTGTTCAGTACCAGGATAGTTGAAATCTTCTAATCCAATGGAGGATTGAAATTCCCTTAGGGGTTCTGTCCATGGAAGAAAATGTGATAGTACTTTTGGAACAATTGGGATATTTGCTTGTAAATTTTTATTCAAAAGACTTTTGGTCTGTCGATAAATAATATTACGTTTTTTTTCGTTCGGAACTTCATAAATTGCCTCCCAATTGGAATTTCTGTGCCGTACGGCCATTCGAGTTTGATTGCCCGCGCCTATGTAGCCTCGAAGTAATGCACAGGCTATTTGGTTAGCTCCGCCACCATTTTCTTCGGCATGAATTTTAAGTATTTTCAAAAATTCAAAACCTCAACCGTATACAGAATGCAACCATTTCCTGAAATTATCTCCTGATAGGTCGGGAACTTGGAACCTTGGAATTTCGAAAATGTTTGAATGTCGATCAACCCGGCAGGAATTTACTGAAAATGCGCTTTCAAAACCGGCCTCATCGACGACCTGAACGGCATCTTTTCCATAATTTTCACTAAACCCGAATGGATAAGAAAAAGTAACCGTATTTTCATTTATTATTTTCCCTAATTCATTTTTACTCGCAACGATTTCCTGCTTCATCCTTTTGTAAGGTAATCTCGACAAAGCACAGTGATTGACGGTATGGGCTCCAAAAGTAAATAAAGGAGAAGCATTAAAACGAATTAACTCTTCTTTATGCATCGCTCGATAACTTTGCCTACAAACAGGTGCCTCCGAGCACTGTTCCCATAGTTGATTTAAGCAATTCTCTCGTTCATTTATACCTAGTGTTTTGAGTAATTTCTGACAAGATAAGAATGCTTCTAGACGAGGATTATTTAATGCATCTTGTGCTGCATTCCAACTTCTAAGAACTATAGATTTTTCTTTATCCAAATTATCCCAGGGTGCCAAAGAAAAATCAATTTTTGAATCTCCGCTCTCTATACTTATGTTTTTCGGCAGTTCGTGTTTGCAAAGAAAATATTGTTCAAGCTCGTCCCACCAAAACTCCCGAACTTTGCCAATATAACCAGTTGCGATAAAAAACAAGCATGGCAATCCATGTTTTTCTAAAAGCGGTTTTGCCACTTCTAAATTATCTAGATAACCATCATCAAATGTGATGCAGACCGACTTACTCGGTAGTTTGTCTTTTTTTAAGGCAACAACTAATTCTTCGTAACTAATCACATTGAAATTTTTTTCTTAGAAAGAAAAACATCCATACTCTAGAATAATATCCACGCCATTCCGGTATCAGCCCTATTATAAATAAGAATATTCCTTTTCTTGATTTATGATAGGGGCAATGACCGTGAATATAATTCTTTCCTTTTACAGAAGAAATAAATGAACTGTCTGTATATAGTACATCATGAATTATCCCGGCAAATAAGTTTTTCAGAGTCACACCAAAACCATTAGGGGTACCCGGAGGAGTTTCTGTAACTAGAAGTACTTGTTTTATAGGAGTCTAATTATTCGAGTGAGTTGAGGTCGGTTATCCAAGAATTAAGAATTCTTAATTCTTCATCTTTAACAAAATCTTTTTTGGAGAGAGATGTGTAACAGTCCATAAGATTATCAATTATTGAATTAGAAGTTTTGCAATTTTGGTAGATAATTTGAAAGATTTCTTCCATATTTGAGAACATGGAGACTTCAGAACAAAAATCATTCATAAGATTATGATCATTTCTTTCTTGATAAGATGTAGCATTGTAAAATCCCCAATTTTTGGAGGAAGTATTAATCACAGATTGTGCTACATATCCTCTAAGAATATCCGTGAATCTAAAACTAACTGTTGATGGTAAATATAATAATGGGAACAGTTCTGTATCGAGCCATATAGTGTTTTGTGAATTAAATGCACAAAAATTATTTGTACCCATTAGAAGTGCAGATTTGTTCAGGAATTTTGGTGTTACTTTAAAAATTAAGCGATGGATAGCGTCAATATCAGGGTCTCCATCTACCATGCATTGCCAAAGTCCAACATTTTTTGCAGATGTACTTAAAATGTCGTTGGAATTGATTCTTGATTTTTCATCATTAATCAGACTAAGTGGAAATCCTCTTGGCCAAAATGGTTTATCAGAATTTGAGAAATATGAGTAAATATTTTTGAATAATATTTTTTCAGAATTACAAAGTTGATATTTGTCAAAATTAGAACTGAATAAACGGTTCCATTGAGTGAAAATTGGGAAATTATCATCATCGGTGTCGATAATTGCTTGTGCACCCTTTTCAATTGCATACAAATAACCAAGGTTTTTTCTAGTGTAATGGTTTTCAGGTAGAAGGGAAGGGGTAGTAAATTCTGACTTTAATTGCTCATCTAAGCTTGTGAAATTACATTTCGAATGATTCCATGAACTTGGAGTCTTTTTGTCTCCTACGACAATCGTATGGTTTCCAGTAATTTTCATCCAGTCTGATACACGCTCATCAGGACTGTTGATTGTAGTGAGAACAGTAAATATTTTCGAATTGGTCATTAGTTATAAGAACTCAACTTGATTGGATGAATATATAATTCGTCCTTGCTGAAGATTTCGCCAATTTTATCCAACTTATTATTTATAGTTTTCAACCTGTTGATTATTTCTTCGCCGTTCCAATATTCAGTTCCTGAATAATTAGAATCCTTTTCTGTCCTTATCTCTGAACCAGATAATATGAGAGCTGTAGCAACG
>CENJ01117973.1_pt1 | contig 11927 bp, 13 predicted proteins | sample 356161 | NCBI WGS metagenome assembly CENJ01 (sample SAMEA2619531, study PRJEB7988) | marine metagenome | biome: marine biome (ENVO:00000447); feature: surface water layer (ENVO:00002042); material: "saline water (ENVO:00002010), including plankton (ENVO:xxxxxxxx)" | depth 5 m
TTCATCAATAATTAAAACAATTGGCTTTGAAGTTAAACTCTTAACCTTCCTCAAAGTTTCTAGTGGTGAATAAAAAAACTCCCCTTTATATTCACTTTGTTTTAAATTTCTGTAGCCAATTTCAACATAGTCAATTGGAAGTTCTTCCATTGCTTTTAAATATTTATTTACCAATTGAGATTTAAAATCCCAATTGGTATAATATCCTCCATCTCTTAATGTACAATCAAGTATTTTAAATTTTTTCATGTTTATTTTTTTAGCAGCCAACTACTTGACTGTATTTTATCTCCTAATCCATCAATCAATTCAACACTATATTTATTACAGATATCTTTTTCTGGGCAATTTTCATTATTTTGATCTCCTCCATTGGCAAATGCTAATTTGAATTTTTCTCCAAACTCTTTAGCGATGGACTCAATTGTCTTGCATACAGTTCTATCATTATCAATTGAAAGAATTACTTTATCCACAGCTTTAATATTAGAGACTATGAATATGCGCTCATTTTCATCCTGAAAATCCTTACTTCCCTTAAGCTTTCTCTGATTATCATTATTTACTATTACAAATAATTTGTCTGCCTGCTTTTTAGCATTATTGAAATACTCTAAGTGACCTTTGTGAATTGGGTTAAAATATCCGGATACGATAATTACTTTTAGTTTACTCAAGTTTGAAAAAATTGATAATTAATTTTTGATATTGCTAGTAGTACATAACTGGTATATCATAGTTTAAAACTATTTACCGATTGAAATTTTATTTTTATTCTGATTTATGTTTCTGCCGTCAAATATTATTTTTGATTCTTCTACATCTATAAGTTTGAATTCTTCCCACTCAGTAAGTATAACAAATGTGTCACATATTTTTGTTTCACTTATTTTTTCAACAATAGTTATTCTTTTATCATTCAAATTTGCTTTTGTGTCCCATAAACTTTCCATATCATTTAATATAGTTCTCTTATGAACCATGGGATCATAAATTGTAATAGATGCACCGCTTTTATATAATATTTCAGAAACTTTAATTGATGCAGATTCTCTACTATCATTAGTATTTGCCTTAAACGCCCAACCCAATATTGCAATATTTATACCGGTCAAATTTCCGTTGAAATAATCAACAACTTTTTGTGCAAATCGCTCTTTTTGATTATCATTTATTTTTACAACCTGATGCCAATATTCAGCCTCTTGTTCAAGTCCATAGAATTTACATAAATAAACTAGATTAAGAATATCTTTTTGAAAACAGCTACCTCCAAAACCGGCAGAAGCTTTTAAAAACCTAGGCCCAATTCTATGATCCATACCTATAGCCTTTGAAAGCTCATCAATATTAGCTCCTGTTTTCTCGCATAGTCCAGACAGGCTATTTATAGAGGAAATTCTCTGAGCTAACATGGCATTTGAGGCTAGTTTAGAGAGTTCGGAGGACCATACATTTGTAGTTAGAATCTTTTCTTTCGGAATCCAATTAGCATAAATATCAACTAAAGCTTTAACCGCATTTTGTCCAGACTCTGAATCATCCCCTCCAATTAATACTCTATCTGACTTAAACAGGTCTTGTATAGCCGTTCCTTCAGCTAAAAACTCAGGATTGGATAAAATTTCAAAATGAATATCTGTAGAGTTTTTGTATAATATCTCTTTTACCTTTTCTGCAGTTTTAACAGGAAGGGTAGATTTTTCAACAACGATTTTATCTTTTTTTGAATACCTTGCAATATCTCTGGCACAAGACTCTATGTATTGAAGATCAGCTTTCATACCAGCTCCTTCCCCTTCAGTTTTAGTAGGTGTATTTACAGCCATAAAGATCATTTCAGCTTTCTCAATATTACCAGCAATATCGTCTGAAAAAAATAGATTTCTCCCACGAGCTTTTTTTACAACATCTGAGAGTCCTGGCTCATATACAGGTAAATTATCTAAAGGACCTAGCCACGCCTTTATTCTTTCAGGATTAACATCAACAACTGTTACATTAATATGAGGGCATTTTAACGCGATAACTGACATAGTAGGACCTCCTACATAACCAGCACCAATACAACAAATATTTTTAATTTTCATTTTATTTTCTATTATAATCGTCTTCTATTCTAACAATATCATCTTCACCAAAATAAGTTCCAGTTTGAACCTCAATAAATACAAGAGGAGTATCACCACTATTTAGTATTCTATGCCTGGATTCTTTATTAATTTTTATTGATTCCCCTGCACTAATTTTTTTTTCTACACCATCTACTGTGACAATTCCTTGTCCTTTTATTATAGTCCAAGTCTCTGCCCTTTTCATGTGATATTGATAGGATAGTCTACCTTTTGGATTAACTTCTATTCTTTTAATTTTATAGTCCTCGTTATTATCTATAACAAAGTATCTCCCCCATGGTCTTTCAGAATTATTCATTTATTTATTTTTCATCTTTATTAAATATTACTATATGTGGCTTATCTGATAGAAATTTAGATGCCAAGTAAAAACTAACTTTTCGTTTAATTAGCTTTTCAATTTTTTCTTCTAGTTGACTTATATATTCAAAATTTAAGTACTGACCTACCAATACTACCTCTATATTTTTACTATCAATACCCTTTGCATAGTCTTCAATTAAAATTATTTTTTTGACATTACCCATCCTCTCAATTACTGTACTTACCAGATCCTCCAGTCCAAGGTGTTTATAGACAACTTTTTTTAATGTATCAAATAAAGGGTGATCAGTGTTTGCTTTATACTCAACCTTATTGTTAACTTTTAATTTTCGCAAATAACCTGCATGTTCAAGATGGTTAAGCTCTTTTCTTATTCCATTTGTAGACTCGCCCATCTCATTAGCTAATCCATTTAAATGACCCTTATTGGCCTGTGAAACAAAAAACTTAATTAAGAGTCTAAGTCTAGTCTTTGATGTAATAAGTTCTCCTAACATTAATTTATTTTTATTTTTTCATGGCTCCGCCAGATATGTCACATAAAACATATAAAGCTAAAGTCATAAAATTGTTTAAATTAAGCAGCTTCCAGTCTGAGTGTAACAATCACACCTAAACTTTCAAGTTGTAACTTAATTTTATTTTTTTGAATCTCTATAACTCTCCCAATCTTCCCTGCAAATAATCCTTCAGAGATCTTATGTAATTGACCTTTTGTAAAGTTTGTTAACGAAACTGATTGGAACTCACCGTTAAGATATTTTTTCATCAATTCAATTTCCTTTTCTCTGACCTCTGCAGGCTTCCCTAACCAAAACATATAGCGAACTACACCAAAAACAGAAAAAATATCATTACGCCTACCTTCTTCAATTAAAACAAAAACATATGAAGGTATAAGAGGTTTAAGTATTTTCTTTTTACGATCAGAGTATTGCTTAATAATTGTTACTGTTGGACAATAACAAGAAATACCAATTTTATTCAGCTGTTCTGTAACCTTTATCTCTTGATTAGCTTTAGTGTATATTACAAACCACTTCTTCATTTTTATTATTCATAATTAAACCTAACTTTATTATTCCAATAAATTAAATTTTTCATTAACAAGCAACAAAAGTACTTAAAAAAAAGTATATTATTGATATATTTTTATTTTTTTATATATCCTATCTTTTAAAAAATGATTTTAACAATAGATACAAAGAGTTTAATATTAATTTATATTTGTTTAAACAATGTAAATGATGAATATTTTAGTTACAGGAGGTGCCGGTTTTATTGGGACGAATCTAATTAAAAGTTTAATTGAAAAAGGATTCAATGTAGTATCTATAGATAATTATTCGACCGGAAGCAAATCAAACGAAATTCAAGATGTAAAGTACTACAATCTTGATATTGAAAAAATATCTATAATCAAAGAATCAATCGATATATGCTTTCATCTTGCAGCACAGTCAAGAGTTCAACCATCCTTTGAAGACCCTGAAGAATCTTTTAGAATAAATGTTTTAGGAACCTCCAAAGTTATGGAATGGGCAAAAACAAATAAAGTAAAGATCATATATGCTGGATCTTCTTCAAAACACCATGATCCATCAGACTCTCCATATGCAATGTATAAATTTCTTGGGGAAGAAGTATGTAAACTATATAAAAGATCATACAATGTTAATGTTGAAATTGCAAGATTTTATAATGTTTATGGACCAGGAGAAAATATAGATGAAAAATTTGGTAATGTAATAGGTATATGGAGATCAAAAGTAATTAAAGGTGAGCCACTTCCAATTGTTGGCGATGGTAAACAAAAAAGAGATTTTATACATGTTTATGACATAGTAGATGGGCTTATTAAAATAGCATTAACAGATATAAATCATAATGATGCATGGGAACTTGGTACAGGAATTAATTATAGTATAAATGAATTATTTAAATATTTTAAAGATAAATTTGATGTAAAATCAATAAATATTCCAGATCAACCAGGAAATTACAGGCAAACATTAAGAGAAAATGATGATTCATTAAAATTATTAGATTGGAAGCCAATGGATAGGCTCAAAGAACATATTAATAGTTTTAATTAGATAAATGTTACATCTAAAACTTAAAAATCAATGAAAAATGTTTTAATAACCGGGGGAGCAGGGTTTATTGCCCATCACCTTATATTTTATTTGTTAAGTAATACAGATTGGAACATAATATCTTTGGACAGACTTGATTACAGCGGAAATTTGAATAGATTAGATAGTGTTTTATCAAAACTAACTGCCGAACAAAAATCAAGAATTAAAATAGTGTTTCACGACCTTAAGTCTGAAATCAATCCATGGATAAAAAAAGAATTAGGGGATATTGATATCATACTTCATTTAGCAGCAGGATCTCATGTTGATCGAAGTATTGATTTCCCAATGGAATTTGTGTTAGATAATGTTGTTGGAACTGCCAATATATTAGATTATGCCAGATATATTAATGATAAAAAGGGACTAGAAAGGATTATATATTTTAGTACTGATGAGGTATTTGGTCCTGCAATAAAAGGAATTGATTACAAAGAAAATGATAGATATAACTCGACAAACCCATATAGTGCAACAAAAGCTGGAGGTGAAGAACTAGCAGTTGCATACGAGAATACATATGGATTGCCTGTTTATATTACACACACTATGAATGTTTTTGGAGAAAGACAGCATCCAGAAAAATTTATTCCAATGTGTATAAAAAAAATACGTGATGGAGAAACTGTAACTATACATTCAGATAAAACAAGAAAGATTCCTGGCTCACGTCATTATATTCATGCTGAGGATGTTGCTGAAGCCATACATTTTTTATTAACTAATAAAATTGAACATAAACCTGATTTTGGAGGAGCTAAATGTCCAAAGTTTAACATAGTAGGTTCTGAAGAACTTAATAATCTTGAGCTTGCAAAAATAATTGCAACTTCTCAGGGAAAAGAGTTAAAATATAAAATGGTAGATTTCCACTCATCTAGACCGGGTCATGATTTAAGATACTCTCTTTCTGGAGAGAAAATGAAAAAATTAGGCTGGACACCATCAATTAAACTTACTGAAAGGATCAAACAAGTAGTTGATTGGTCTTTAAAAAATGATAATTGGATAGAGCTATAATCAATAAGGCTTGTTTATTATAATAAATAGTTTAATTTTGCAGTTCAAAAATTAACAATGTACGCAGTAGTTGAAATACAGGGAAGTCAATTTAAAGTTACAAAAGATCAAAAGCTTTTTGTAAACAGAATTGATGCTAAGGAGGGCTCAAAAGTTACTTTTGATAATGTTTTGCTTTTTGATGATGGAAAAAAAGTTCAAGTTGGCAAGCCTAATCTATCTGGAACATTAGTTGAAGCTAAAGTTATTTCTCATCTTAAAGATGAAAAGGTTATTGTCTTTAAAAAGAAAAGACGTAAAGGATATAAAGTTAAAAATGGTCATAGACAACCAATAACTGAAATTGTTATTCATGATATAAGTGAGAAAAAAGTCTCTTCAAAAAAAGAAGCAGTAAAAACAGAAAAGACAACAGCTACAAAGAAGACAACAGCTACAGAAAAGACAACAGCTACAAAGAAGACAACAGCTACAAAGAAGACAACAGCTACAAAGAAAACAACAGCTACAAAATAAATAGTTATGGCACATAAAAAAGGAGTTGGTAGTTCAAAAAACGGTAGAGAATCAGAGTCTAAACGCCTTGGGGTTAAAATTTTTGGTGGACAAATCGCTCAAGCTGGTAATATAATTGTTAGACAAAGAGGTACAGTTCATCACCCTGGTGAAGATGTCTACCTTGGAAAGGATCATACTCTTCATGCTAAGGTTGACGGTATAGTTTCTTTCAAAAAGAAATCTAATAATAAATCATACGTTTCAATAATATCTAAATAGTCTAAAATTTATTTAAATTGATTCTGTTGTCAAACATGGATTAATATGAATTAAATTTTGAACCTAGAAAGTTTAAGGATGCATACAGATATCAAACATTTAGATTGATTATCTTCAATATCATTAGACCTACTCAAGCTATTTCTAAATTCACCATTTAACAAAATCAATTACTTTTTTTAAAAACTAAAAATTTAAGGCCCAAGAAATTAATTATTGCTGATAAAGAGGTTGCTCCAAAAAAGGGAATATATCCTGAGAAGAACTCTATTAGAAATTTATGAGTATAATAATTTATCACCATCGTTGACAAATACAATAACGAAAATGCAAATGGTTCCATAATCCCCTTGGCTTGAGATTTAAATGTGATTTTTTTATTCAAAAGATAACTGTTTAAAAACCCCATTATATATGACAAACCTTTTGAAAAATTCACATCTATTTTAAACACATAAAAGAAAATGTTATAAAACGTGAAGTCTATTAAAAAAGAAACTATGCCAATTGAAAAAAAGGAAAAAAATTGTTTAAATATTTTTTCAATTTTCATTAATTAAAGTTAATATTTTTTAAAGTATGTTATACTTTTTATATGCATTTTTCTTATTACTTTTGGATTGATGAAAATTCTTGTAACTGGAGGAGCTGGATTCATTGGAACAAATTTATGCTCTTCACTTTCAAAAGACCATAATATATATTCTATTGACAACTATTCTATAGGTTCCAAATTAAACCACGTAGAGGGAGTCTCTTATATAGATGGTGATGTTGTAGATATTTTTGATCATTTTGATAAAAACGATTTTGATATTTGTTTTCACCTTGCAGGTCTCTCAAGGATTCAGCCATCTTTTACTATACCTCTTAATACTTTTCACGCAAACACTACAGGAACTCAAAATGTTTTAGAATGGTGTAGAACAAATAAGACAAAAGTTGTTTACTCTGGTTCCTCTTCAAAGCATCATGATCCATATCAATCTCCATATGCTCTATATAAGTATCTTGGTGAAGAAATTTGTAAGATGTACAAGCAAGTTTATAACATGGATATTGAGATTGCCAGGTTCTATAATGTTTATGGTCCAAAAGAAATAATTGATGGAGACTGGGCGGCAGTTTTAGGAATATGGAGAAGGCAAATAAGAGATGGAAAAAATATAACAATAGTTGGAGATGGTGAGCAAAGAAGAGATTTTACTCATGTTCAGGATATAGTAAATGGTCTTATAAAAATAAGTGAATTTAAGAAAAGACATCATGATGCTTGGGAATTAGGGTCTGGTAAAAACTATTCAATAAATGAATTAGCTTCTTTTTTTATAGAACGATTTGGATGTGAAGTAAATTATATTGAGGATCAGCAAGGCAATTATAGAGAAACATTAAGAGAGCATGATGATGCACTTGAAGAACTTGGTTGGCGACCTAAAGATAGATTGAAAGATTATGTAATGAATCTTTAATTTCTTATGAAGAAAAAAATTTTAATTATTGGAGCTGGCCCTGCTGGACTAACCTGTGGTTATAATTTATCAAAAAACAAAAAATTTCAAACAACAATTGTCGAAATTTCTAATAATGTAGGAGGTATGGCACGTTCAATTAAACTCTTTGATAGAATTGTAGATATTGGACCACATAGATTTTTTTCAAATGATACAAGAGTTAACAAACTTTGGCTAGAAGTAATTGGTAGTGAATATAAAATGGTAAATCGACTAACCAGAATTTATTATAAAAACAAATTTTTCAATTACCCCTTGAAGCCATTCAATGCTCTTTTCAACCTTGGTATTATTACTAGTACTTTGTGTGTTTTAAGTTATTTCAAGTACTTATCTTTTCCTTTAAAAGACACATCAAATTTTAAAAACTGGATTACAAATAGGTTTGGTCATAAACTATATTCAATATTTTTTGAAAGTTACACTGAGAAGTTGTGGGGGATACCTCCAGAAAAGCTCTCCTCTGAATTTGCAAAACAAAGAATTAAGGATTTTTCATTAGGTGAAGCAATTAAACAGCTTTTTATTAAAAAAAATCGGCACAAAACTTTAGTTGATCAATTTGCATACCCTATTGGTGGTAACGGCTATGTCTACGAAAAAATGCTAGATCTCTATTTAGATAATGATGGTAAAATCCTTTTTAATACAAAAATTACATCTATAATAGGTCAAAAAAACACTTTTCAAATTAAGTTTGAAGATATACCTACTCAAGAATTTGACTATGTGATTAGTTCAATGCCTATTGATAACTTTCTCCATTTATTTAAAAACTATACAAAAAAAATTCCTGGATTGAAGTTTAGAAATACAATTCTTGTATACTCCAATATCAAATCAGATAATATTTTTGAAGATCAGTGGCTTTATATTCAAGAAGAAAAAGTCAAAGCAGGTAGAATAACTAACTTTAATAATTGGGTGGATAATATTAAAAATAATAAATCGGGAACAGTTTTAGTAAACGAGTATTGGGCTAATGAAGATGACCCTCTCTGGTCATACTCGGACAGTGAGCTAAAAGATATCTGTAGTAATGATCTGATCTCTTGTGGATTTTTAAACTCAGATTCTGAAATAATTGAATATAAGGTAGTAAGAGTGCCCAAATGTTACCCTATTTATGTAGGGGATTATAAGTCAGAGCTTTCCAAAATTCAGTCTTTTATTGATGGTTTTGACAATCTTCAATTAATAGGCAGATATGGATCATTTAAATATAATAACCAAGATCATTCAATTCTTATGGGAATATTAGCTGCTGAAAATATCACAGATAAAGCTAATAATAATATATGGGAAATAAATACAGATTATAAGTATCATGAATCTAGCACTATTTCGGAGACTGGACTAACTGAGGATAAAAATGTGGATTAAAAAAGTTTTTTTTTCTTGGGTTATCCCTAATCCACATTATAAACTTCTTTATACTTTTATTATAGTTGGTTTAATTCCATTTTTTGTTATATCTGAAAGTAATAATTGGGGTGGAGACTTTGCTCTTTATATAAATCAATCCATTGGTTTTCTTGAAGGTGATCTTACTAGTTTATATCAAGAACAGTTCTTTCTATTAAAGTATCAAAGGTTGGGGCCCTATTTATATCCAATGGGAACTTCTATTTTGATCTCTCCAGTTTTATTTTTTTTTGGTGCCAACATATATTATCTAAAAGTATATGGTATTATTTATTGGGTTGGTTCATTATTCTTTTTATATAAATATTTAAAATATTTGTTTCCAGAAAATCAAAATGTTTATAAGGTGCTACTTTTTATTGCGCTATCTGAGCCTTTTTTAAAAATTCTAAATACTGTTTTAGCTGATATATACTTTTTCTTTTTTTTTAATTTGACAGTATATTCATTTTTGCTATTAAAAAAAAGAACCTCTTTTTCAAGAGAACTTTTTTTTGGGATTTTACTTTTTATTCTTTACTCAATAAAAAGTGTTGGAATAATTCTAGTTGCTCTTTACTTTTTCTTTGCTTTAGTTCAAACTGTAAAGCATAAGAAATTATTATACATCATACCTATTATTACTTTTGGATTATTTTATTTACTGTATAAAATTCTATTTCCATTTGACTTTAGTTCTAATCAATTTGATTTTGTTTATAGTAATTTAAGCATCGATAATGTTTTCAAAAACTTATATTATTATAGTTACATTTTTACACATTATGTCTCTGGTGGGTTGTTTTATTTTTTAAATGATTTTTTAATTAAGATCTCAACTGTTTTGACAGTTCTTATCCTTTGCATCTTTCTTGCTATCAATCACAAAAAGGTACTGTCGATAATAAAAAAAGGTGGCTTTATATATGTTTTACTCATTGTACTTGTTTGTTTTCATATAATGCTACCTATGAAAAATGGGCCGAGATATCTTTTTCCTATTTTTCCTATTTTATTCTTCTTCATTTTCAACTTAATACCAAGAAAATTTGCTGATTTTCTTATTCTTATTCAAGCCTTTACCATATTATGTTATGTATTACTAGTAAATACTAAAATAGTTGACATAATTCCCAATGATTTTTCAAACAATCATGAAATGAAACAAGTTTATACTTTTATTGATGAAACTATTCCAAATGATACTATTGTTTTTACTAAGCCTCGTGTTTTAAATCTTTTTTCTAATGCTGTAAGTGTTCCAGAAACTCAAGAAGCAATAAATGACTTTAATTATATAATTATTAACCAAAATATTTCAAATACTGATCTTGAGATAATTAAAAATTGGAAAGCTATTTATAAATCAAAGAATGTCACTATTTACAAAAAATAAATAAACTTTTTTGGATTCTGTTGCGTTTATTTCCAATTATGATTTTCTATCTTTACAAAAGAACTTATAATCTTATCAGAATTTAATGAAGAAATATAAACTTTATGGATTATCCTTTTTGACATTGCTTATAATGGGATTCTTATTGTTAGTCCCATTTAGAGCTGAGTTTAAACGTTTTATTGGAAAGAAAAATATAGATGTTGCTAAATATGCTGTCAATGTTATTTTTAATAAAATGCCAACAAATGAAGAGAATATTAATAGCATTTATTTAAATGTAAATAAATTTTTAAAAGGGGATTTATTAAACAAGCAATCCTATCTTAAAGATAACGTAAAGTTCGATTTATATCAACTTCAAAATATTTTCCCAGGGAAACACCCATTTGCAATTAATTCGTCGTATATAGATTTTTACAATGAAGATATAATATTAATGAGTGCCACAGGTATTTTAATAAGATATAACATTAAAGGCCCAAACATTAAGCCTCAAATTATTAACTCTAATTTTAATAAATTTTCTAATTATCGAGATTTCAATACTGAAAGTAATTTTGGAGTTAAAGATATTTTAATTCATGATGATGAGATTTATGTTTCTTTCACTGAAAAAGATGTTAATAATGGATATAATACATCAGTTGTTAAATCTAAAATATCAAATCAACTTGACTTTAAATATGTTTTAAAAAGTCAACAGTTTATATACCCAAATAAGATTCCTGAATTCAATTCACATCAATCTGGAGGAAGAATTGTCCCTTTTAAAAAAGATTCAATACTAATTAGCGTTGGTGAATATAGAGATAGATCTAGAGCGCAGGATGATTTAACTATAAATGGAAAAATTATTGCGGTTCATAAAGAAAATGGTGGATATAGGATAGTAAGCAAGGGTCATAGGAATCCTCAAGGACTTAGTTATGATTCAGATAAAGATATTATTTTATCCTCAGAACATGGCCCTGCGGGAGGAGATGAAATTAATCTACAGTTAAATTCTAGCATAAAACTTAACTTTGGATGGCCAATATCTTCTTATGGAACGCATTATGATTTATTGAATAAATATGGGGAACATACTGCTGATGAAAAAAGATTAATAGAAGGTGCTCCCCTTCATAAGAGCCATGAGCAATATGGATTTATTGAGCCCATAAAGTATTTTGACAAAAGTCCAGGTTTATCTCAAGTTTTATTACTGGATTTTGAT
>CENJ01167790.1_pt1 | contig 11916 bp, 8 predicted proteins | sample 356161 | NCBI WGS metagenome assembly CENJ01 (sample SAMEA2619531, study PRJEB7988) | marine metagenome | biome: marine biome (ENVO:00000447); feature: surface water layer (ENVO:00002042); material: "saline water (ENVO:00002010), including plankton (ENVO:xxxxxxxx)" | depth 5 m
GCCAATCCATTTTCAGTCGGACGAAATTGGCAGAGGTATTTGCTGATTTTTCGACCCGTATTCCGTAAACTTTCGTCCCCAAGCTCCTACCTAGCAAATGCCGGTAAAACCTACTGGTCATACAGCGAAATGGGCCATCTCGACGCTGAAAGCGTGTTAACTATGCGATATCGAGCAAGTACTCAGAATTCGGTTTCTGTTAGTCACGGCGGACAGAACTGCCCGGTAGGGTTACAAAACGGCTAGCAAAACGGGGTCGACAAAGCCGTATAGAGATTCCCAATGCGATCACAACTGCTGCCGTAGCGGGGTGACGATGGCCAGAATTCATCCGGGCAGCTGAGTGGAACTTGCCAACAGAGAAAGAGAGCCTTAGCGGCTTCTCGCACGCGGCTTAAAGCAGGCGGCGGGCGATGGCGCGGCTGCAAAGGTTGCGTGCGAACAAGAGGGCGGCCGCAGCTTGCTAGTGGCTGGTTATAGGCGAGTTATTTTTGGCAGTGTCGTTGAGCGGTTTGACTGCCGCTGTAGCGGGGACGATAGGCGCGGCGCCGGGCTGGCTATTACCATTTTTGTGTGCGCGTAATACGGGCCTTGTGAATTGAATCGAATTGAGTGAGGGAATGTCTTTGATACCGGCTGTATTGATGCTTGAAGACGGCAGCGTCTTCCACGGAAACGGGATAGGCGCTACGGGGATGACCACTGGTGAGGTGGTGTTCAATACGGCGATGACCGGATATCAGGAAATACTCACCGACCCTTCTTATTGCCGCCAGATCGTCACACTCACTTATCCGCAGATTGGTAACACCGGCATTAATGCCGAAGATCAAGAGTCAGACCGCGTTTGGTCTGCGGGTTTGGTAATTAGACAGACGCCGCGACGGGTGAGTAATTGGCGTTCGCAAAAAACCCTGCAAAGCTATTTGGAACAAAGCGGCTGTGTGGCTATAGCCGAGGTTGATACACGCCGGCTTACCCGATTGATCCGCGAAAAAGGGGCTTTGGCCGGATGCATCTTTGCTGGTCCAGAGGCGGCTACCGCGGAAGGTCAGCAGCTAGCGTTGCAGCAAGCTCGCGATTTTCCCGGTCTGCAAGGCATGGACCTGGCCATTGAAGTGACCGGTGAGCAACGGCTATGGCGGGAGACTGCGTGGCAATTGGGGTCTGGCTATGGCGAGTTGACCGAACCCACTCTGCGAGTGGTAGCGTATGACTTTGGCATCAAGGCAAACATCCTCCGCTTATTGGCGAGTCGCGGCTGCGAAGTGATTGTGGTACCCGCGCAAACTTCTGCGGAAGAGGCGCTGAGTCACGCCCCAGACGGTATCTTTCTGTCGAATGGCCCCGGCGATCCGGAGCCCTGTCAGTATGCAATAGACGCAATTAAAGTCTTTTTGGAACAGCGCCTGCCGCTCTTCGGTATCTGTTTAGGGCATCAGTTGCTCGCCTTAGCCAGTGGCGCAAACACGCTGAAAATGTCGCATGGACACCATGGCGCTAACCACCCGGTGCAAGATCTGAATTCCCAAAAAGTGGTGATTACCAGCCAAAACCATGGGTTCGCCGTGGATGAATCCAGTTTGCCGGAAACCTTGGCGTGCACACACCGTTCGCTGTTTGACGGCACGGTGCAAGGCATCAAGCGTTTGGATGTGCCGGCTTTCGGTTTCCAGGGCCATCCAGAGGCGAGTCCGGGGCCGCAAGATTGCGGCTATTTATTTGACGAGTTTATCGGCCTGATGACGTCGCATAAGGACTCAGCGCAAGGGACAGCCAATGCCTAGACGAAATGATTTAGAGACCATTTTGATCCTTGGAGCGGGCCCAATCATTATTGGTCAGGCATGTGAGTTTGATTACTCTGGAGCGCAAGCGTGCAAGGCGCTTAAGGACGAAGGCTACCGGGTGGTATTGGTCAACTCGAACCCAGCGACCATTATGACGGATCCCACTATGGCTGATGCGACTTACGTCGAGCCGGTGGAGTGGCAGACCATAGCGAAGATCATAGCGCGCGAACGACCGCAGGCGCTGCTGCCGACTATGGGCGGGCAAACCGCGTTGAACTGTGCTTTAGACCTGGTTCGTGAAGGGGTGCTTGAAGCGCATGGGGTGGAGTTAATTGGCGCCAATCAAAACGCCATTGATAAGGCTGAGGATCGCGAGCGTTTTGATCGCGCGATGCAAAGCATTGGCTTGGATACGCCACGCTCAGCTATCGCACATAGCTTAGAAGAAGCTTTGCAAGTACAGGTACAACTGGGCTTTCCGTGTGTCATCCGCCCTTCGTTTACGCTCGGAGGCAGCGGTGGCGGAATTGCCTATAACCGCGAGGAATTTATTGAAATCTGTACCCGTGGCTTGGAGTTGTCGCCGACTAACGAGCTGCTGATTGACGAGTCTTTGCTCGGGTGGAAAGAATTTGAAATGGAGGTAGTTAGAGACTCAGTCGATAACTGCATCATAGTTTGTTCCATCGAAAATTTTGATCCGATGGGTGTACATACCGGTGACAGCATAACGGTAGCACCAGCACAGACCTTAACGGATAAGGAATACCAGATTCTGCGCAATGCTTCGATTGCGGTGCTGCGCGAGATAGGCGTGGACACCGGCGGGTCAAATGTGCAGTTTGCGATTAACCCTGAAGATGGCCGCATGGTTGTCATAGAGATGAATCCGCGAGTCTCTAGATCTTCGGCTCTCGCCTCTAAAGCCACCGGTTTTCCTATCGCTAAGATTGCCGCCAAGCTGGCTGTCGGCTATCGCTTAGATGAATTGGCAAACGATATTACTGGTGGCGTGACGCCCGCCTCTTTCGAACCAAGCATTGATTATGTGGTCACTAAAATACCGCGATTTACGTTCGAAAAGTTCCCTCAAGCTGATGCGCGCCTAACCACGCAGATGAAATCAGTTGGTGAAGTGATGGCTATTGGCTGCACCTTCCAAGAGTCATTGCAAAAAGCGCTGCGCGGTTTGGAAGCTGGCTTTTCTGGGTTGAATCCAATTCTGGACAGTGCGGATAAAGATTGGGTTGGCACCTTGCGCCGCGAGTTGGCTAATCCAAGCGCATTTCGATTGTGGTACGTGGCCGATGCTTTTCGTGCCGGTCTCAGCTTTGATGACATTCACGAGTTGACCCGGATAGATCATTGGTTTTTAGCCGAGATTGAGGATTTATTGCACACCGAGAAAGCGATCGCAGCAGCACAGATCAATTCCTTATCCAAAACGGTTTTGTACGCATGGAAACAAAAAGGCTTCGCCGATGCCCGCATTGCTGAACTGATGCAGGTGGATGAGGCCCAGTTCCGTTCGATGCGTCTTGAGCTGGGCGTAAAGCCTGTTTATCGACGGGTTGATACCTGTGCAGCGGAGTTTCCGGCAACCAGCGCTTATCTGTATTCGACCTACGCTGAAGAGTGTGAGGCGCTGCCGACCGATAACAAGAAAATTATGGTGCTGGGGGGTGGTCCTAACCGAATCGGGCAGGGAATCGAGTTCGATTACTGCTGTGTACATGCGGCTCTAGCGATGCGTGAAGATGGCTACGAGACCATTATGGTGAACTGCAATCCAGAGACGGTTTCTACGGATTACGACACGTCGGATCGTTTGTATTTTGAACCGGTCACCATGGAAGACGTGTTGGCCATCGTTGAGTTGGAGCGGCCGAGCGGAGTGATCGTTCAGTTTGGGGGCCAAACGCCGCTCAAGCTTGCCGAAGGGCTTGCCGCAGCCGGAGTACCCATTATCGGCACCAGCCCGGATTCCATTGACCGCGCCGAGGACCGTGAGCGCTTTCAGGATGTGGTCACCAGATTGGCATTGAAGCAGCCATCGAACAGAGTTGCCTCTTCTACCGCAGAAGGCTTATCGCGAGCCGCCGAAATAGGCTACCCCATCGTTGTGCGGCCGTCTTATGTACTGGGTGGCCGGGCAATGGAAATTGTGTATAACGATGCTGAGCTGCAGCAATACATGCAGTCGGCAGTGGATGTTTCGAACGATTCCCCAGTCTTGCTGGACCGCTTTCTAAATCAGGCTGTTGAAGTTGATGTGGATGCCGTGAGCGATGGCGAGCAAGTCGTTATCGGCGCGATCATGCAGCACATTGAGCAAGCGGGTGTTCACTCCGGCGATTCGGCGTGTTCGCTGCCGCCTTATAATTTGCCCGTAGAGGTCCAGGATTTGATTCGCCATCAAGTGCGCCAATTGGCAATAGAACTGCAGGTAGTGGGGCTCATGAATGTGCAGATGGCGGTGCAGGGGGACGATATTTATGTGCTCGAAGTCAACCCGCGTGCTTCCCGAACCGTGCCGTTTGTGTCGAAGTGCATTGGGTTGTCACTTGCAAAGGTGGCAGCGCGTTGTATGGCTGGCCAAACTCTGGTTTCGCAAGGCCTAACAGAAGAAATCGTACCGTTGAGTTTTAACGTGAAAGAGTCTGTTTTTCCCTTTAATAAATTCCCTGGTGTTGATCCCATTTTGGGCCCGGAAATGAAGTCCACTGGTGAAGTCATGGGCGTCGGTGAAAACTTCGGCGAAGCTTTCGCGAAAGCGTCCTTAGGTGCCGGTGATCTGCTCCCGGATGGGGGACGCGCATTTCTGAGTGTTAAAGACGCGGACAAACCGGGCCTGATAGCGGTAGCCAAAAGCCTGATCGATTTAGGATTCGATTTGGTGGCAACGCCAGGTACGCAAAAAGAACTACGAGAAGCAGGCGTCACCTGTGCCGTTATTCAGAAGGTAAACGAGGGTCGTCCCGACGTCTCTGATATGTTGAAAAATGAGCAAATTGATCTCATCATCAATACCACAGAGGGACGTAAGTCGATTGCACACTCCGCCGTGATTCGGCGGCTCGCGCTACAAAAAAAGGTATGCTACACGACGACTTTGACAGGTGGCGAAGCATTTTGTATCGCTATTCGTCAGGGGGCGGGCGATCAGGTGCGCAGCCTCCAGGAACTTCATAGCCAATTACAGCAAGCTAGGTGACCAACAATGCCAACACCTATGACCGTAGAGGGCGCAGACAACCTGCGCGAAGAACTGGCGCATCGCAAGTCAAAGCTTCGTAGCGAAATCACTGAGGCAATTGCCGAAGCGCGTGCCCATGGTGATTTAAAAGAGAATGCCGAGTATCACGCGGCGCGAGAGCAACAAGGCTTTAATGAAGGCCGCATACAGGAAGTCGAATCCAGATTAGCTGACGCGCAAATCATCGATATCAAAAAAATTCCCGAAGGCGACAAAGTAATTTTTGGCGTCACGGTCACGTTGTACGATGTGGATACGGAAGCGAGCATCACATATAAAATCGTCGGTGAAGACGAAGCGGACCTAAAAGCAGGCAAGATTTCTGTTATGTCACCGATTGCCCGGGCGCTTATCGGCAAGTCTGTTGATGATGTGGTGGTGGTTAAAACACCCGGCGGTGACCACGAGTACGAAATCGGTGAAGTACGTCATCTTTAGTTAGGCAGATGTGACGGAGGTCGCCGAAGGTAGTGCGAGGAGACGGCGAATTGGGTTGATATCCTGATCTGTTGCGACAGCATATATGGCGGCCTGGCTTTGTTTATGCAAATTGCCAAAAAGGGTCGCAAATCGGTCAATCTGGAGACCGATTCCGAGCAACTACATCCTCCGGTCCGGGCAAATGGCGAGGATAAAATGCCGTCGATAAAGGTATCTCAAGTCGAAGTTAAGCCCTTAGGCATCCCCAATAGTAAGAAAAGGTGATCCAAGAAAAGGTGATCCAAGAAAAGCCTAACGCCAGCTAAGTTTAGCGACAGCCCGCGTCTTACCGGGATTTGGGGTGGGCAGAGGTCTCTAGATAACGCCAGATATTGGAAAGCTTTTGGTTCGGCTTCGGGTTACGGCGATACAAGACGGCTACCTTACCGATGATTTGTACTAGCGCGGATTCGGTAGCAACAAGCAGGTCATCGATCAGAGCGACTCGGTCAGCGCGTTCCGATGCATGAACTTTTACCTTGATCAACTCGTGTTCGCGAAGCGCTCTATCAGCCTCCTCGAGAACACCTTCGGTAACGCCGTGGTCGCCAACGCTTACTACTGGACTGAGGTGATGAGCTACGCCGCGCAGCGTTTTCTTTTCCTGACTGGTCAACGGGATTGAAAGTGGTTCGGTGGTCATGCGTGAATGGTAACCGGTTCTTAGCACGGAGTGGCGCTTTTATCCCGAGTTCGTGGAACAGTCTTTCGATAAACCGCCACCGGTTTGGCTAGACGCTGAGTCTCCGGTGATCTCGCGCAGGTTTTTGATGACTACAGGTGGATTTGTACCACCGTCCCTAGCGTGAGACGGGCACTTGCCCGCTAATCGATAAGGACCGATAACAAGGGTTGCGCTAAAAAACGAATCCGCAGGAGCCGCGGTGAAACGCAACGCTGCAAAAAGAAACGCGGTTTATAAAATCGCCACCAGAAAAAACAAGCAACAAACCGTCAGAGGTTAGATTTCAAGGTGAGACAGAGGCATGCCCAAACGCAGTAAATCCAGCGACCGGTGGCTTAGGCGGCAGCGCAAGGATCACTTTGCCAGACAGGCGCGAGAAGGTGGCCAGGTTTCGCGCGCACATTTTAAACTCGAGCAGATAGATCAACGGTTTGGATTGCTAAAATCGGGTATGCGCGTGCTTGAATTGGGCGCCGCGCCAGGTGGATGGACGCATTACATTCAGAGCCGCATCGGACAGGGCATGATTATCGCCGTTGATCCGTTGCCGGTTACCGCAGGTGTGGATACACATGTGATTGAGGGATGCGCTGGTGACGCCGAGACCGATGCGCAAATCGCTGGCCTGTTGGCGGACAAATTGCTGCACCTTGTATTATCGGATATGGCCCCCAATTTGTCTGGAGTTCGGGCAGTAGATCAGGCGCGATCGATGGACCTGGCGGATACGGCGCTGCGTAGCTGCGAGCGGTGGCTTGCGCCTCAGGGTGCGATGGCAATCAAGGCATTCCAGGGTGAAGGACTGGACGGTTGGGTCAAAGCACTTCGTGATGTATTTGAGCGGGTCACTATGACCAAGCCTAAAGCATCTCGAAATGAGTCTCGCGAGGTCTTCGTCGTCGCGCAGGGCTTCTCCGTTGAGGCATTAGGCTAGAAACTTTGCTTGAGGCGAGAGGTTGTAGATCAAACTATCTTCAACATATTGCCCCTTTGGGGGGGATGAACCGGCTCAAACGCATGCATCGGTCCAAATTTGACAATAAATTCAGTCTCCATAGGGTTTTATAGGACACTAATCGGTAGCCAGCCGTTGCACTAAGCAGTATTCTCGGAAATCCTTTAAGAAATCTGCAAAGCCCGCTACAACGATCTTTTTGATCGGCTAAAACGACTAAAACCCAATCAACGCTAACTAAATGGCTTAAATGACACAGAGGTAAAGACCATGTCCGATATGGGCAAAAATATCATTCTTTGGCTAGTTATCCTGGCAGTTTTGCTGACGGTGTTCAGCAACTTTAGCTCTGAACCGAGTAGCCAGCAGATGTCTTATTCGGACTTTGTTAAAGCCGTAAGCGCTCGGCAAATCCGCGAAGCACAGATTCAAGGCGACAAGATTTACGCCACCGACTCAACGGGCAACCGCTTGACGATTATTCGCTTGGATAACGACCAGCGCCTCGTCGACGATATGATCAATAACGACGTCAATATCATCGGCTTGGAAGAAGAGAAGCAAAGCATATGGACACAAATTCTAGTGGCCAGTTTCCCGATTTTGATCATTTTGGCTGTTGCGATGTTTTTTATGCGCCAGATGCAGGGCGGCGGCAGTGGCCGCGGCGGTCCGATGGCTTTTGGCCGCAGTAAAGCCAAGCTGCTGTCAGAGGATCAAATCAAGACAACTTTTGCCGATGTGGCCGGGGTTGATGAAGCAAAAGAAGAAGTTCAGGAATTGGTCGAGTTCCTGCGTGATCCTGGTAAATTCCAACGTTTAGGTGGCCACATACCTCGCGGCGTATTGATGGTCGGGCAGCCAGGCACCGGTAAAACCTTGCTTGCTAAAGCGATAGCCGGCGAAGCGAAAGTACCCTTTTTCTCAATTTCCGGCTCAGATTTCGTAGAAATGTTCGTGGGTGTCGGCGCTTCACGTGTCCGAGATATGTTTGAGCAGGCCAAAAAACAGTCTCCGTGCATTATATTTATCGATGAGATCGACGCAGTAGGGCGGCATCGTGGTGCTGGCTTAGGTGGTGGTCATGACGAGCGCGAGCAGACTTTGAACCAGTTACTGGTCGAGATGGACGGTTTTGAAGCCAATGATGGGATCATCGTGATCGCTGCGACTAACCGACCGGACGTGCTGGATCCAGCGCTACTGCGTCCCGGACGCTTTGACCGCCAAGTTGTTGTCGGTCTTCCGGATATCAGAGGCCGAGAGCAAATCGCTAAAGTGCATATGCGTAAGGTGCCGATAGCTGATGACGTTGACGCGAGTATCATCGCTCGTGGTACACCCGGCTTCTCGGGCGCAGATTTGGCTAATTTAGTGAACGAAGCGGCACTTTTCGCGGCTCGTGCCAGCAAGCGTTTGGTTAGCATGGAAGAATTCGACAAAGCGAAAGACAAAATCATGATGGGCGCAGAGCGCAAGTCGATGGTTATGTCAGAAGACGAAAAACGCAATACCGCCTACCACGAGGCCGGGCACGCTATCGTCGGACGCTTAATGCCGGATCATGATCCAGTTTATAAGGTGACAATTATTCCGCGGGGTCGCGCCCTTGGCGTCACCATGTTCCTACCTGAAGAAGATCGTTACAGCATGAGCCGTCAGCGCATTAAGTCGCAGATTTGCAGCTTGTTCGGAGGGCGCATAGCAGAAGAAATGACCTTAGGCGCCGAATTTGTGACTACCGGTGCCTCCAACGATATTGAGCGAGCAACTCAGTTGGCTCGTAGTATGGTGACCAAGTGGGGCTTATCCGAGCGTATGGGTCCGCTGATGTACGACGAAGACGACGGCGAAGTATTTCTCGGCATGTCTGCTGGGGCAAAGCCGAAAGCACATTCGCCGGATACAGCTCGAGCTATTGACGAGGAAGTGCGTCGCATTGTTGATGAATGCTACAGCGAAGCGGAACGTCTGCTCACGGAAAACATGGATAAGCTGCATGTTATGTCGGACGCTCTGATGGAATTCGAAACGCTGTCGTCGGACCAATTGGACGATATTATGGCTGGCGCGAAGCCTCGTCACCCCAGTGACCTGCCCCCGTCGGATCGTCCCACGCCGCCAAGCGCCGAGCAAAGCCCGATAGGGGGCCCTGCTGAAGAAGGCTAGCCCTGTAGCGTGTAGTGCGCTGCAGTGCGCGCGCCACTCGCTTGACTTAAATCGCCCTAGAATTATGGGCATCCTAAATATCACCCCCGATTCATTCTCTGACGGGGGTGAATTGTTTGGGGCTGGCAAACTTTTGTTGGATAAGACCATAGATGTTGCTTCGCACATGATTGAGCAAGGCGCGGCTTTGCTCGATATCGGTGGTGAATCGAGTCGGCCCGGCGCCGAACCAATTTCCGCGGCAGAAGAAATCGACCGTGTGATTCCCGTAGTCGAAGCGTTGCAGACATCGGATGCGATTATTTCCGTGGATACCTATCGAGCGGCGACCGCGCGTGCAGCTCTGGCTGCAGGGGCGGACATGATTAACGACATTAGCGCTGGCGCGTCAGCTGAACTGGTCGATGCGGTTGCTGCCGCTGGCGCAGGTTACGGGCTGATGCATATGCAGGGGAAGCCCAAGACGATGCAGGAGCGCCCCCGTTACGAAAATGTGGTTGCGGAGGTAGCCCATTTTTTAAAGCAAGCTGTTCAGCGTGCTGAGTATGCTGGCGTCAGACCTGAGGGTATCTTGATTGACCCTGGCTTTGGCTTTGGCAAAACACTGCAACACAATTTGGCAATGTTAAGCGATCTGGCATCGTTCCAAGCGCTGCAGAAACCGATCCTGGTGGGGATTTCTCGTAAGTCGATGTTGGGTGAGATTACTGGCCGCAGCGTTGCGGAACGGTTGCCAGCAAGTCTCGCAGCGGCACTAGTTGCGGTGCAACATGGCGCTAATATTTTGCGGGTACACGATGTTGGCGCAACTCGAGATGCGTTGGCAGTCTGGGCAGCGTTAGAATACTCGTCTGCTTAATGAATCAAATGGATTGTTGAAGAACCGGAGGCTAGGATCTAGGTTCACTGGAAAATAGACGGGGGTTGGTCTTTTGACTAAGGGTGTTTTTGGTACTGATGGTATTCGTGGACGAGTGGGTGTCTATCCCATAACACCAGAATTCTGTCTGCGCTTGGGGTGGTCGATTGGCAAGGTATTCGCCGATCAGTGTCCCGACTCCGATCCCCAAACGAGTTCAGATGGAGCCGTCAAACCGACCGTTTTGATTGGCAAAGACACGCGGATCTCGGGCTACATGTTCGAAGCAGCTCTACAAGCAGGTTTAGTTTCTGCGGGCGCTGATGTGAAACTGCTTGGTCCGATGCCGACTCCCGGTATCGCTTATTTAACTCGCACGCTGAAAGGCGCTGCAGGTATCGTGATCAGCGCTTCACATAATCCCTTTGGTGACAATGGGATTAAGTTTTTCGATGCATCGGGCAGCAAATTATCAGATGACCTGGAAGCGCAAATTGAGGCAGCTTTGCGGCAGGCAATGGATTGTGAACCGTCTGAAGCGTTGGGGCGTGCTTCTCGCGTTCCTGACGCGGTGGGGCGTTATGTAGAATTTTGTAAGTCGTCTGTTAGTCAATCGCTGGATTTGAGCGGCATGAAACTCGTCATTGACTGTGCAAACGGCGCGACTTATCAAATCGCAGACAAAGTGTTTGCCGAAATGGGAGCTCGGGTCGAAACCATAGCCGCGTCCCCAAACGGATTTAATATCAACAAAGAATGTGGCTCTACTCATCCAGAGACCTTGATGGCTCGGGTGCTGGAAAGCGGCGCTGACGTAGGCATCGCTTTTGACGGCGATGGCGACAGAGTTGTCATGGTCGATCGCAAGGGCCGGTTGGTCGATGGCGACCAGATCGTTTATGCCATAGCAAAACACCGCCAGCGACAGGGCACCTTAAACGGAGGTGTTGTGGGTACTTTGATGAGCAATCTGGGCCTACAACTGGCGCTACAGCAAGACACAATTGAATTTGCGCGTGCCAATGTGGGCGATCGCTATATTTTGGAAATGCTTAAAGCAAAGAACTGGCAACTTGGCGCCGAGCCTTCAGGGCATATTTTGACGCTGGATTTGACAAGTACCGGTGACGCAATCATTTCAGCCTTACAAGTGTTGCTGGCCATGCAATCGGCGCAATCCGATTTAGATGAATTGGTTGCAGGTGTCACTAAGATGCCGCAGACGTTAGTCAACGTGGTTACCTCTAACCCAAAAGAGGTTATGCAGCATCCTGCAGTGGCGCAGATTGTCGCGGCATTCGCTGCTGAATTGGGAGACCGCGGCCGTATTCTGGTGCGCCCGTCAGGGACCGAGCCATTGTTAAGAATTATGGTAGAGGGAGCCGACGAAAGTGAAATTTGCGGGGTAGCAGAGCAGATCGCTGTGGCCGCAAAGCAGGCGGCGGGCGACTCCTAATTGACGCGTAGGCCAATGGGCAATCTGGGATCGTGATAATCTATACGGCTTTTATCTGGTTGTGTTCTCAGGTTGTAGACAGCCGTTTTGGCCAGAACTTGGAAATCTATTGGGCACCGTATAAGATGCGCGGCCCTTAAACGATGTCTAGCGCTATGAGCTCAATGCTGGTTGCGGCTAATTGGAAATGTAACGGAAGTTTCGCCGATTTAGAGGCCTACGCGTCTGCAATACAACCCGCTGCCGGGGTGGAGGCCATTATT
>CENJ01070920.1_pt1 | contig 11914 bp, 7 predicted proteins | sample 356161 | NCBI WGS metagenome assembly CENJ01 (sample SAMEA2619531, study PRJEB7988) | marine metagenome | biome: marine biome (ENVO:00000447); feature: surface water layer (ENVO:00002042); material: "saline water (ENVO:00002010), including plankton (ENVO:xxxxxxxx)" | depth 5 m
TTCACACCGTTATAAGCAGTGGGCCTTAACCGATAGGCGACAGTCCCAATAAAACTACGAATCTTCCGATTCATAGGTTGGTGGATTTAGAGAACAATACTCATTAAATATTATCTTCATTTCTTTGCTTGTCAACCCACAATTTTTTGCTGCTTTGACTAAATTCCATTTTGCCGCGAATAACATTTCCATAGATTGACGGGTTTCTGGTCTCATACTCGTAACATTGTAGAATTTCTTGATAAATTTTTGGTTGATAATGATTCATGTTTTTTTAAAAACCTTGTGGCCTAAAAAAAGCCCCGGATTTTTTTTCCGACTTTTTTGAAAACTAAAGCTAATTTTAGTCAGAGGGGGTTTGAATATGATAGCACATTATCGGGAGTAATGCGACGAACAAGTTCAAGAACTGTCATAAACTCATCCATGTTATCACACTCAACGACACGTTCCTCACCAAGATTTGAATGAAGATAGAACTTACGAGTTGCGACATCAACGACGCAACGAGAAAGATACTCATCTTCTTCAAGGTCTTTCTGCAGTTCGCTAGAATCTACAGAAGCATCGATATAGGCCTGGAAGTCTTGTTCGTCCATGTGCATGGGAGAGGTCTCTTGATTACTTGGCTAGTATAGTCCACATGAATGCATCTAGTCAAGATATAGGACGGATTGTAAATTGTCCTACCATATTCCATCCGGTGCTCCACCAGGTGAGTTCTCACGATCAAGTCTAGGCCAAGCGGCCTTGACGTTGGGGTTCTCATAAGGTCTTATGACTTCATTAGGTACATAAGGTCTTCCAACAGTGGCGGCCGCCCCTCTGGCTAGGGAGTCTGTGGTTGACGTAACTATTGCTGATAATGCATTAGCTGTTGATTGTACAGCATTGCTACTGCGCCTATTGGCTAGTCTCTGAGACCAAGATCCAGGAGCAACTGTTGTTCCAACAAAGTCCCAACAAAATTTATGAGGAAGTTTTGATCCGCAAAAATTTCCACCATCCTGACTATTCATCCTGATGAGAGGTTTGGATCCACCAGCTAAATCACCAGTGCGAAGTTCTTTAGATGATAAAATAATTTTTCCGTTCGGAGCATGAAAATTTATATCTCCCTTTTCAGCATGAAGATTTATATTTTCTCTTGCTCTCAAATCTATAGAACTCTTTTCCGCTATTATAACTATCTTACCATTCACGGCGTCAACTAAAATACAAACACCATCTTCTTTGAATTGATCACCTGCCTTTATTTCATATGTTTGATTAACATAATCAGTAAATGCCCCACTTTCACTTACAGTAACAACTCTAGATTTCATTGGAGCAGCACTATACTCTCCATAGAAAATATTTCCTTTATTGTCTGGACCATAAACATGCTGCCCATAGGGTTTCATTCCTATAGCCTGGGTGTCTACACTTATCTTTTTATTTCCTTGCTGACTAGAATTCGATTTAGACATTATTTTTTACCTGTATTTATTAATACCCATAAGAACTGGTGGATGGTGGAGTATATGAGGGTGTCGGAGAAGGTGTCGTTGAATTTGATGTTGATGTTGGTGTTGGTTCGGGATTAGTAGTTATATTAGATTGTGTTGGTCTGTTATTCAATCTTCTCACCACACCGGAAAGACTTTCTTCTCTAGTATCGTAAATGATACTATGTGGAGACGAGGAATGGTTTTTACCGACCATTTTCACACCAGTATCTGGATGTATATGATATGGACCGATATATGGTTCTCCATTTACATATCCCACTATCTGATTTGTTTCTCCAATACAATCAGTTTCAACAGCAATAACTGATTGTCCAAATACTGGAGAACTATCAACATATAATTGATTATTGATAGATTCAATAACTTGATCATCCAAGGCAGTCTCTTCATTGGATGTTATCTTTTTCAACTTGATCTTTAATTGAACTTCAAATCCCGTTCCAGTATCACTATCAATAGAGATTTCCGGCATACCATTAATACCTTCAATAGGTTTATTAAACTCCAATTTAATAATTCTTCCACCTGGACCATATAATAATTGAGCTATAGATCCATTATCAAAATTAAATATTGCAGTTGTCCCACCCGCATCTGGAATTGAAGCAAGTCTAGAAGAATTTGAAGGTGCTTTAGTTTCCAAAATCAATGGAGAATCTGAAAAAGGTGCAAAAGCAGTTTGAACACCAACAAATTTAGTTATACCACTAATATAACTAGTTTCATAAGAAACGCTTGTAATTATATTATCCGGTTTGTGTATGGACTTTACAATTTTCTGAGTTAAATTTTGATAGTTTTCAATCTTTTTAATTTGTTCAATATCACTATCCCCAGTCATTATAGTTTTTGTCTCAACTAATTCATTTGAACCAATGGATTCGTTTATTGGTAAAACTGAAGTTGCTCTTGCAATGGTTTCAATTTCCTCTCCTTGCTCATCAACATACTTAATACGAATCAAATCTTTATTTGGATTATAATTAGCACCGATTCCAATAATATCTCCTCCCACAATACTAAGATTAAATTTTTCACCAGATGCTGTCTTTGCGTGAGTGGTATCTATGACTGCTGTTGCACCAAAAAAGTATCCTTGCCCCTCGTCTGTAATATCAATACCAACAACCTTACCATACCTAATAATTACATCACCCTTAGCTGGTCTAAACTCAGTATTAATAATCTCGTCTCTTGTATATCCAGCAGATACTAACTCCTTAGAAATAAATTTTGGAAATTTATTTCTTATAAAAGAAACCGTAGGTGGTTTCAGACTATTATAATTTTGACCACCATCAACAATGGTAACCATAACATCAGTTATTTTACCGAAAGATTTTTCATAATTAAAAGTATTTTGATTTTGTATTAGTGGTCTGGTAACTATTTTTACTTCACACCCACTTCCACTTGTTATAGAACTATTTTTTTTACGTTTATTTCCACTATCAAAATTTTCAAACTGCGAAACAGACTCTAATTCAGTTAAAGATTTAAACTCATTTCTCAAGTTTTCCATGTCCATTTGACCTGAAAATGATTCTAGATTTGCTACTATCAAATCAATATCTACGATTCCAAATCCAACGATTGATTGTATTCTAGATACTTCTTTTTTAATTTTTTCATTATATTCTCTAGTATTAACAACTCCTTTAATTTTCTTTCCTCTAGTTCCTCTACCACTTATATTAAAGTTTTCCTCACCAACACCAAGAGAATCAACCAAAATATCTCTCATTATAACTCTACTAACAGCACCATATGATTTTAATTCGTCATTTGTGCCCAGAAAATATAAATCTCGAACTCTCCCCTTGAAGGCCAGAGAATTTTCAGTGATTGATTTTTCGCATAAAGCCACAATGTATGTTGCTAGAGCAACAGAGAAATCAAAAGTTATATCATCGTCCGATGCAATATTGTTTTCCAATATTTTCTCAGTCAATTTCCTAATACCATCTTCCAATTCACCCGTATCAAAAGGAACTTCTAATGCTTCTCTAACATCAAATCCAATATTAGGAATAGAGCTTCCATTACGAAGAAAGTTTCCATTCGGATCTCTTCTAACACCTTCAAGATCAGCTAGAATATCTGGAATATCATCATCTTCTTCCTTCAGAGGATATAATGCGTTCACATCACTATAGTTTTTATATTCCCCTTCAGTAAAATCATAATTTGGAAGTAATTCCCAACTTTCCCCCTCATAATACCAACTCTGAAGTTGAAGGAGTTTAAGTGTTTCATAATTTTTAGACACTCCCTCCAGAAAAGCAAGTTCTTTTGGTGGATCAACTGGTCTAGAAAGTGTTGATTCTGCCGGTGGGGTTGTAACTTCTAATGGTTCTTCTGGTTCAACAACCCAAGGTATCTTCACTGGAAAATAATTCAATCCAGATTTTCTATTTTTTATTCCTTCCCTTACAAAAAATTCTACAGATTGTGAAAATAAACTTTGTATTTTATTATATAAAGTAAATGCTGTCACCTCAACATCATCAACTACTTGTTCAATCAATTCATTTGGATCGATAACCTGCTCTGTTACTGGATCAAAAGCAATATCATTAACTTTAACTGCAGAATTAGTTTTATATGCAAACTTATCAAGAGACATAGATATCTTTCTACTGTACCCATAATCTCCACCAGATACCATATCTTCTATCGGAGTAATATCAAGTCCAGAAGTCAATCCGGCTTTGGTTTGATTTGCCACTGAAGGAATTATTGAAGTTAAATCAAGTCCTTCAGGAAGAACTCCTGATAAAGAATTAAATACTTCTCCAATAATAGAATCTGCAACCCCATCAAGAGCACCACCACTAATTTCTTTAGAATTTATTTTTAAAGAATCAGTTAATTGATTTATAATTGAAGAACTAATTTCTCCAGAGTTAACTTGACCATTTAGTGCGCCAACAAAAATATCATTAGCTGCTGTCCCTACAATATCAGTTAACTTAGTTCCTAATTGTCCAGTAATGTCTCCTACTCCAGGAACATTACTAAGTGCATTTGATATTTGAGATTCAAATATTCCAGTTTTTTCATTAATAGCATCTGTAAGTTGAGATCCTACTTGATCACCCAAAATACTATTAATTGCACCTAAACCAGAACCAGAAGAAATAGAATCCAAACCAGATTTTAAAGCTTCATCAATGTTAATATTGAAATCCGTTCCTGGAATTTTAATTTCAGATAATTCTTTAGGAATTTGTATCTGACTTGCTAAATCACCAGTAATACTTTCTAACGATGGAGGAAAATTTCCACTAGTAACAGATTTTAATAAACTTTCAACATCAATACTCAGATTATCTCCACTAATTGGAAATTCAGTTTTAAGATTATAAAGTGCTCCTTTATTAAGAGCCTCGTCTATTCTTTTAGAAGACTCTATTAAAGTTGTTTTCCCAGAAGAAGATCTTACTGTTGGAGTATCTATTTCACCCTTTCCCTCAAAACTAGGAAACTCTCCAGCTTCTAATGCAGAATCAACACTAGAAGCTGGTTGTTCCGGATCAAAATGCTCAGTCTTTTCAATATGACCTTCAACAATATACTGACCTTGAGTATACGTATACTTAACTAATTCTCCACCTCTAAAATTTTGTGTTGCACATGCTTGGGTATTGGGCGTCAAAGACCAGGCCCATTCCGCCTTAGATGGATCCAAAGGAGTAGACTCAGTATCTGGTGTATAATCTTCATTTAAAAGAAGAATTTTACATCTATTACCAATCTTTTTTCCATCAGCCTTCATGTTTTCCGCCCAGTATTTCTGGGGGAGAACTCTAGCTAATCCTGTTTTACCCTCACGTCCTGCCATTTATTCAGTTATCATGTACCTTACATTCAGGAGCTCCTGGTTCTACTTCACAATAAAGTTCTAAAGGAGAAGGATCATGATGATCTCCAGATTCTATTTCTTCTTTATGATTTTCAGCATAAACTTCAAGTTCATGAAGCTCCTCTTCAATATGTCGTCTTTGTTGAGGAGAAGTTGTGGGATCTTCAAGAATCTGTCTATCGATTTCAATATGCTTTTCTATGTTTTCCATAGTAGTTTATAGTGTTTTTTATATTTATCTAAGTAGCCATAGTTTATCTATGAACCCAGACAAGCCAAATTCTACTTATCAATCTATCAGGTGTCAAGTTCTACCAAAAGAATTCCTAAGAACTATGAGTCTTGTCAGGGAATCATTACCTGTGAAGGAATGATTAAGTTCTTTGATAATATATTTGCCACTTATCTTTTCATCAATCTTTTTATTATTACTGAACGTCTTTTTTTCTGGGAAATTAATCTCAATAATATTTCCTACCCTTAATTCTGGGTTAAAAGGAATTGTCATACTAAGTTTTTGAGAATTAAAAAATCTATTGTAGTTAATAATAGAATGTCCCTCCCAAGGAAAATTGTAATTTTCACTGGACTTCCCAGTATAATTTCCACTTGTATCACTTTTAATTGGAGTTGTTTTATTAATTGTGGCAGTTTTTCTTCCTCTCTTATTTACTTTTATTTCTTCAGAACCAAGAGATATTACACTTCCAGTGGCTATTTCCTGAGTTGTTTTACCAGTAACTAAGTCTGTCGTAGTTGTAGCAATTTGTCCTCCACCAACGGTGTTGGATTTAGCAATTTCAGATTCTCCTGTACTTATAAATTTATGATCCAAAACTACATATTGATTATCTCTATAAAAAGAAGATCTATTTACATTTGAGATATAATATTCTGCAACAGGTTCTTCCTGCATTAAACTGAACATAGAACGAAAATGATATCCATCATAATCTTCATAAAATAAGTATCCACAATCTTTGGTATCTCCCTTTTCAGGTATTGCTCTTTTGGCCAAAAATGGTATGATAGTATCAAATGCCCTTTTATCTCTTGGAACTCCACTTGACGGATCAGTTTGTTTTGGGTTCTTAAAAGAACCTGCTCTAAATTCATAAGTATGTTGTGTTCTTTCAATATCAATATCTTTAGTTATACTAAGATTATTTTTTAACATCTTCTCAACAGATTGGGAAATAGATCCTTCAAATTTCTCTTTGATTTGTGTGTCAAAATTTGTCATACAATCCTTGGTAGTAAAAAATAAAGAAATCTTTTCTTTCTTACTTTCTCTCTTAGCTCCACTTGATTTTACTAATATGTAATTCTCAGCATCTACTTCCCAGGGGGAAAGACCTTTCTTTTCTAAATTCAGACTCACTTTAACTCCTGGCATAATAGGTAAAGCATCGAATACACTTCTGCCTCTGCTATCACCAGTGTCAACATATGTAATACTAATTGTTGTTCCAGGTTTTAATAAATCTTCATAGTAATCTAGGGCACTTACGCCAACTCTAATATCATAATCGTCGTTTCCGGTTGCTGAATGTAACCTAGCTTCTTTAAATTTTACTGGCGAATCTGATGACATAGTTTATATTAAGTAATAATTTGGGATGTTTTTTCTTTGATTATGACAGCTATTCTAGTATTTGGTTTTAGTTTCTCGTAAGGAAGAGATTGTGATGCTTTAGTTATATTAGTTTTAGTTGCAGATAGAGATGGAGATGAGGAGGGACTAATTTGTGCTGGAGATGTTGATGATCCTGAAGGAGATCCAATTGCAGAAATGTCGCCACCAGATTTTGTTTTAGTTTTTTTATCTCTACCATCGCCAACATCTCCAACAGTGGAAGACTTTGGAGTATCAGTACTAACAGCACTAGAACCATCAGAACCACCTATATTTAACTTCTTGAATAATTTCATCAGAGGGTTATCTAAAATATTCATAATCCCCGCCCCATCCTTTTGTTCTCCGCCACCTTCTCCCATTCCCATAGATTGCGCTGAAGAAGTTGTTGTCTTCAGATCAATTTTGGGTCCACCAAATCCTATCAACCTCTTCCAACTTTGATTTGGATTTACTGGAACTGGATCGTTCTTCCCTCTTTGGGTTGTATAGTGGAAGAAATTTCCTCTAGGGTGGAACATTATGTCTGTAGAACCTTTATTGGCAAGCATAGATTGGCCCTTGAAGTCGGTTCTACCATTCAACAATCTCATCGCAGAAGCAATTGATGCTTGTCCTTTAGTTGAAGCAAGTTTTTCTGCCAACTCTGGGTCATCCTTCGCCTTGCCAGTATAAACTGCTTCAAATTGTCCTGCCTGAGATCCAACTTGCTTGACTGTACTTGGCCAGACAGGTGACGCAACACGATTAAGAACAGCAGCAGCAACTCCATATTCATCATTAGTTCCTCTTGCTGCCTCACCACTTACAATATAAGCAAGGTCGCGGAAATCTTGTGCTCCAATCTTAACTCTTCCTCCTTTATTATATTGTTTCGGTTCTTTTTCTAAAATCTTAAAATATCTTTCATCATTTTTTACTGAATCGATAAGTTTTTCAGCTGCATTATCTGAGGGTATTTTATCAGGTGGTGAGGCATCACCATTACTACCTGCCTTTTCTGGAATTCCAAGAGCATCTGATATCTTATCGCCTACAATTCTTCCAAAACCACCAGAAGCAAAGTCGGCTGTCATATATGCTGCTAGAAGAGCAGTAGCGGCAATACCAGACGCTCCACCGGTAAATGGTGCAGCAAGTCCGAGAGCACCCAAAGTTGCAGTAAATCCAGCATCTATACCAGCGCCAATTACAGCTCTAATTAAAGCCCTTCTCCAATCAACTCCACCCATCAAATCAATAACAAATCCAATAGCATCACCAGCAAATGGAATATACTTTCCGACTCTCTTTAAAAAGTCTGGCATTTCCTTTCCGATACGACCGAGCAATCCTTTTTGTTTGGACATCCATTCGAATGTTTTGTCTATTCCGTCACTGCCCCATTTAATCACATTTTTTCTAATGCTGCTCAAACCAGATAAAGCTCTACGATATTGCTTGGAAGCACCTTCAGCTAAAAATTGTGCTCCCTCTGCAACTACTCTAGCACCCGTGGTAATTTTCTCACTAGTTCTCCTAGCAAGTCCACCTACACCATCGCTTATTCTTTGAAATAAATTTGGATCAGTACTTCCAGTTATACTGGGTTTTTTCTTGAATGGATTTAAATCTCCAATAGAATCCATTACTCCACCAAGACCAGTTCTTCTACCTCCAGAAACAGTTATATCAGGTTTTTTCCTGAATGGATTTAGATCCTTAATGCGATCCATTGCTCCACCAATACCAGTTCTTCTGCCCCCAGAAGTGGTTACTCCTCTTCCTCTGTTTCCTCTTGAGTTTCTAGAATCTCTGGATATATCCCCACCCTTTCCTCTACCCTTTCCTCTACCTAAACATGGTCCATGTGCTGCTAATACTTTTGCTGATAGAAGCAAAGCAGTTCCAATTGCACCACTTATAGCTAAAAATTCATTGATCTTTGTAGCAAAGTTGTCGAATTGATCTCTAGCTTCCTCGCCAAATAAATTACCAATTGTTTGTCGTATGCCATCATAAGCATCATAGGCCAAATCAAGGGCACCTACAAACGTATCGAATAAAAATTGACCTGTTCCTACTATAAAGGGTCCAACAGATTCAATAAATTCAAATGTTCCATCCAAAAATTTTGGAAACCACTCCACAATATTTTCTATTACAGATTGAAGATTTTCAAAGATACCCGCCAACCCAAATTTTTTATTTGATAATTTTCCAACTACCCAATTAAGTCCAGTTAAAGCTAAGTATTGAAATAACCGATCAAATAAACTTGGTTTCTTTGGTATTGGTATGGAAGGCCCCTCTTTCTTTGCCTTTTTTTCTTCTGGTCTATCCTCAAGAACTTTTTCAGTTTTTTTCTTCTGCTCATCAGGTTGTTCTGCTCTAAGTGCTTTAACATCCGTCTTAATAGATTTTATTTTTACATCACTTTTCTTGTTTATGGTCTTTGTTATAGATATTATTTTTTTATTATTTGCTAATAATTTTTTCTTTAAACTATTTTTATCTTTGCCACCCGAGACAAGTTTACTCTTAGTAACGAGAGAAGACTCTTCCCCGGACATTTTAACAAGAACTCCACTCTCTTTCTTTTCTCCAACAGTTATTTTACTCTTCTTTGCTTTTATTAAAGAGGAAGATGCATTTATTTTTTGCTTATCTGGATTATAGAGAACTAATGATGACATCTAACTATGCTCCCTGAATGCCATATATTTTTTCATAATTCCAATCATAAAGAGTGATGGAGTTAGCACCTTGCCTGACCGTTGTTTCCGTCGCTCTGTTCTTAGGGCCCTGCCGCATGTCTTTGGTTTCTTTTGATGGAGATAATGAACTGACTGCCGCAGTAGTTTCTCCTCCAGTTCTATCCTCCCCAATATCTGTAGGTGATGTTGAAGCAACAACTTTCATTTTAGAATTTTCAGTTGGTTTTCCTATTGATTTTCCCTCATCATTAGTGAAACCAAGTTCCTTCAAAAGCATACCCATTCCACTTGAGGCAAATGGAGAACTTGTACTATCTCTACCGTCCCCTGAACCTCCTGATCCTCCGCCTCCACCTCCAGATACACCTCCTGCAGGCAATTCTGGTGGCAGCATTCCCCCACTTGAACCTAGTCTAACCCCAGCAAACCATTTTGTTCCGGAAGAGGTATCCCAATGTGGACGATAGTGAAAACCTCTACTACTACTATGATCATATTGATTCTTTAGACCATTATCAGCAGCAATACCAACGTGAGTAATTGCGCCCCTTGTAATGCCCTTAGATGGGTTGATATCTCTAAGTGCTCTCCAAAGAATAATATCGCCCGGCTTAATTTGGGATTTTTGGGTTATAATCTTACCCATATCAGATCCGCCAAAAGAAGCTGCAAAGTTGGGTCCATTATAGGCAGTTCCTTTTGGTGTATCTAAATCACCGACCTGGGTTCTTTTTTTAGCCGCTGGATGTCCTGCAGCTGCAAGAGCAGCTCTTGTAGTATTAGCGCACATATCACCAACACCTTTTTTATAACCTACGATTCTCTTTGCACCTTCAACAATTCTCCTACCAATACCTGCAGATCCTGATATTTCGCCACCCTTATTAAAATTTAAAAAGTTTCTAATTGATCCGCCAGTATTATAAAAATTAGATTTAGATGTTGTGCCATTTCTAACAGAAACAGACCCTCCAGTATTGTAAGTTGAGTTATTTCTAACAGACCCTCCAGTATTGTAAGTTGAGTTATTTCTAACAGAAACAGGTCCTCCAGTATTGTAAGTTGTGTTACTGTTTCTAACAGACCCTCCAGTATTATAATTATTTACAAATGATTGTAGATTATTGGCTCCTATGGTATCTACTGCCGGTCTCTGAATAACGAAAGAACCCTCTCTCAATTCAGTTCTTACAGTATCGATATTTGGCCCTCTTCCCGGTATCAACCCACCTTGGTTATAATTATTGTTGGTAATATTTCCACCTTTATTATAATTTTTAATATTATTAATTGAATATAATGTTGGGGCTCCTATTCTTTTAGCCTGATCTGGTGGAACTACATACTCACCCTTTGTAAGCATGACTGGAACCATACCACCTTTATTATACCTCTTCTCTTCTCCGGTCTCCAAACGATATATCTGTTCTTCCCTTTCAGAACCAGCACCAGTTATAAAATCTCCCATTTTCTGGAAGATATTTCTATTCTCTTGCTGATTTTTAAGATTCTGTAACGTTTCTTCCTTTCCAATTTCCTCTACAGATTCATCGACATCAGCATCTGGTGCAGAAGGAAGAGTGGATAAGTAAGTTAATCCAGCACCTATTCCAATTGCTGCGGCAATTAAGGGATTTTTTGCCAAAAGAAGTAATGTTGCACCTATTACTTTTATTGCAGAACCTATCGCACCAACAATAGCTCCAATACCGAGATTCCATAAAAGAATTACTCCACCAATTCCTAAAATTACCTTCCAGTTATCTTTTAAGAATTTGCCTATAGTAGAAAGTTTCTTTTGATTCTCTGGATCTTGGAACCAATCACCAATACTTGTAAAGAAATTTTTTATTTTTTCTATTTTCTCTTTATTGGCAGGATCAGTGAACCATTTATAGACCGATCCCACCACAAAATTTAAGGCAGTTAATTTTAAATAATCAAATATTCTTTGAAATAGACCTTTGACTGGTGCCAGAATTTTGTCTGCCGCTTTTGTGAGACCAGACAATCCACCTTTCTTTTTTTCTAGATTTTCTTCTCTCTTATCTTTTTTCTTTTCATCCTTTTTTCTTTTGATTAATTTATTTTTCTTGCTTTGTATTTTTTCCTCTTTCTTTGCACTAGAATTTAAAGTTTTTGCGATTTTACTTAGAAGTTTTCCTTGAGTATTAACTATCTTGGCTAAAGATTCGCCCTTTTCTTT
>CENJ01164156.1_pt1 | contig 11912 bp, 7 predicted proteins | sample 356161 | NCBI WGS metagenome assembly CENJ01 (sample SAMEA2619531, study PRJEB7988) | marine metagenome | biome: marine biome (ENVO:00000447); feature: surface water layer (ENVO:00002042); material: "saline water (ENVO:00002010), including plankton (ENVO:xxxxxxxx)" | depth 5 m
GGGCGTGTAGCGTGATCAGGTATCGGTCTGCCGTCGTAGTGATCGCCGTCGGATACTTCCGGGTAGCCGTAATTGCGGCCCTCGCGGATTAGGTTCAACTCGTCGCCATGTAGCGGACCCATTTCAATAACCCACAATTTACCCTCGAAATCTTCTGCGATCCCCAGCGGATTGCGATGACCAAGTGACCAGATTTCGCCGTAAACCCCAATACCGTCAACCAATGGGTTTTGTGCGTTGTGATTCACGAAAGGATTATCGGTAGGAATCGAGCCATCGTCATTTAGGCGCAGCACTTTTCCAACGTTAGACTGCATGTCCTGCGACGGCGTAAATTTTTGTCGATCGCCGGAAGTAACCCACAGAAAACCGTCGTCATCGAACATGAGCCGATGTCCGTAATGGCCGTAGCCGACCATCTTCGGGTATTGGCGCCAGATCACTTCAAAATCAGTCAGCGCTGGACGACGCGCGTCAAGATCAATCCGGCCGCGGCCAACCGCAGCGCCGCGAGTACCGTCTGCGGTTGACTCCACGTAGCTTATGTAAACCATGCCGTTGCTAGAGAAGTCCGGGTGCAGGGCGATGTCGCCCAGCCCGCCCTGGCCACCATAACCAACATCTGGCAATCCGTTTACCTTACGCTTGGCCCCTGCTCGATCCACGAGCAGCAGGCTGCCTTTTTTCTCCGTGACCAGCATTCGGTCGTCGGGAAGAAAAACCATAGCCCAAGGTTCATCGAAGGCGGTGATCGGTTCAACTTTGAATGGCAGTTTCTCTGAGGCCTGTGCGCCCCATGTCAGGAAAAAGAGTAAGGCCAAGGTAAAACGGCGCATGTTCATTGCAGAGCATCCTCAAGCAAAAAAAGAGACCCAAATCTAAATAGTGCTATGTGAAGCGAGCGTGGCAGAACGCAGCAACCGTTGCAGGTTTTAGCGCGCTGCACCTGTGGGCGAAAAAACTGGTAGAACAGAATTAACGTAGAACTACTTTGATTGTTTCTTCGAGCCAAGCGGTCCTGGTTACGGGTGCCGCATCGGGTATTGGCGCAGCGCTGGCGGTTGCATTAGCCAACTGCGGTGTTTATGTCATTTGTGCTGATCTAGATGCGGAAGGGCTGGAGCAGGCGCTCAGCGGGCTGAACGGAATGGTGAAACGATAGTCTGCGATTTAGCTGTACCCAATGCCGCATCCGATCTGATAAAGATGGCTTTAACGCCACGCGGTCATTTGGCGTTGGTGGGTTTCAATGCTGGGGTCGCTCACCGCGCCAAGGTCACTGATCTCGATCAGGACTACGCGGCAATTGATCGACTGTTCGAGATAAATTTTCACGCTGGCTTGAAACGCGCCAGCGCATATCCAAAACAGCTTAGCGAGGCCGATGCGCAGGGCCGGTTCATGGCGACTGCATCCGAAACATCGCTCAGCATACCGAGTGCGATCCGCAACAATCGCGTGCCACATAACAGTGCGAGCAAAAACGCGCTGATGGCTGCGTTGGAATGGCTGGCGATAGAGCAGCAAGAGGAGGCACTCAGTATCCACGTGCTCATTCCGGGCGCGATCTATACCCCGATGATTTCAGGGCGATTGAAAGACCCAGCAAATTTAGCTTTTTAGATGATACGCTCTCCAGGACATATACCTTAGCGAGCTGTTGCGTCGCCAGCAGTTGCTAAGGGTTTCAAAATAAGCAGCGTTTGTGCCAAATCATGGCCACCTAAATGTAGGTAAAATCGCCGTAATGACAGAGCTAAGTGATCCTGCCGGCAATCGAATTAAATCCTGGGTATCTCTATTGCCTGCGCTTGTACTGGGTGCCTTGGTGGTCTGGGGGCTGATGCTGCGGCCGCTGGTATTTGGTCTCCCCTCGATACCATTGGAGATCGTCTTTTTAGCGAGCGCGAGCTTCGCCATCGGATTGCTGTTATGGATTGGCTTTACCTGGTTGCAAATTCAGCAAGCGATTGTGCAGAGACTCGCGAAAGCGCTCCCCGCCATATTTATTCTTCTCTTGATCGGACCGCTGGTTGCTGCATGGATGACTAGCGGCACCATCCCCATGCTGGTCAGTTGGGGTGTAAGGCTAATTGATCCGCAATATCTCTATGTTGTGTCTTTCGCGGTAGCAGCTATCTTCTCAATTTTAACGGGCACTTCTTGGGGCAGTGCTGCTACGGTGGGTGTGGTCCTGATTGGCATTGGCTCTTCGGTCGGTGCCGACATTGCCATTGTGGCTGGCGCGGTGATTGGCGGCGCTTATTTTGGCGACAAGCTTTCGCCGTTGTCCGACACAACGAACATGGCCGCTATCGCGTCGGGCGTCGATCTTTTTGATCACATTCAATCCATGCTCTGGTCGACGGTGCCGTCCGCGATCTTTGCATTGGTCGCCTATTCGCTGGTCGGGCTATTTTTTGAAATCGATACCCAGGCCGTCGAGTCAGTCAATGTAAGTGCATTTTTGAGCGGTCTGGACAGCGCCTTCGTTGACAGTCTGGCACTGTTGATACCGGTACTCATCGTGCTGGTCGGCTCAATCCGGAAATGGCCGACTATTCCGGTGCTGTTGCTGTCTATTATGAGTGCGATTCTTTTGGCTCTTGTTTTACAGGACCTTGCGCTGTCCACCGTTTCCCAAGCGCTTGTCACAGGCGTAACCCTAACCCCGATCGACGGCATACCTGTTGTGGAGTCCGTGCGCGCCTTAGTTGAGCGGGGCGGACTCTACAGCATGCAAGAGGCGATCTTTGTCGCGGTTTTAGTGTTCTTTTTTGTAGGTGCGATCGATTTGCTGGACACGATGCCGCGACTTGTGCAAGTTCTCTTTGGTTTTGTGCGCGGACCAAAACAAACGGTGTTGGCCGCCTTGTCAGCCGCTGCAACAACGAATGCACTGACATCCAACCAGAGCGCAACTGCGTTTATTGTTGGTGATGCATTCTCTCGGCGCTTTGACGATTTACTTATACCGCGTCGGGTTCTGTCTCGTTCAATTGAAGATACCGGCACTATGATCGAGAGTATAATTCCGTGGCATGCTACCGCTTTATTTATGGTGGCAACATTGGGTGTGCCCGTGAGTGAGTATTGGTATTGGCAATTTCTCACCCTGGCAAATCTGCTGGTCGCACCATTGCTTGCGATAACGGGCATAGGCTGCGGTTTTAATTCCTCACAACAAGAGACTGATCGTGAGCGCCTCAAAAACACCTGAAGATTTACGCCTCGAAACGCGCCTAGCTCGCCAACTCGCCGCTACAGACCCGACGTATGGGGCCGCAGCACCGCCAATTTATCAAACCAGCACGCATACTTTTGCCAACTGGGATGCAGTGGCGCATGCGTTTGATGATCGCGCGAATACCGCATTTTATGGACGGCAGCTTAATCCAACCGTGCAGCTCGCTCAGCAAACCCTGGCGCAACTTGCCGGGGCCGAGTCCGCGCGGCTCTTCGGCTCGGGCATGGCCGCTATCAGCGCGTCGTTACTGGCAAGCGTGAGCGCAGGCGATCATATAGTTTCGGCAAATGGTGTCTATGGTCCCGCCGGGCGTTTTATGGCGGATTGGCTCCCGGTAAAAGCGGGCGTTACGACTACCTTTGTTCAAAGCATGGATCCAGCTGCATTTTTGGCGGCTTCTACCGCGAAAACTAGGGTGATTTATCTGGAAACCCCATCTTCTGGCCTGTTCGAGTTGCAAGATATCGCTGCTATCGCTCGGCTCGTTAAAGAAGCCGGTAAGCAGCACATTATTCGCATCATCATTGACAACACCTGGGCCACTCCGCTCAAGCAGCAGCCGCTACAACTTGGCGCAGATTTGGAAATTCATAGCGCGTCGAAATATCTCGGCGGCCACAGTGACCTAATTGCCGGAGTGGTTCTGGGTCGCGCCGAGTTGATCGAAAGCCTTACCAACGATGAAGCCGAATTGCTCGGTGCACGCGCCGCGCCTTTGGACGCATGGCTGTTACTCCGTGGCCTGCGCACGCTGCCTTGGCGGATGCAGGCACATGAGGAAAACGGCCTTGCCGTGGCCCGGTGGCTGGAAGGTCATCCGAAAATCCGGCAAGTTCGCCACCCAGGCTTACCCAGCCATCCACAGTATGCGCTGGCCCAACAACAGATGTCCGGCTCCTCCAGTCTCTTTTCCTTCGAGCTGGATACCGACGAGCTCGATTCGATCAAACGTTTTTTTGATAGCCTGATGTTGTTTGGTCGCGGCGTATCTTGGGGCGGTCACGAGAGTTTGATTTTTGCGCCAGCAATTAGTGCGCTGAAAGAACAAACGCCGGAGCGGTTTCGAGCGATGGGCCTTAACTTGAGCGATATGCGGGTTTCGGTGGGGCTGGAGCATCCGGATGATCTAATCGCTGATCTGGCGCAGGGTCTCGAACAGATTTAATGCGCCAGGAAATGCGAGATAGGCGGAGCTACCAGAAGCTGCCAGATTCTAATAGGTAGCATTAGCTAAGACCGTAACACGCAGATGCCTTGGCAGCTGCTCCACTAGCTCTTTGCACGGTCGCCGAACCAGGAGCCTGCATAGAATGCAGAATAGAAACTTAAATAAGAACTCAAATAGCGATGCAAATAGGAATCCGAAAAGAAGCTTAAAAAAGTCGTTATTCTATTCACGGTTTATAAGCAATTGCCCTTAGCAATGCCTACTCAGAGCCTAGTTAGTACCTGTGCAGGAAGGGTTTTTTGCGTCTCAATAACCTGATAAATCGCAACGGGCCAAATATTGCCAGGCACTCATGGGAGGGTCGGTCTGTTGGTGACGCGGGTAGTTTTTTGGACACCAGTTAACATACACTTTCAAGCGGTTCAGTTAACAGGTTGCAAAATCTATGAAAGTTGAAGTTTACGGCGGCCATCACTCGCCATGGGTACAGGCCGTGTTACTCGGACTCCGCGAAAAAGGCATTGATCACTCGCTTCGTGCGCTACCTCCATATGCCACGTTTAAAAAATGGGGGTTGTTAATGCCAGCTGTGTCCATCGATAACCAGGATTGGCAAGTTGAATCTTCTGACATTCTTGCCAATATTGGTTTTGATCCGATATCAGAAGAAGATCTCGCCGCGATTCGCATGGCTTGGCAAGGCGTGCTCCATCGTCCCGACAATCCGCCGCGTTTTTTCGCGGGCTTCAGCCGCGCCGGTGACAAATCGAAGTCGTTGTTTAAACGCTCGTGCGTCAACTTCATCAGGGGATTTATACCCGCCTACATGTTTACGCTCATCAATACGGTGAAGTTCACGCAAAAGCCGAAGGATCCAGAGAATTTTGGCGATCAGTTTTTGTATTGGGAGGGTGCGCTACAAGCTTCCTCCGGCCCGTTTGTGGATGGCGAGAAGCCCGGCATTCGCGACATGTTGCTATTCGGTTTAGTGCAGTGTCACTCCAGTATCCCGGTTCCACCGCTTAAAGCGCTGCGTCAAGATCCGCGACTGCAATCTTTACGCCATTGGATCGGCGTTATGCAGGAACGCTATGACGGCTACCCGTTAATGTTTTCCGCAAACTACTTCCAACCAGAAGTTGCAGCGCCGGAACCAGCCGATGGTCTACAGAGAAGTTTTTTCTATGCGGGATTGCTGGGTACAGTGCTTGCTATGCCACTGACCTTGCCTCTGATGTTTTTTTTGATGCGTAAGGTGCCTCGTTAGACGGGGGAATAGCCCCTGTAGGATAGAGCGAAGGCATATTCGTCATCCGCGTTTAAAGCAGAGCGAACGGCGTTAAAAGTATCTTGTTGTATGCAGCGGCGAGGCACTTGAAGGCAAGAAGCGCGCCTTAAAACATATAATTCAGCTTTGCGGAAAAGTAGTCATCCGTAGCGAGCGCATTCATGGTTTCACGCAACATGTACCTTAGAGAGCCGGTGTAATTTTGTGAGTTTTCCGCAACAAAGGCGCCGTGAGTATAGAGTACTGACAGGTTAGCGTTATTGGTAATGCGCCACAGATATCTGATCTGGCCTACCGATTGCGCGTGATTGAGCTCTGGTGCGTTCAAAAGCAAGGCTCGATTACTCTGGCGTAAGCCCAGAAATTGATAGGTCACGCTGACTTGTTGATTGGGATAAATCGTCCATTCAGCGTCCAGAAAAGGACGGAGCACTGCGTAGTCGGCGGTCTGGGCCAGATTGATCCCGTTGTAAATCATCGAGTCGTCGCGCCAGCTGAAATTCAAACCCGTGCGCAGGGAAAGTTCTGGATACGTGTCGATGGACAAGCCGAGCGTCGCATAGCGACTCCATGCACCAGTCAGTTCCTGAGCTTGCCCGATAGAGAGATCTGCCCGAAAATCCTCATTCGCGAGAGGTACATTCACAGCGCCCAGTTCTAGCCAACCCCTTCCCGGCACGCGTAGCTTTTTGCCACGCCGGGTATCCAGATCTTCTGTTTGGCTGGGAAAGTAGCCGACGTTGGCAAAGTAATAATCTTGTTGGGGGCCAAGAATGAACCCACCTGCGGTAATGCCGCGGCCTAAGACCTGGCCGGTGCTGACCTTATGTCTTTGAAAGGCGTTTAGTTCGAAGCCGATTTTGTCCATGGATAGTCGGCCGATAGGGCGACGTGAAGTATCAAATGGTGCATACAAATATTGCTGCAGTTGCCGGCTTGAGTGAGATCTCAAAGTGTAGCTAACGTCCGCAAAATCGTTGCGCTGTAGATAACCGGTATCGTTAAGGTCGATGGATGTATCCATCGCGGTGAGCTGAAACTCATGCAAAAACGATTCTTCGCTGCCAAGTTGCGCAAATACTCGACCGCCCAAGCCCTCGGAATCAGCTCGCCGGGAAGCAAAGAGTTGTGTAGATGACTTTAGCAAACCGTCCATGTGTTGCGTATCGAGTCGAATCTCATGGGTCTCAGAGTTAAAGCTCTTTCTATCTCGAAAGGCCCCGACGTAGGCGAGTCTTAAGCCGGTTTCATCCGCATCACCGACAGACAATGAATGCACCAAGAAATTGGACGAAGGGTGATATCGTTTTGGACGATTAGAAAAAGCGGAGTTGGATCCGTTGCTCTCAGTAGCGAGCAGCGCGCTATACCTAAGTGACTCACTGGAAATACTCCCGGTATAGATTCCGTTAACGGGCGTCGGATACGCTTGCATTAGTCCAGCCACTTGTCCGTTCTTGTCAATCATCGAGTAATAGCTGCGCTCGCCGATGCGTCGAGAATAGAAGGAGCTTATTTCCGGCATGAACGAATCAGGGAGAATATTGGCCGCCTGGCTGTTCTCTAATTTCAATAACCGTCTCTCGAAAAGGGCAGTTTTGTCGGCTCGCTTTGGAGCCAATCCAAGTTTCTCTGTTTCGGTAATGAGCAGTTGCCTCGTGTCCGGCAACAAGGGCTCACGCACAGTTGAGCGAAACATCAGGTTATCGAGAGGCTTCTCGAAAAAATCCGGCCTTATCGCCGCCATAAAGCGAACGTCGTCTGCGCCAGCCAGTTCTAATGTGGCACCAACGGAGGCTTCTTGGGTCTTCTCGTAACGGTGATGAGAAACCGTCGCAAAGGTGGCGAGTTTGGCTGAGTCAAATAGACTGGGCAGATCACTCGATAGCACATTCAGGAAGGAATCACCGACGTTCATTAAGGAATCACCAGCGTTGGATAAAAGCCCGGACGCAGATTGGGTAGCTTCGGTTGCGGTGGCTTGTTGCTCAGTGGGTTGACCCTGCCCAACGGTTGTCGCGCTTGTTTGAGCCGCGCTTGTTATGGGTGCCTTTGCTGGGGAGGGTTTAGCGGCGCTTAGCGTCGGTTGAGAGGCAGTTGTTGTTGTATTGAGGCGGGTCACCCATGAAGATGGGAAACCACTTTTTCTGACAGCATCGAGCAGTGTGTGTACAGCGCTATCACTCTGCTTGCCCGGCTCATGGATGATGACTCTGAAATATGGCTTGTTGCGTACGGTTGTGGCTGCAATATCAACCTGAGCTGCGGGCGCGACGCCGCCCAGTTTCTGAGCGACTTGATCTTGAAACGCGACCGCGTTGTTCCGGTCGTTAAAGCTGCCTGCCACGATTGCCCGGTGTGCATCGGCATAGGTCGAAGTACAGAGTGCTAAGAGGGGCACCAAAACGGCGATTTTTATGCAGCGCGATGTCGTCATTTCATTACCTTATTGATCAGACAGGAGCGTCTATCGCCGACACAAGTTAGATTGTTATCGGATCATGCTAATCATTACTGCAGTAATCGTCTGAGTTTTAATTAGCTTTAGGTATTTTTTCGGGACCAGCGTGCGAAGATTTTTGGGCGAGCAGCGCGGCGCAAAGGGGAAAGGGAAAAGGCTAAAAAGCGAAGAAAAGGAAGAGAGCACAAGAGCGAAACAGCACGGCGGACTTTTCAGAAAATAGGTTTATCGATATCTTAGAGTCGCATGCAGCAAAACAATCAAAGCAAAAAAACGAGAGCGAAAATAACTAGAAGAGGTTGATATGCGTATTGAGGGTAAAGTCGCGTTGATCACAGGCGCAACGGGTGGGATCGGCTCCGCAATGGCTAAACTGTTTCTCGATGAGGGTGCGAAAGTTGTTTTAACCGGACGCTCGCAGGAAAAACTAAGTAGTTTGCTCGAAACACTAGGTAACCCGGATAACGCGATGAGTTGTGTTGTTGAAGCGCTCGACGAAGGCGCGGTTAAAAAATCGCTTGAAGTGTGTCAGTCCGCTTTCGGCGGCTTAGACGTGATTGTCGCTAACGCGGGGACTGAAGGCATTGTGCAGCCGCTCGAAGCGTATTCTGTAAACGACTTCAACCAAACGTTGATGGTCAATGTGACTGGTGTTTGGCTCTATCTTAAGCATGGTCTGCCGCTGATGAGACAGCGAAGCGCGGGTTCTTTTATTGCTATTTCCTCCGGTGCCGGGTTGGTTGGTTTTCCAGGTTTGTGTCCCTACTCAGCAAGCAAACATGCTGTTTGTGGCATGGTCAAAACAGCTTGTCTTGAGAATGCGGCGCACGGCATTCGCGTTAATGCGCTTGCGCCGGGTCCTACCGATACCCGGATGATGGAATCGTTAGGCGAGCAGATCAACAGCGACGATCCGTCAGCTGTCAGAGAAATGGTGTCATCGAATGTACCCATGCAGCGCTACGGCACCAGCGAAGAAATCGCCAATCTCGCGTTGTTTCTCGCCTCGGATGAATCGTCCTTTTGTAACGGCGCAGTTTATTTGGCTGATGGAGGTTTCACCGCAGCCTAGGGCGAGAAGCATAAGGCGTAGGGCACTCGGCACAGAACGGCTGGCAAAGGCTAACATCCGCGCGGTCCTATCGGTTTATTCGGATTGATATACGTTATGCCTTGCCTAAGGCTACGTTGTTTTAGCCCTGTATTTGTGAGAGTTTCGAAACAGACCGAGCAGTAGACCGTTCACGAATAATAGCTTGTCGGTTGACCGTGTAGCGGGAACCGATAGGTCAAGTATATGGCGTTGCCCGTTAAGACACGGGCCATGCATTTATAGGAGAGAAAACCTTGGAAATCGAACTCGATCCTCATCTGGCCATAGTCGTTGAAAAGGCACAACAAGCCAACCCAAATCCGCCGCATCCTGCGGACATACCTGTTGATCTGTTTCGGGCGGGCTATGTGCTGCAGGGACAGACGCAAGCTTTGCAGGGATTGATCTGTGAAGAGGTTTACGACTCCATGATAGACAATGATGGTTGTTCCGTTCCGGTTCGAGTTTATCGCGCTCAACAGACACCTGCGCTCCAGCCGGGTTTAATCTTTATTCATGGCGGTGGCTTTACCATAGGCAATCTGGATTCTCACGACAGCCTCTGCCGCCAATTTGCTTTACAAGCCGGTATTACAGTTGTCGCGCTGGATTATCGGCTAGCGCCCGAGAATAAGTTTCCGGCTGCTGTGGATGATTGTTTGGCGGCAACGCGTTGGATTTTGGGTAACGCCGAGGCGCTTGGTCTGCGAGCCGACAAGATTGCCATCGGTGGTGATAGTGCTGGGGGTAACTTGTCCGCAGTGGTGTGTAATGAATTGAATCAAAGTGCCGAAGCGCTGCCGGCTTGCCAATTGCTGATTTATCCTGGTGTTCGCTTAGTGGACTTCCAGACGGAATCGCGTCAGCAACTCGAAACCGGCGTCACCCTGGATAAGCGAACAATAGACCACTTCAACGACATGTATGTTGGTGGACTGGATATTGACCCTAACGATCCGCGTCTGTGTCCTGCGCTCGCTCCGGCGCTTAAAGGAGCGCCGACGGCTCATGTTATTACGGCTGAGTATGACCCGCTGCGGGACGAGGGCGAGGAGTATTACCAGCTTTTATCTGCCGCTGGCGTTACGGCTACCTATCACTGCTATCCTGGGCTTATGCATAACTTCGTTATGCAAACAGCGGTTGTACCTGCGGCAAATGAAGCGGTGTTAGATTGCGCTCGTTTTCTAAAAGAGCAATTGCACTAGGGTCGTATCAAGCTACCCCGCGTAACCTATGGGATTTATCAGCTACAACTCTGTGCAATCCTGAAAATATTTGACTTCTTGAGCTGTCTGACGGATACATTTGTGCATAGGGGAAATTATCGGGGGTAGATATGTCCATCACGGTGGATCCGAGCAGTGGGCTCAAGGTTTTTAACACACGTGCCGCCAAGGCATCAGAAAAAATCACTGGCAAAGGCTATTCAGTTGTTACTGATGAAGCGCTCAAAACGTTACCTCCCGCACCGCCCGGGGCGGTGTTTGATGCCGAAGAACAAGCCAGATACAAGGCCTTTAAAGAAGCCCGCGCGGGGGCTGCCGACTATATGGAAATGGAAGGCGAGTTCAGTCGTTACCTAGAGGATGTTTATTCTGCTGAACCCATTGCTCGCGAAGCGTTAACCGACGCATGTGATGTGGTTGTAGTCGGTGCGGGGTTCGCTGGTTTATTGCTATGGTACAAGCTGCGCCAGGCAGGCTTTGCAGATGTCCGTTTTTGCGAAAAGGGCGGCGACGTCGGTGGTACCTGGTATTGGAATCGGTACCCGGGCATCGCCTGCGATGTGGAGTCTTACAGCTACTTGCCGTTGCTTGAGGAGATGGAATATATCCCCTCCATGAAATTTGCGGCCGGCTTCGAAATCATGGAGTACTGCCAGAAAATGGCGGAAAAGTTCGGTTTCTATGACAAGTGCCTGTTTCACACCACGGTGGAGCAAACCGACTGGAACGAAGAAACCAAACGCTGGACGGTGCGCACGGATCGAGGCGACGCGATGCGTGCCAAGTTCGTGGTACTTGCAAACGGCATTTTAACGACGCCTAAACTCGCTCGTATCGATGGTATGCAGTCTTTCTATGGTGAGTCTTTCCATACTTCGCGTTGGGATTACAACATTGATCTTGCCGACAAACGGGTTGGTATCATCGGCACAGGCGCGACCGCCGTGCAAGCGATTCCCGAGTTAGCGAAAACGGTGAAAGAACTGTATGTCTTTCAACGCACCCCATCGTCTATTGATGTGCGCGACCAACGTGAGACCTCTAGCGACGAGTTTGCGGCGTGGTCGCGAGAGCCGGGTTGGGCTAAGGCAAGGCGTGCGCGCTTTGCGAAAATTTCCCAGGGCCGTACTGCGATGAAAGCGAATGACGATTATCTCGCCGGCCGGGTGCCGGATTTTCGGGAACGCAAGCAACATACTCGCGAGTTGAGTCCAGAAGAGATGGTGCAGAAACAACTCGACACCAATTTCCGGATCATGGAGCAAATTCGCGCACGCGTAGATGCCATTGTTGAAGACCCCGCTACCGCCGCCGCGCTGAAACCCTATTATCCGTATGGCTGCAAGCGACCGACGTTTCACGACGAATACTTACCCACCTTTAATATGCCTCACGTGCATCTAGTCGACACCGCGCCGCGCGGAGT
>CENJ01036038.1_pt1 | contig 11898 bp, 7 predicted proteins | sample 356161 | NCBI WGS metagenome assembly CENJ01 (sample SAMEA2619531, study PRJEB7988) | marine metagenome | biome: marine biome (ENVO:00000447); feature: surface water layer (ENVO:00002042); material: "saline water (ENVO:00002010), including plankton (ENVO:xxxxxxxx)" | depth 5 m
CAAACTTTGAATGATGGAATGCCTTCTTATGAACTTTACAGCAAACTACCCTCCTCTATTCACCAAAATTTAGTTGCTAAAAATTTATATATGCTTAGTTCTTACAGGGACACTATTTTTAATAGAATTTTAGCTACAGATATAGGAAAAAATAAAGATTATAAATACAGTGATATTGGCTATTATTTTATCAATGAAATTATAAAAAAAATAACTTCAAATAATCAAAATTTTGTCGCTGAAAATATTTATAAAAAAATGGGGTTGACAAATATTGGTTACCATCCAATAGAGAAATGGAATTTAGACAGAATACCTCCTACAGAAAACGATACTTTTTTTCGCCATCAATTAATTCATGGTTATGTTCATGACCAAGGAGCAGCACTATTGGGAGGAGTGGGCGGTCATGCTGGACTTTTTTCTAATGCCAACAACCTAGCCGCAATTATGCAAATGTATCTTAACAAAGGGGTTTACGGAGGGGATACCATTTTAAATGAAAATATAATTGAAAAATATACTTCATCACCCTATTATGAAAGTAATAAAAACAGAAGAGGAATTGCTTTTGACAAACCCGTTAGAGATGGAGCTGGTGGTCCTACTTGTTTTGAGTGTGCTTCCAATAAAAGTTTTGGACATTCTGGTTTTACAGGTAATTTAACATGGGCTGATCCAGAAAGTGGAATTTTATACGTCTTTCTTTCTAACAGAATTTATCCCGATGCTGAAAATCACAAATTAATAAGTATGAATGTTCGTACTGAAATTATGAATGTGATTACCAAAGCTTGTGGTTATTCTACAAATCAAGATCAAGAAATTGTCTCGCCTTAGGTCCTTCATTAAAAATTAGATCTAAAATAGTCAAATTAGGTAGGAATTTTTGTTTCTCTTGAAAAACCTGATGATAGGAAAGATTATTTAAATTATTTTCAAAAGGAACTTTCGGATGAATTAAAAATCTATAATCAATAATCTCATTATTATTTAAAATATATGAATCTGAAAATGAATACTGGGTCTCAATTTCTAATAATTTGATAATGTGTAAATGGATTAATTGATTAAAGTCGATTAAATATTTATAATTATTATTAAAATAAATAGATTTGAAATCATCCTCATAATATTCAAAATATGGAGATGACCTGTAAGCACTTTCTAAAGATTTCCAATGATTTTTTTTCCATTTTTGAGAATGATCAATTTGAACATCTTTAAAAATATTTTTAGATTTTCTTTTAACAGGAATAACTAAATTTAAAGGTCCGTTTGGACTGGCAATAACACATCTATTTCTGTAAGATTGCTTATTAAATTTTTCAAATAAATCAATACAATAATTGTCAGCTTTTAGAATTGATCTATAATACATAAGATTACCAGCATAATTAGAACTGAAAACAGATTTCATTAGTGAACAGTAGAAAAAATCCTATTCCATCGAATTCCTGTTTCTGGATGTTTAGAAAACCATACAAATGATGCAGTTCCAACAACGTGATCTTCGGGAACAAAACCCCAACACCTCGAATCAGCAGAGCCATGTCTATTGTCCCCCATTAACCAATAATAATTTTGTTTAAAAGTATATTCTCTAGAAACTTTATTATTAATTATATATTTCCCTTTAGAATTAACTAAAACGTTGTTTTTTTCATAAACTTCAATAGCTCGTTTGTAAAGAATCCACGTAGAGTCATTTAAAGAAACGGTCCATCCTTTCTTTGGAATAATTAAAGGTCCAAAATTATCTCTACTCCAATTAAAGTCTGGATGATTGGGAAAATACGGATAATATTGTCCAAATATTGAATAGTCAAAACCTTTTGGATGTACATCTTGACTCATACTATCTAAACCAGAATATCTTGAAAGCATTTTAGCTGTTTGTGGAGAACAGGTGATTTGCTCTTTGCTAAATGCAACAAGTTTATTGGTATACACTAGTGTGTCTTTATAGGAAGTATCAAGAACTGAAATATATTTATTTTCAATATCAAATCTTAGATGTTGATCATTGTAAATTTCAAAATCTTCAAGAATTTTATCTTGTGGGATATAGGAGCCGGGCTTAAAATAAAAATTGTAACTAAAAATTACTTCATCTTTTTGTTCTTCAATATCTCCATTTATAAAAAGAACATTATCTATTATTTCTAGAGTATCTCCTCCAACTGCTACACATCGTTTGATATAATTTTCTTTTTTGTCAATAGGCAATGTGGCAATTCCACCGGTTTTGTCAATTTTACCGACTGGAGATTGTGTTAACCCTCCCCCATTTAATAATTTTTTTCTTGCAGCATTTAAATACTTAGTTTGTAGAGGCTTATATCGCTCTGGTGATAAATTAATTCTATTATTTTCGAACGCCTTTAAATCTCTAACACAATTTATAAAAGCTTGATTTCTTAAAATTGCGTAATAATCATGAGCAATTACACCTTCATGAACAATTACTGAGTCACCTACAGGCCAATTAAAAACCATAATTTCACCTCTTTTTATTTTTCCATATCCAAATAATCTTCTATAATCCGAACTAAACCAATCTACATATGAAGGAATGAATGTAAAGGGTATTCTATTATGGACAAAGGGTATAGATATCGGAGTTTGAGGGAGTTTTGCACCATATTTCATTTTATTAACAAATAAATAATCCCCAATCCTCATTGTTTTTTCCATAGACCCTGTAGGGATAGTAAAAGCCTCAAAAAATAAAGATCTTATAATGGAAGCCGCTACTATAGCAAAACCAAGAGCATTGGTCCAATCAGCAGCCATTGTTTTTTTATTGGGTTTGTCTTTTGATCCTATAAGTCTTGATAAAAAATAAAGAATATGACCTACAAAAGGGGCAATAAAAAATAAGGTTATTTGATCGTGCCACTTTCGATATTCTCTTTCATTAGGTTTTGTCCAGTCTGTGGGGTCAACTACCAAATTTTTTTTATCAAAGGCTAGATAAGGTATATAGTACCAGGGTAATAAAATCATTAAAAAGGTATCCTTAACCGTGTACTTTCCAAATAATCTTGCTGTCTCTACGTTACATCCTACAGCAACAACTAAATTGACAAATGGAATTGGAAAGAAAAACAACCACCACCAAGGTTTTTTTATGATTTTTAACCAAATATAAATATTGTAAATAGGAATTAATCCTTCCCACTTTTCTCTCCCATTTTTTTCAAAAATTTTCCAAAACGAAAGGAAATAAATAATGATCATTAAGAATAATAATAAATAGGGTATCATATTAAAATTTTAAAACATCTTCCATTGTGTAAAAACCTTTTTTATCCAATAAAAACTCAGCTGCTATTAAAGCTCCTAAAGCAAAACCTTCTCTACTTTTGGCTTTGTGAGAAACTTTAATTTCATCTATGAAATTTTCATATACTACTTCATGAATTCCAGAAACATCAGATTCTCTCTTTGCAATTATAGGAATAATATTTTCACTCTTAGAATTTGAAATATCCCAGTTTTTATATTTGTCAATATCTGAAAGAATTATTTCTGCAGTTGTTATCGCTGTTCCACTAGGAGAGTCCCGTTTTTCTAGATGGTGTGTCTCATTCAAATAGATATTGTAAGAGGGGTAATTGTTCATTATTTTAGATAAATGTCTATTTATTTCAAAAAAAACATTTACTCCTAAAGAAAAGTTTGATGCTGATAAAATAGCACCATTATAATTCTTACACCAATCTTTTACCTTTTGAAAATGTTGGTTCCAACCTGTAGTTCCTACAATAATTGGGATTCCCATTTTAAAAGACTTGCGAATATTATTAATCACTGAATCTGGGGTTGAAAAATCAATCGCCATATCACATCCTTTCAAATTTTCTAAGTTCCAATCTTGTGAATCTAAAATATTTGTTATGATGTGGTTTCGTTCTTTTGCCTTTTTTTCAACAAGCCTACCCATTTTACCATATCCTATTAAAGTAATTTTCATTAGAATTACAAAATTAAAAATTTGAATCTATTAAAGTAAAGAAACTGAATCTATATAATAATATTATACTTTAGGTTAGATTTTTATATTTTTATAACAAATCAAAACCTCTAATTAAATTAAAAAATTATTCTTAATAGCAATTGTATTTACCCAAATTAATACAAATATAACTGGACAGTTTCAACTAAATGGAGATGCAAATACTATCAACTGTAATTGCTATCAATTAACACCAGATATGGTAAATAAAGCGGGATCTGTTTGGAATATTAACCTTATAGATTTATATCAACCATTTGATAAAAGTTTTATGGTAAATCTCGGTTGTAATAATAGTACTTGGGGGGGAGCAGATGGAATGGTCTTTGCACTTCAACCATTAAATACTAGTATTGGATCATTAGGAGGGCAGATGGGAATGGGAGGTGTATCACCTTCTTTAGGAGTTTATATAGATACTTATCAGAATACTAGTCATGGTGACCTATATAATGATCATATTTCAATAAACTTAAATGGAGATGTGATACACGGTTCATCAAACAATATTGCGGGACCATATGACCTTGGAGAAGTAGAAAATTGTAATGCAGAGCCGTTAAGAATTACTTGGGACCCTATAACAACTATTATGCAAGTTTTTTATAATAACATTTTAGTACTGAACTATACTGGTGATATTGTCAATAATGTATTTAATGGAAACTCTATGGTTTATTGGGGATTTACTGCTTCCACTGGAGGAGCTAGTAATTTTCATCAGTTCTGTATCGATGTTCCTGATTTATTAATTGATACTTCCAATTTAACTGTGGAAAGTGAAAAGTGCGACCAACAAAATGGCAGTATTTCAGGTATAAATATAGTTGGGGGTATTGCTCCTTTTTCATGGAAATGGAATAATATTAATTCTTTAAATCTTGACACTTTCAACCTTAATTCTGGTACATATAATTTGGAAATTATTGATGGTATGGGTTGTACAAATAGTTATACTATTGTTGTAGAAGATTTTATAGGTCCATTAATAGACTCTTCCAATATTAATATAAAAAATGAAGATTGCGGAAAAGGGAATGGAGCTATTTCTGATTTTAATATTTTATCTGCATCTGATAGTCTTCAATATTTTTGGAATAATATTTCTTACGACTCTATTTTTTTAGATAGCCTTAGTTCAAATCAATATCAGTTTGTGGTAGTAGATAATTTTAATTGTAGTGACACAATGGATATTGTAATTTTAGACACTAATTATCATCAAATTTCTATTAGTTATGACTCTTTAACTTACTATACAAAAGACACTGTTTTATTTTATCAAAACTCTTTAGATTCTTCTTTTGTGAACTGGTGGACATTTGGTGATAATACAACAAGCAATGACTACGAACCATTTCATGTATTTAATCATCCAGGAACATTTACTGTATGTCTGGAAGCCGCCAATGAATTTAATTGTTACGACACGAGTTGTTTAGCAATTTCTATACTTTCATCTGAATTAGTAGTTCCAAACATTTTTAGTCCCAATTCAGATTATAAAAATGATGAGTTTTTCATTTTTGGAATAAACGATAACTTTGAATTAAAAATATTTAACCGTTGGGGAAGTCTTATATTTTCAGAGTACCCTTATAAAAATTCATGGACGGGTTTAGATTTAAAAGGCAACGAAATAAGCGAGGGACAATACTTTTATGTCTTAAAAAATTATGAAGAAGATATTGAAATTAATGGAGTAGTAACAGTTGTGAAATAATCAAATATTTGCTTCTAATTTTTTAGCTAATTGATTTTTAGGGACAGCACCTACTACTTTATCAACCAACTCACCATTTTTTAAGAAAACAATCGTTGGGATATTTCTCACTCCAAATTGAGCAGCGATTCCACCATGCAAATCGACATTGACTTTACCTACTAACGCTTTTCCGTCATATTCTGAGGCTAATTCTTCAACATGTGGACCTATCATTCTACAAGGACCACACCACTCTGCCCAAAAATCAACCATCACTAATTTATCAGATTTAATTGCTAAACTTTCAAAGTTTTCTTCAGTGAATTCTACCGCCATAATTAAAGATTTAATTTTCTCAAATATATGTATATTTTGTATACGAGATTCAATAAATTACTCAATTTATGTTAATTCTGAATTTTAAGTTTTTCAATGTAATTATTCATCCAAGATTTATTGACAGAATATCCTATAAAGCCATCCATTTTCTCAAGGTTTTTAATTAAATCATTAGAAATATTGGATCTGAAATTTCTAGAGTTTAAAGTTACATAAGACCTTGTTTCTTGATCAAAAAGTTCAAAAATAATTTGTTTTTTTCCTTTATGTTTTTTGAATAAATTTTCTAGTTGATTGACATGCTCTTTGTTTAACTGATCGTAATTCCATTGTACATAGAGTGAATTGGCCAATTTAGATCTAACATCTTCTAGAACATCTATTTGCAATATCCTAAACTCTTTTTGAAATTCATCTGACTTATAATACTTGGGACGTTGTTGAACTTTTCCTTTAATGAATAAAAAATTACCCGGCACTAAAAAATGCATGAATTTTAAGTATTGTTCTCCAAATAATCTAAACTCCATTTGTCCTTCCATATCTTGAAGTTCAATTACACCGTATTTTGTTCCTCTTCTACTTTCTAAATTTGCAGCATTATTAGCCAAACCTATAAATGAAAATTCTCTTTCCGGTAAATCTTGTAAATTTTCATTTAATATTTTCAAATTTATATCACAAAAATATTTTAGTTCTAGTAGATAGTCTTCTAATGGATGTCCAGAAATGTAAATACCAACTACTTCTTTTTCTTTGGTTAACAATTCAAAATTGCTCCATTTTTTACATTCTGGAATTTGAGGCTCAACTAAATTTAAAGAGTCACCAAAGGCATCAAACATATTTACTTGGTGAGAATTGGTTTTTGACTGAAATGCTTGTCCAAATTTAATTACTTTTTCTACAAATGAAATCTGTTTTTCATCTATTTGAAAAAATTGAGCTCTATGAAAATTTTTAAAGGAATCAAATGCGCCTGACATTACTAAACTTTCCAAAACTCTTTTATTACAATCTTTTAGACTTACTTTTGTAACAAAATCAAATACAGAATTAAAATTCCCCAATTCCTTTCTTGTTTCAATTATGTTTTTTACTGGGCCATGACCAATACCTTTTACAGCTCCAAGACCAAACCTTATCTCACCTTTTTCATTAACTGCAAATTTATACCAGCTCTCATTCACGTCTGGACCTAAGACATTAAGTCCCATTCTATTGCATTCTTTCATGAAAAAAGTGACTGACTTTATATCATTCATATTGTTGCTAAGTACAGAAGCCATATACTCAGCAGGGTAATGGGCTTTCAAATAAGCAGTTTGATAAGCAATTAGAGCATAACACGTGCTATGGGATTTATTAAAAGCATAAGAAGCAAACTTTTCCCAATCTTTCCAAATTTTTTCTAAAACATCCATATTATGGCCTCTTTGTTCTCCTTGATTCAAGAATTGAGGCTTCATTTTATTAAGTAAATCCAACTGCTTTTTACCCATTGCCTTTCTCAAAGTATCTGCCTCACCTTTAGAGAACCCAGCTAGTTTTTGGGACAACAACATTACCTGCTCTTGATAAACAGTAATTCCGTAAGTTTCTTTAAGAAATTCTTCCATAACTGGAAGGTCATACGTAATTTCTTCATTTCCATGTTTTCTTTTTATAAAACTGGGAATGTATTCTATTGGACCTGGTCTATATAATGCATTCATAGCAATTAAGTCTGAAAATGCTGTTGGTCGTAATGATTTCAAATGCTTTTGCATCCCAGGCGATTCATATTGAAAAATGCCCACTGTTTCTCCTTTTTGAAAAAGTTCATACGTAACTTTGTCATCCAACGGAATTTGATCAATGTCAATAACTTTTCTAGTCATTGCTTTAATAATTTTAATTGTATCTTTAATTAGGGTCAAAGTTTTCAAACCCAAAAAATCCATTTTTAAAAGACCTGCTGATTCTGCAACTGAGTTATCATATTGAGTACACCACATGTCGGAATCTTTGACTAAGGAAACTGGTACAAAATTTCTTATATCGGATGGGGTTATAATAACACCACATGCATGAATTCCTGTATTTCTTAATGAACCTTCTACTAATTTAGCCTGTCTTATTACTTCTCCTTCTACTCCATCCTCATTGAGCTTGTTTATAAGTTCTTCTGCATTTTTAATTTGGTCATTAGATAAATTATTTTTAATCTCTTCTTTGCTCCAGTGAAAAAGTTTATTGAGTTTGACATCTGGGACTAATTTGGCTAACCTATCGGTTTGTTGTAAAGGAAGATCTAAAACTCTGCCTGTGTCTCGAATAGACGACTTTGCAGCCATGGTTCCATAAGTTATTATTTGAGCTACTTGACTAGAACCGTATTTATCTATAACATATTGAATTACTCTACCTCTTCCCTCGTCATCAAAATCTATATCAATATCAGGAAGAGATACTCTATCTGGATTCAAAAATCTCTCAAAAAGCAGATTGTATTTAATAGGATCAATATTGGTTATCCCTATGCAATAAGCTACTGCTGATCCAGCTGCTGAACCTCTTCCCGGTCCGACAGAAACATTCATATCTCTTGCAGCATTACAAAAATCTTGAACTATTAAAAAATACCCAGGGTAACCAGTTTTTTGAATAATTTCAAGCTCAAAATCTAGACGTTCTTTAATTTCGTTCGTAATTTTATCATATCTTTTTTTTGCACCTTCGAAGGTTAAAAATTTTAAATAATTATTCTCACCAATTTTTAAAGTAGTATTTTTTAAATCTAAAGGATCCTTAAATTTTTCTGGAATTTCAAAAGCTGGAAGAAGCACTTCAGACGCAAGTCTATAACTACTACACTTTGATATTATTTCATTGGTATTAATTATCGCTTCAGGAATATCTGCAAATAAAATTTTCATTTCCTTCTGAGATTTGAAATAGTACTCATTATTTTCAAATCCAAATCTAAAGCCTCTTCCCTTGCCAATAGGGGTTGATTTTCTTTCGCCCTCCTTAATACATAATAGTACATCGTGAGCATCTGCATCATCCTTATTTAAATAATGAGTATTGTTAGAAGCAAAATATTTAATAGCATATTTCTTGGAAAATTTCAATAATACTTCATTTACTTTTTCCTCTTGCTCAAGACCATGTCTATTAATTTCTATATATAAATCGTCTTTAAATTTTTCTTTCCACCAAATAAGTGCCTGCTCAGCCTTTTTTTCACCTTCATTTAAAATAAGTTGAGGTATTTCACCTTGTAGACCTCCTGTAGTAACGATTAAGTCGTTAGCATATTCTAAGATAATTTCTTTATCTAATCTTGGAACGTAATAAAACCCCTCAATAAATCCTATAGAAGACAGCTTAATGAGATTTTCATAACCTTTTTTATTTTTAGCTAAAAATGGAATTTGGTATCCATTATTTTTATATGATTTGTCTTTTCTGTTGTGACAAACTTGAAATTCACAACCAACAATTGGAAGAATTTTCTTTTTCTGCAGTAATCTAAGTTCTGCTTTATTGAGGCCGCTATTTTTAGCCTCCTCAATTTTAAAATCAATTGAAGCATTGTGTTTATATGCAGTTTCTACAAAGTGAAATGCCCCCATCATATTTCCTGAATCGGAGAAAGCTACGGCTGGCATTTGAAAATTAATAGCCTTTTCAATTAATTCTTTAACATGGATAGTGGATTGTAAAACTGAAAATTGTGTTTTATTATGTAAATGTGAAAATGAAATATCAGATAACTCTTCAACTGAATAATTATTTTTAAATGGAAGAGCATTAGGTTTTTCTTTTTTAACTAAAGATTTGCTGGCCTTAAATAAGTTAAGATGTTTTATTCCGATAGGTAAGACTACATTCTTATTTTTTTCAAGAAATGAAGTATACTCTTCTTGATCTAAAAGCAATGCTTTGGGTGAAAATAATTTTATTCTTGCTAACTCAAAAAAGCATCTTGCGGTAGCCTCTACATCTGCAGTTGCATTATGTGCGTCTTCAAACTTTTCTTTAAATAGAAATAAATGCAGTTCTGAAAGAGTCGGTAATTTAAATTTGCCCCCTCTTCCGCCAGGTAATTTACAAAGAAAAGCAGTAGCTTCTGTACAGGTGTCTATAACAGGTAAATCAAGCCAAGAATTATCTTTAGATAATCGGTGAAATTCACAACCCATTATATTCAAATCAAATTTGAGATTTTGACCCACCATACATTTTGTCTTTTCAAGGACCTTTTCGAAAGCTTGAATCACATCTGTTATAGGTTTCCCTTTCTTAAGAGCTAATGCTGTTGATATTCCGTGGATTTTTTCGGACTGATAAGGAATTTCAAATCCCTTGGGTTGGATTAAAAAATTTTGATTTTCTATTAATGTACCATCAGAATCATGTAATTGCCATGCTATTTGAATACATCTTGGCCAATTATCAATATCAGTAATTGGAGCCCTAAAGTTTTTAGGCAATCCTGTAGTTTCTGTATCAAAAATTAAGTACATAATTATTAAAGCTCAACTAATATAGAAAGTACAATTAAGAATATATTATTTTGTTGAAAACTTGAAGAATTAAAAAGTACTTGAATTGGTATACCTTCTCCATTTATTTAAAACTTCCAAAAAATAATGTGGAAGTTCACTATCAAAATTTACTTCTTTATTTAACGTTGGATGATGAAATCCTAATGATTTTGCATGAAGGGCCTGACCCGGGAAAAGTCTAAAACAGTTTTCTACAAACTGTTTGTATTTAGTGAAGCTAGTACCTTTTAAAACCTTATCTCCTCCATACTCTAAATCGTTAAAAAGAGGGTGGCCAATGTGTTTTAAATGAGCTCTAATTTGATGCGTTCTTCCAGTTTCTAATTTGCATTCAATAAGAGTTATATATCCAAATCTTTCTATTACTTTGAAATGAGTAACAGCATGTTTCCCATGATCTTTATTTGGGTAACCAATCATTAACTTTCTGTTTTTAATAGATCTTCCTATATATAGGTCAATGGTTCCTTTATCTTCAGTAAAATCTCCCCAAACTAAAGCTTGGTACCTTCTTTGAGTTGTACGATCAAAAAACTGTTTGGCTAAATTAGTTAATGTATTTTCTGTTTTGGCAATTACCATTAATCCAGTGGTATGTTTATCCAACCTATGAACTAACCCTGGCCTGCCAAAATAATCGGATGGTAGCTCAGGTAAATTATTGAAATGATATAATAAGGCGTTCACTAAAGTTCCATCATAATTTCCGTATCCTGGATGAACTACAGTGTTGGCAGCTTTATTGACTATACACAACTCATTATCTTCGTAAACAATATCAACTGGAATATTTTGCGGTTTTAGTTCCAGTTCTCGAACAGGATAGGGTAAAACTATGGAGATTATATCCTTGGGCTTTACCTTGTAATTTGGCTTTACTTTTAATTTATTTACCAATATATTTCCGTTATGGGCAGCAATCTGAATTTTATTTCTAGAAGTATTGGGTATTCTATCCATTAAAAATTTATCAATTCTTAATTTTTCTTGTCCATTATCAGCTACATAATTATAGTGTTCGAAAAGGTCTTCTTCTTGTTCGTCCATGGTTTTAGTTACCATATTGATTAATGTTGAATAAGCAATTTTTTTCTTACAAGATTTCCATTATCCATTAAGAAAGTAATTATGTATATCCCGTTATTCCAATTACTAACTGAAATAGTTTGATCTTTTATTGGTTCATTTTTGAAAAATAACCTTCCATTTAAGTCATATACATTCACTTCCCTGACACCATAATCAGAGAAACTAAAAAAAGAATTGGCAGGGTTGGG
>CENJ01013223.1_pt1 | contig 11894 bp, 9 predicted proteins | sample 356161 | NCBI WGS metagenome assembly CENJ01 (sample SAMEA2619531, study PRJEB7988) | marine metagenome | biome: marine biome (ENVO:00000447); feature: surface water layer (ENVO:00002042); material: "saline water (ENVO:00002010), including plankton (ENVO:xxxxxxxx)" | depth 5 m
ACTTTTCTTCTTGCTAAAAATACTTAAAGAGTGTTGATTAAGAAAATAATTTGGTGATTCAATTTTACGACTTTTGATTTTTTTCGTAGAATTATATTAAGCAAAAAATCGTCTTGTTGGGGGAAAATGGATAATACATCTGCTACGTTTGATGAAAGTAAATTGTTGTCCTTTAAAAAGAATCTTAAAAAAAACGTAGGTGACTCAGCATACAATAACTGGTTAAAACATTTAAATTATGTTTCATTAGAAGAAACAACCATTACTTTTTCTGTTCCAACTAAATTTCTAAGAGATTGGATAGTAAATAACTATTCCGATAAGATTAAAAGTGAGGCTAAAAACCAAACAGATAAAATAGATACAATAAAATTTGTAGTTAAGCCCTCCGGAGGTAGAATTGTTCCCGGTACTACTCGAACAATAAAGAGTAATGATAATCACTGGAAATCTACGATGGACTTGAGATCTAATCAATCTTCAACTTATCCTAACGAATTTGGTGCACCTCTTGATCCACGATTTACATTCGAAAATTTTGTTGTTGGAAAACCCAATGAATTAGCTTTTGCAGCCTCTCAAAGAGTCTCAGAAGCAGATAAAATTACTTTTAACCCACTTTTTTTATGTGGGGGTGTTGGTTTAGGAAAAACTCATCTTATGCATGCAATAGGCTGGAAAATTAAACAACAACAACCTGAAAGAAAAGTTATTTATCTTTCTGCTGAGAAATTTATGTATCAATTTGTAAGAGCACTTAGATATAAAGATACTTCAGCCTTTAAAGAACAGTTTAGATCAATTGATGTTTTAATGATAGATGACGTGCAATTTATAAGTGGCAAAGATAATACTCAAGAAGAATTCTTCCATACTTTTAATGCATTAATAGAGCAAAACAAACAAATTGTTATCTCTGCAGATAAAACACCAACTGATCTTGATGGCGTTCAAGAGAGATTAAAATCTAGACTAGGTTGTGGATTAGTTGCTGATATTCATCCTACAACCTATGAACTAAGACTTGGTATACTAATTGAAAAAGCTCATAAAAGGGGAGTAGAGATTCCTCCAAAGGTATTAGAATTTCTCTCTCACAGAATTATTTCAAATGTTAGAGAAATGGAGGGAGCTCTCAATAGATTAGTTGCACATGCAACTTTAGTAGGAACAGCAATTACTGTTGAAACAGCACAGTTAGTACTTCAAGATTTATTAAAATCATCAAATAAGAAAATTACTATAGAGGAAATTCAAAAGAAAGTTGCAGAACATTTCAATATTAGGATTACTGATATGCACTCTCCAAGAAGATCTCGCTCAGTTGCACGCCCAAGACAAATTGCAATGTATCTTGCAAAATCAATTACTTCTAGATCATTACCAGAAATTGGAAGGAAGTTTGGTGGAAGAGATCATACAACTGTAATGCACGCTGTTAAAAAAATTGAAGAACTTAAGTTGTCAGATGTAAATTTCAATGAAGATCTGGAGTTGTTAAAAAGACTTATAGATTCTTAATTGTTTTTATCATATGCTTAAGTATGAAATTTAAAATATTGCGATCTAATTTTTTTAAAACGCTTTCACATCTCCAGGGAATAGTTGATAAAAAAAATGCATTACCAATTTTAGCAAATATTTTAATTGAGGCAAAAGATAATCAATTAGTATTATCTTCAACTGATATGGATATTTCTATAATAGAAAAAATTAATTGCGATGTTATGGAAGGTGGCTCAACAACTATTAATTCTCAGATATTATACGATATTGTAAGAAAGATTGATGATAATAGTGAAATTGAAATAATATCAAATAATGGAAAATTGCTTACTTTAAGATCAGACGGATCAAGATTTTCATTAGCATCTCTACCAAAAGAAGATTATCCAATAATTGAAAAAGATAATTCCGGTATCGATATTATTTTAAATTCAAAAATATTGTATAAATTAATTGATAAAACTAAATTTGCTATTTCTAATGAAGAAACAAGATATTTTTTGAATGGTTTATATTTTAATATCACAAATGAAGATAACAAAAATATAGTAACTCTAGTTGGTACAGATGGACATAGATTAGCAAAATTTAGCCATGAAATTGATGATAAAACAAACCAAGTTTCAGGGGTCATTATACCAAAAAAAACTATTTATGAATTATCTAAATTATTGTCTGAGGTTGATACCGATATACACATATCTGTTAGTTCAAATAAAATCATTTTTATTATTAAAGATATAATCTTTATCTCAAAATTAATTGATGGAAATTTTCCTGATTACAAAAGAGTTATACCTAAAGATAATAATAATAATCTTATAATAAATAGAGATAAATTGTTATCTGCAGTTGATAGAGTAAGCACAATAGCTAATGAAAAATCGCCAGTTATTAAATTCAAATTGTTTAAAAATATTCTTAATCTGAATACAATTAATAATGAAAGCAGCACTGCTTCAGAGGATTTAAAAATAAATTATGATGGAGATGAAATAGAAATTGGCTTCAATTCAAAATATATAATGGATATAGTAAATAATTTAGAAGATAATGAAATATCAATAAATTTAAAAGATAATTCTTCTCCTGTAATTGCAAAAGAAAACTCAAACACTAATCTTGTATATGTTCTAATGCCTATGAGAGTTTAAAATTTGGCTAAAATAAAAAATATTGAATTTTATAATTTTAGGAATTTTAAAAATTTTAAGACTACATTTGATAATTCATTAAATATCTTATTTGGTGATAATGGTTGTGGTAAAACTAATATCTTAGAGGGAATTTCTTTAATTGCAAAAGGTAGGGGGATAAGAAATTCAAATATTATTAATCTAATAAAGAAACAAGAAGATAATTTTCTAATAAAAAATAATTTAGAAATAAATAATAATAATTTTGATATAGAAATATTTACTGAAAAAAAAAATAATAAATTTAAAAAAGTAATTAAAATTAATGATGATTCATCAACAGATTCTTTAGATTTTCTAAATCAATCTATTTCATACCTTATTTTTTTACCAGAGATGGAAAGATTATTTCAAGCATCACCTTCTTATAGAAGAAATTTTTTAGATAGATTAATTTTTTCAAGTAGAAATGACTACAACAGATTGATTAATAAGTACAAAAAAGCTTTACTTGAAAGAAATAAAATACTTCAATCCTATAATATTGATAATGATTGGTTAAATCGTATTGAAAGTGAAATATGTTCACTAGGGTTACAGATATATAAGTTAAGAAATGCTCAATTAAAAACTCTAAATATTGAGCTGAATAAAATGAAAAATGATCATAAATTTCAATTTGATGTAAAACTAGAATTAAAAGATGATTTTGTAAATAATGAAATTAATTTAGAGGATTATTTTTCAAATCTTAAAAATTCACGTGTATATGATAAACAGTTTGGTGGAACTAAAATTGGACCCCACAAATCAGATATTATATCTATGGTTAACAATGATTTTGAAGCATCTTTATTATCAACAGGACAACAGAAAACAATTGTTTTGATGATTTTACTAGCTCAATGTAATTATTTAGTAAATGATAAAAAAATTAACCCAATATTTTTGTTTGATGAAATTGGTTCACATTTAGATAAGTTTAATCGTCAAATATTACTAGAGATGATAAACAAATTCCAAATTCAATTCTTTTTAACTGGGACTGATAAAAATTTATTTTCTTTTGTGTCAACAAAAGCGAGATTTTATAATATAACTGAATTATGAATACTGAATATTCTTCCGATTCAATTAAAGTACTTAAAGGTCTTGAAGCTGTAAGAAAAAGACCTGGTATGTATATTGGTGATACAGATGATGGATCAGGATTACACCAGATGATATATGAAGTTCTTGATAATTCTATAGATGAGGCATTAGCTGGTTATTGTGATAAAATTGAAGTAATTTTAAATGCCGATGGGACAGCTACAATTACAGATAATGGAAGAGGAGTTCCTGTTGATCTTCATAAAACAGAAAAAATTCCAGCAGCTCAATTAATTATGACTGAATTACATGCTGGAGGTAAATTTGATCAAAATAGTTATAAAGTATCAGGTGGATTACATGGAGTTGGAGTTTCAGTGGTTAACGCCTTATCTGAAAATTTAGTTTTAGAAATTAATAGAGATGGGAAAATTCATAATATTGAGTTTGAAAATGGAGTAGTGAGCAAAGAAATAAATATAATTGGTGATTCGGAAAAAATTAATAATAAGTTTTTTACTGGTACAAAAATTACTTTCCTTCCAACGACAAAGATTTTTAAAGATATTAATTTTAATTTTAAAATAATTGAAAAAAGATTAAGAGAGCTAGCATTTCTTAATACTGGTATAAGTATATTTTTAACTGATAAGAGACAATCTGAAGATAAAAACATTAATTTTAAATATGATGGAGGAATTAAAGAATACGTAAAATACTTAAATGAAGGTAAGAATCTTATTAATCACAATCCAATATTTTTTAATGGAGAAAAAAACAATATTTCTATTGAATGCTCCTTACAATGGACAGACAGTTATCACGAAAATACAATTTGCTTTACAAATAATATTATTCAAAGAGATGGAGGTACTCATCTTGCTGGCTTTAGAGGTGCACTTACAAGATCAATTGTTAATTACATAAATAAGAATACAAAAAACTCAAATAATATAACTGGTGAAGATGCAAGGGAGGGGTTAACTTGTATAATATCTGTAAAATTACCAGATCCGAAATTTTCAAGCCAAACTAAAGATAAGCTAGTATCTTCTGAAGTTAGACCAGTAATAGAATCAACTAGTTTGAATAAATTAGAACAATGGATAGAAGAAAATCCATCTGAAATAAAAAAAATAATAGATAAAATTGTTGAGGCTTCAAATGCAAGAGAAGCAGCAAGAAAAGCAAGAGAATTAACTAGAAGAAAAACAGGTTTAGAAAGTACTTCGTTACCTGGGAAACTTGCTGATTGCCAGGAGAAAAATCCAGAACTTTCAGAATTATTTATCGTTGAAGGAGACTCAGCAGGAGGATCTGCTAAACAAGGAAGAGATAGAAAGAATCAAGCTATTCTTCCTTTAAGAGGTAAAATTCTTAATGTCGAAAGGGCAAATGATAAACAAGTATTAACAAGCAATGAGATTGGAGCTCTAATTACAGCTATTGGAGCAGGAGTAGGTAATCCAACTGATGATTTAGAACTTAATAAAAGTGAAGGTAAATTTGATATTTCAAAAATGAGATATCACAAAATAATTATTATGACTGATGCAGATGTTGATGGTAGTCATATAAGAACCCTTTTGTTAACTTTTTTTTATAGACATATGAAACCAATAATAGATTCAGGTAGATTATACATAGCTCAACCACCTTTATATAGGTTAAAAAAAGGTAACTCCACAGTATATAAAAAAGATGATAGTGATTTAGAAAATTATTTAATTCAAGAAGGGTTAAAAAATACCATTTATAAAAATACACAACTTTCTCAAATTGCAGGAGAAGAATTAAAACAAATTATAAATCTTTCAAAAAAAACTAAAAATTTAGTCTTACCTTTATTAAGAAGAATTGATAATAGTGACATAATTGAAAACGCTGCAATTGTTAGAGCATTAGATATTAGAAATCTTAAAGATAAGCAAATTGGTCAAGAAATAGCTAAATATATTCAGCAAAGATTAAATTTAATTTCAAATATTTCTCAAAAAAATTGGAAAGTAGTTCATAGAAATGAAACAATATTTTTTGAAAGAACTATAAGAGGTTTTACAGAAAAATTTTTTATTGATGAAAATTTTGTAATTACCCCTGAAGCCAAGGCACTTAATGAATTTAAAGATGAGCTTATGGAGAGCTTTTATCGATTAAAAGAAACTGGGTGTGGAGTTCTAATTCATAAAAATGAAGAATATAAAATTTTTGGACCATTAGATTTAATTGATAAGATATTGGAAATAGGAAAATCTGGTTTGCAAATAAATAGATACAAAGGTTTAGGAGAAATGAACCCAGATCAATTATGGGAAACGACTTTAGATCATAACGAGAGAGTTTTATTATCGGTTAAAATCAATGAGATAGATGCTGCAAATAAAGCTTTTGAAGATCTTATGGGTGGAGAAACCGATGCTCGTAAAAAATTTATTGCTGAGAATTCATTAAAGGTAGCAAATCTTGATATTTAATTCTTAATGAATACTATATTACTTGGAAATCTTATAAAAATAAGATGGATTGCAATTTTTGGACAAATTTTAGCAATTTTTTCTGTTTCATACATCGTTAAAATTCAAATTCCATTTTTTGAAACCTTTATAATTATAATCTTTTCTGTGATTGTGAATTTTTATTCATATTTTGAGGAAAGAAAGAATAAAAACATTAGTAACATCAGAGCTTTTTTGTTTCTACTTTTTGATACTTTGCAATTAGGTTTTCTGTTGTTTTTAACAGGCGGTATAGTTAATCCATTTTCAATATTGATTTTAGCACCTGTAATAACATCAGCATCTTACCTACCGGCATTAATGACTGTAATTCTTTCAACAATATCTATTATTATTATTGTATTATTAAATTTTTACTTCATACCTCTTGATTTAGGTCCTGATTTTAATTTACCTGATATTTATAGTTTTGGTTTAGTTTCGTCACTAATTATAACGGTAATTTTTATTGCTATATATGCCTACTTATTTGCTAGTTCATCAAGAAAAATTTCTAACGCTTTATCAATTTCAAAACTACAAATATTAAATCAAAAAAAATTGACAGAACTTGGATCATTAAGTGCCGCAGCTGCACATGAATTAGGAACACCATTAAACACTATTTTTTTAGTACTTAATGATCTTTTAAAAGAAAAAAAATTAATTGAAGATAAACATATCTCAAAGGACATTAAACTACTTAAATCTCAAGCAGAGAGATGCAAAGAAATATTACAAAGATTTTCAAAAAATCCTATGAAATTAAAAGATAAATTTCTTGAAAAAGTTAAAATTGCAGACTTAATAAAAATAAATTTTGATAAATTTAATAGTGATAAAAAATTGATAATTAATAATAATTCTAATCTAGAAGAACCAGAAATAATTTATAAAGATGAAATAATGTATGCATTAAGTAATATTATCCAAAATGCAATTACATATTCGAATAATGTTATAACTGTTGAATTAAAATATTATAAAACAAATTTAAAAATTACTATTAGTGATGATGGTAATGGATTCCCAAAAGATATTATTGATAAATTAGGTGAGCCTTACATTTCTAAAAATAATCAAGGAATGGGTTTAGGAATTTTTATAGCGAAAAACCTGATAGAAAATATGGGGGGAAATACAAATTTTTATAATTCTATAGAAGGAAAAGCTGTTGTTGAAATTATATTTGAAAACTCTATCTTAGATATATGAGTATGAAATTGCTAATAGTAGATGATGATTTGCCATTTAGAGAGAGGCTTACAAGATCTATGGAGAAAAAAGGGTTTGACGTTGAATCATGTCCTAGTTTTAATGATTCTTTAACGATGGCAAAAGAAATTAACTTTGATTATGCGGTTGTAGATATGAGACTAGAAGATGGTTCAGGACTTGAGCTAGTAAAAGAACTTCAAAAGATTAGTCCTAATACTAAATCTCTATTATTGACAGGTTATGGTAATATAGCTACTGCAGTTGCCGCAATAAAATCTGGAGCAATAGATTATCTTCCAAAACCTGCAGAAATAGAACAAATTTATGATGCTTTAACTAATTCAAAGGAAATTTTACCTCCACCACCAGAAAATCCGATGACAGCAGACAGAATTAGGTGGGAACATATCCAAAGAGTCTTTATACAGTGTAATAGAAATGTATCAGAAACTGCAAGAAGACTTAGGATGCATAGACGTACTTTACAAAGAATACTAAATAAACATGCTCCAAAAGAATAATGCAAATTTATCAGTAATTGTTCCAATTTATAATGAAGTCAGTTTAATAAGTAGTTTTATAAAAAATCTGCGAAATGCATTTAAAAGTGTTGAATGTAAATTTATTTTCATTGATGATGGCTCAAATGATGGGACAACAGAGATATTAGAAAAAGAAATATCTAAATTATTTAATAATAAAAACTACAAAGTAATTAAACTAAATAAAAACTATGGAAAGGCATATGCAGTTAAAACAGCAATAGACTTTATAGAGGGTGAATATACTCTTTTAATTGATTCAGACTTAGAATATGACCCTAAAGATGCTTTAGAGTTATATGAAATTGCTTTAAGCAATAAGGCAATAAATGTTATACAAGGATCTAGATACTTTGGCGCAAAAGTACAATCCAGAAAGCATTTTTTCAATGATATTGCCGTAAGAATAAATACTTTTCTATTTAATTTTTTATTTAGTCAATCCATAACTGATTTACATACTGGTACAAAAATAATTAAATCAAATTTACTAAGACGACTTAATCTGTCTTTTTCAAGATTTGGTTTAGAAATTGATATAAATTCTCAAATTGCGAAGAAAAATATTAATATTTTTGAATATGGTGTCAGTTATATTGAAAGATCAAAATTTGATGGAAAGAAGATAACCATAAAAGATGGTTTTTTAGCTTACTACTATTTATTTGTGGCAAGATTTATTCAAAATGATTATGCAACAAATGTATCAGTATTATACTCTTTTTTATTCATGATCTACTCAGGAACATTTTTTGGTTTAGGAATTGGAAAAATTTTAATTACAATAGTTTTTGCTATTATCGGTCTACTTATTGGATTGAAGAGAAAAATATTGCCTTTAAGCTTAATTTTTTTTTCAATGTATTTTGGGAGTTTATTTAGCTCAGGAAACGGAAGAATTTATCCAATAGTTTTATTTTTCTTTATAGCGTTATATATATCAAGAAAAATTTCTCAAAAATATGAAAACCTAAACAAGAATTTTTTAGTTAAATTTTTTATCTAGCTTTCCGTATTTTGAAATTATAAAACATAAACTTATTGTAAAACAGATAAAAACCATATTCCAATTTTTCAAAAAACTACCAGTAGACATAATCGGCCAAAAAATTGTTAAATAGGTAGCAATAAGAGGATACCTTATATTTTTTTCTTCAATTATGTAAATTTTATAAAACATAACTAACACTACGGTAACAAAAATTATTAAACCAATTAATCCAGTTTCTACTAGTGCCTGAATATATAAATTATGTGGATGTGTAGTGCAGCCAAAATTTTTATTATATTTTGTATATTTGCTATTATCATTACATAATATATTAAAGTTATTTAACCCAATCCCAGTAATTTTATAATCATTCCACATATGAAATGCTGACATATATATTTCACCATATGCTGATTTATCAAAATTTTTTAATACTTCAGTAAAAGCTGGTTGAACTAAAAACTCTTTCACACAAATACTTTCATTATCATCATTACACTGAAATTTTTTCTGAATGGTTAATCCTTCATGTGATGGTTTAGATTCTAATATTAATGTATTTGTAAAATGTGGATGAAGATTAATATTTATTACTATTAAACTAGAGGCAATAAACGTTGTAATTAAAATTAATTTTCTTAATTCTTTTGCAAATATAAAACAAATCAAATAACCTAATATTGTAGTTGCTAATGCCATTCTTTCACCTGAGAAAAAAATAACAACTAAAATTAAGCTTGTAGAAATATACAAAAAATATTTTATGTAAAAATTATATTTTAAATCTTCATTGTTAACAAAAAAATATAAAACAAATATAAAAAATAATAATCTTGATAAATAAGAGCCTGGAACAAGATCATTAAATGGCCCGTTGAGTCTACCATAAAGCCCTTCAGGATATCTTCCCAAAATATCAGCACCAAAACCATAATCATTAGAATAATTATAAAATTGATATAAACAATCAATAGAAACAAAAAAGCAACATATTAAAATAAAATATAATAAATTTCTAATATTTATTTTATCAAAATAATCAAAAATTAAAAAACTCAAAATTATAAAAAATATAAATCTACCAAAAATTATTGCATCTATAATTGACTTTTCAAAATTGTAAGCAAAAAAACTTATAATTAAAAACCATAACCATAGTAAAAATAAAAAAAACATCCATGGTTCATTAATCTTACGTATCAAATTTCTTTTAAAAATAATTATAATTAATATAAAAATTGTAATTGATATATCTGGTAACGCTGGTCCTGTAATAAGAAACAATGGTATAAAAAAATAAATATAATTTAAAATATTTTTATGCTGTAGTATCATTTTTTTTTACAACTTTCATAAATACATCTTGGAGATCTCCTTCAAAAGTATTTATTTCTTCAAACTCAATTTTATTATTAATTAAGATATCAATAATTTTTTTTATATTAGTTTCGTTTTTGTCATAAGTTAACTTCAAAATTCCATTTATAATTTTAGGTTTAAAAACCTCTAATTCTTTTGGAATAGTGATATTTTTATTTAGAATAAATGAAACAGATTTATTTGAAATAATACTTAAAAGCTCTTTTTTCGAACCTTCAATTATCTTTTTACCAAAATTAATTATAGAAATATTATCACAAAGATTTTCAGCTTCCTCTAAATAATGAGTTGTTAAACAAATCGTTTTCCCATTTTTACTAATTTTTTTTATATAATTCCAGATTGAAGTTCTAATATCAATATCTACACCAGCAGTCGGTTCATCTAAAATAACTATATCAGGATCATGAACTAACGCTTTACCTATCAATAATCTTCTTCTCATGCCTCCTGAAAGAGTTCTTGCATACGCATTTCGTTGATCTGTAAGTTTAAGATTTTCTAATATCTCATCAGTTTTCCTTTTTCTTTTTGGAACACCATATAATCCTGCCTGAAGTTCTAATAATTCAGCAGGAGAAAAAAAAGGATCTATATTAAGTTCTTGAGGAACAATTCCGATTTTAAATTTACTTAACTTACTATTATTATCAATGTCTATTCCACAAATTTTAACATCACCTGAATTTTTTTTTGCCAAGCCTCCAAGTATATTTATAAAAGTGGATTTTCCTGCTCCATTAGGGCCTAAGAGACCATGAATGCTCCCCTTTTTCATTCTAATACTGAAATTTATTAGAGCATCAATTTTTTTAGATTTTTTATAAAAAACTTTATTTACATTTTTTGCTTCTATTGAATATTTATAATCTGACATTTATTATAAATCTTATATATTTAAATTTACAATGAATAAAAAGAGTAGATTGATACTAGTTGATGGTTCTGCTTATATTTTTAGAGCTTATTATGGATTGCCACCTATGAGTCGCTCAGATGGAACTCCTATAAATGCAGTTTTTGGATTTACAAATATGCTTGTTAAGCTGATTGAGGATTACAGTAATGATAAAATGATAGTTATATTTGATGCTGCAAAGGAAAATTTTAGAAATAATATATATCCAGAATATAAAGCTAATAGAGGAGAAGCTCCTGATGATTTAATACCACAGTTTCCTTTAATCAGAGAGTGTGTAAAAAGCTTTAATATACCTCAATTGGAAATAGAGGGTTTTGAAGCTGATGATCTAATTGCTACGTATGTGAGATTAGCAGAAAAAGATAAAATAGAGACGATCATAGTTTCCTCAGATAAAGATTTAATGCAGCTTGTTAGTAAAAATGTGACAATGCTTGATCCAATGAAAAATAAAAAAATAGAAATTAAAGATGTAAAAGAAAAATTTGGAGTGCAACCAGATAAAGTAATTTTCATTCAAGCTTTAACAGGAGACAAAGTTGATAATATTCCAGGTGCTCCAGGTATTGGTCCTAAGACAGCATCTCAATTAATAAATGAATTTAATGACAT
>CENJ01045547.1_pt1 | contig 11890 bp, 10 predicted proteins | sample 356161 | NCBI WGS metagenome assembly CENJ01 (sample SAMEA2619531, study PRJEB7988) | marine metagenome | biome: marine biome (ENVO:00000447); feature: surface water layer (ENVO:00002042); material: "saline water (ENVO:00002010), including plankton (ENVO:xxxxxxxx)" | depth 5 m
CTTAAATAGAAGTGTGGAATAGTTTGTTTTGCTTCAGACAAACGAGATGCAATAGTTTTACGCATTCCATCTAATGCTATTTCTGTAAATTTTCTATCTGCGTATATTTCCAACAGCGCATCATAAGAAAAGCTATCTGATATTTTTGGAGATATACTTTTTGCCGTTACGACATCGGGGTCTTGAAGAACGCTGCCTAAAGGTGGTGATTTTATATTTGCTAAATCTTTTTTAATTATTCGACCGTGAGGCCCTGTTCCGCTAATTAAATTTATGTCTATTCCCTGTTTTTTGGCAATTCGACGAGCAAGAGGACTGATAAATACGCGGTCTCTAGATTTAGAGTTTGAATTATTTTCAATTTTCTTCGCATTAATTGCGCTTGCTTCTGTTTTAACTGTATCAGAAGCAGCAGGCTCTTCAATATTTTTGAGAGTCGAATTATCTTCTCCACTTAAAGTTGCGATTGCTGAATTTACTTTCACTCCCTCTGTACCTTCGGAAACTAAAAGCTTCTCGATAATTCCTTCTTCGACAGCTTCAAACTCCATGGTTGCTTTGTCTGTTTCGATTTCTGCAAGAAGGTCGCCAGGTTCGACTTTGTCTCCTTCCTTCACAAACCACTTTGCCAATGTACCGTCTTCCATGGTTGGAGAAAGCGCTGGCATTAGAACTTCGATAGCCAATTTTCTCTCCTCAATTATATATTATTTTTTTGACAGCACTAATAACTTCAGCTGTAGTAGTCAGTGCAAGTTTTTCTAAATTAGCGGCATAGGGCATAGGTACATCCTTCCCAGTACAATTAATTACAGGGGCATCCAAATAGTCGAATGCTCTTTCCATTATAACAGCAGATAAATGGTTACCTATCGAACCGACAGGAAAGCCTTCTTCAACAGTCACACAGCGATTAGTTTTTTCTACTGACTTTATTATAGTTTCATAATCAATCGGTCTAAGCGTCCGTAAATCGATAACTTCAACCGATACGCCATGCGCTTGTAACTGCTCTGCCGCTTCGAGAGCGTACTGCATACCTATACCAAAAGAAATAATTGTTGCATCTGTACCTTCGCGCCAAATACGGGCCTTGCCGAAAGGCACTGTATAATCTGCTGAAAGTGGAACTTCAAATGATCTTCCATAAAGTATTTCATTTTCTAAAAATATAACAGGATTATCATCACGAACTGCTGTTTTCATTAAACCTTTAGCGTCTGATGCAGAGTATGGTTGCACAACTTTTAAACCTGGAATGTGAGTATACCAAGCGGCATAATCTTGGCTATGCTGCGCACCAACGCGGGCAGCAGCGCCATTGGGCCCTCTAAACACCATCGGGGCTCCCATTTGTCCACCAGACATGTATAGCGTTTTTGCGGCAGAATTTATAATTTGATCAATGGCCTGCATTGAAAAGTTAAAAGTCATAAATTCAACGATAGGTCTTAATCCCGCAAACGCAGACCCGACTGCTATCCCTGTAAAGCCATGCTCAGTTATTGGTGTGTCTATAACACGTTTTGAACCAAATTCATCTAACAAACCTTGAGAAACTTTATATGCTCCTTGATATTCTGCTACCTCTTCCCCCATCAGATATACAGTTTCATCCCGACGCATTTCTTCAGCCATTGCATCTCGAATGGCTTCTCTGACAGTTTGAGTTTTGGTTTGAATCGTAGAGCCCCATTCTGGTTCATTGTCTTGTAGTGGCTTTACTTGGTTTGTAACTTTAGCCTTGCTTAAATTTGTATCAGTTTGAACCTTTTCAATTGATACATTTTTATCAATCGCATCTTCACTGTTTTCATCGGTTATTAGGGCTATTGCCGAATTGACCAATACGCCATCGGTACCTTCAGTTACAATAAGCTTTGTTACTGTACCTTCATCAACTGCTTCAAATTCCATCGTGGCTTTGTCTGTCTCGATCTCAGCTATAATATCTCCAGCCGATACTTTATCACCTTCCTTGATAAACCACTTTGAAAGTGTTCCCTCTTCCATGGTGGGCGATAATGCTGGCATTAAAATTTCAGTTATCATGATTTAAACTTTCAAGCATATATGTCTGTCCACAATTCTTCTGCAGGCACCTCTGGGCTTTCTTTCGCATATTCAGCACATGAATTAACTATCTCTTTAATTTCTTTATCAATAATTTTAATTTCCTCATCTGTGGAGAGCTTTTCAGAAACTAATAGAGATCTGATTGATTCTATAGGATCTCTCTGGGCTCTCATCTTTTGTACTTCTTCACGGGTTCTATACTTTGCAGGGTCTGACATTGAATGCCCTCTGTACCGGTAAGTTTTAATTTCCAAGATATAAGGACCTTTTCCCGCCCGGCAATGAGCGGCGGCCTTCACGCCTGCATCTCGTACAGCCACCACATCCATTCCATCAACGGCTTCTCCTTTTATTCCAAAGGAGTCGCCTCTAGTGTAAATTTCCGGACTAGAAGTTGATCTCTCTTGAGCTGTTCCCATAGCGTACTGGTTATTTTCAATGACAAAAATCACTGGTAATTTCCATAAAGCTGCCATGTTGAAAGTTTCGTAGACTTGCCCTTGATTGGCTGCACCATCTCCAAAGTAAGTAAATGTAACGCTTTCGTTCTCCATATACATATCTGCAAAAGCTAAACCAGCGCCGAGAGGCACTTGAGCTCCCACGATCCCATGCCCTCCAAAAAAGTTTTTTTCTTTTGAAAACATGTGCATAGAGCCACCTTTGCCCTTTGAATAACCGCCACTCCGACCGGTAAGTTCCGCCATAACACCATTTGGGTCCATTCCGCAGGCAAGCATATGACCATGATCTCGATAAGAAGTTATTCTTTTATCACCTTCTTTAGCCGCGGCTTCTAGGCCAACAACAACGGCTTCTTGACCAATGTATAAGTGGCAAAATCCACCTATCAAACCCATTCCATATAGTTGTCCTGCCTTTTCCTCGAAGCGTCGTATTAGAAGCATATCCCGATAAAATTTAATTAAGTCACCTTTTTTCTCAGTAGACTTTCGTGTGACTTTGTTAGTAGCCATTTACTTTGCTCCGAAAAGTAGTTTAATATTAAACTAAATATGGCATATATTTTTAATGAGTGCGAGGATAAAATTATAATAGCATATCAGGTATGACTTTTCTGCAATTTGAACTGTGATGTATTACTATTGAATCACAAGTTCGTCTGATCTCACGTATCCAAGAATGTCTCTGGCTTGCTGGTCCAAAAGCTCTAAATCGAGATAGTGATCGGAAAGACGTCTAGTGAGATTCTTTAGATTTGATATTTCCACGTTCAAACTGGCTAAATCTACCTGTAATTTTTGTATATCGTGATTTACTTCGGCTCGCCGTAGAATACCAAAATCCCCTTGCACGGCCGCGAATGTAAAATAAAGTCCTAATGAGAAAGAAATTGTAAATACACAAATAACAACCCAGGGGGTGCTTGAACTTGTTTCTGCCATTTTGCCTCAATGCGATTTATCGCTTTTTTTTAATAATGGCACATCTGATTTTAAAAGTGAATCCCCTTTTTTAAGTAAGAGACGCCTCGAAAATACTTTGGATGGTTTGATCTAATTGTTTATCAAACTCTTTTCCCGGGGAGTTACTTTTTAATCCTTCCGTCAAAGCTCTTGAAAAGCTTGCAATCACGTTATTGTTTTGTCTTAGCCGACCCACAGCGATTTTCTTTTCGAAGCCTCCACTTAATGCGACTATTCGTAAAATATTTGGATGTCGTGTTAGTGGTTCATAAAAGTTGTCATGCTCGGGCAGACTAAGCTTGAGCATTACTTTTTTGCTTGGCTCAATTCTATCAAGTCTTCTCTTAATATTGTTATAAAGTAAGTCTTCAGCCTCTTTTTTATCAGGAATTGTAATATCTACTTCTGGTTCAATAATAGGTACAAGGCCATGAGATAATATTTCCTCACCTATATCAAATTGCTGGTCAACCAAATCTTTGATGCCAATTTTGTTAGCGCCCTTTATTACAGAACGCATTTTTGTTCCAAATATTTTGTTTTCTTTTGCTAGTTTTAAAGAAGTTTCAAGGTTACTGATTGGCTTTAGCAACTGTACCTGATTTTCTGATGAACAAAGTCCCTTGTCAATTTTAAGAAAGGGAACAATTTGTAATTTTTTCCACAAATAAATCGCAGTAGGTAGCTCGTCGATTTGCCTAAGCAATGTATTTTCGAAAAGTATTGCTCCAAGTATTCTTTTACTATTAAAAGCAGATGATTTTATAATTCGTGTTCTCATTTCATGAATTAAATTATACATTTCTGACGAATTATTGTATTCCAGCTCCTCTATTCCGTAGAGTTTAAGTGCCTTTGGAGTGGAACCTCCACTTTGATCTAGCGCTGCAACAAATCCTTGGCCAGATGACATTTTAAGCAACTGTGTATTATCCAATGTTTTAGGACCTTTTACGAATTAGGGTAGTAATACACTAAAAGTCTGAGCAAATGTTTCAATCCTTTTAGCGCTATGAATTGAAATTTATTTACTAAGTATTTTTACTCTCTCCATTTTTTCTAATGGAGTGCTGTAATTCCAGGAAGTTTTTTACCCTCCATCCATTCTAGAAACGCGCCACCGGCCGTTGATAGATAGCTGAAACCATTAGAAGCTTCAGCGTTTTTTAATGCAGCCAACGTATCTCCACCGCCAGCAATTGAAACCAATTTATTATTATCGCTTAACTTAGAAACAAAATTTGCAAGGTCAGTTGTTGCGCGGTCGAAAGGTTCTATTTCAAACGCTCCGAGCGGACCATTCCAAACTAAAGTCTCCGTGTTCAGCAGGCTTTGTTTTATTCTTTCGACAGTTTGAGGGCCAACATCTAGTATCATCTTATCTTCTGGGCACTCATTTACCGGCACCACAAAGCTCTCTACATTAACATTTAATTCTTTGGCAACAACCACATCTGTGGGAAGTAAAATGCTACATCCAGCTTTTTCTGCGGAATTTAATATATTAAGAGCACTATCCTTTAGTGCATGTTCAGCCAGAGATGCCCCAATAAAAAAACCTTGCGCCAAAAGAAAAGTGTTAGCCATACCGCCGCCGATGATTAGTGTATCCACTTTGTGAATAAGGTTATTGAGTAAATCTATCTTAGTAGAGACTTTTGAGCCACCGACTATTGCTACTAAAGGTCTTTGGGGTTTTGTGAGTATGTTTTCTAGAGTACTTAGCTCTTGCTCCATAAACTTACCTGCGCAATTTGGAAGTAAATGGGCTATAGCTTCAGTGGAAGCGTGAGCGCGGTGGGCGCAGGAGAATGCATCGTTGCAGTAAATGTCGGCTAGTCTAGCCAAAGATTTAGCGAATGAGGTAGCGTTTTTCATCTCACCTTCGTGAAAACGAGTATTTTCAAGTAAAACAACTCCTCCAAATTTTTGGGATGTTACAGCAAGTTCAGCCGTGGTGCCAATGCAATCAGCGGCAAATATCAGAGGTATACCGATTAATTCTTCTATATCGGAAGATATTTTTGCAAAACTAAAGTTTGGGTCTCTGATACCATTCGGTCGTCCAAAATGTGAGACTAATATTGGAAGACCACCATTTTGGATTATGTGAGATAAGGTCGGAATAATCTTTTTTATTCGCGAGTTGTCAGAAATTTTATTTCCAATGATAGGAACGTTCAAATCAACTCTTGTCAGGACTTTTTTTCCTGCCAAGTTCATTTGATCTATCGTTTTCCAGCTCATTTTCATTCCCCAAAATTCAAACTTGGGCCGTTATGCCTCAATATCTATCAATTATTCAATCCAATACCTTGTTAATAAAATAATTTCATCATAGTTATCGTTTAAATCATATACAGGAGCCGTACATGGACAATATTAAAGACCCGGAGAATACAATTATCATGGAAGTGAAAGGTGGAAGTGTAGTTTTAGAATTACTGCCTGATATCGCACCACTTCACTGTGAGAGGATGAAAGCCCTTGTTAGGTCTGGACTTTATGACAATGTTTGTTTTCACAGAGTTATCGATGGTTTTATGGCCCAAACTGGAGATGTCCAATATGGAAACATGGAGTCGAATTTCGATATAAGAATGGCAGGCCGTGGGGGGTCAGAATTTTCTGATGTTAAGGCAGAGTTTTCTGGTATTCCTCATGATCGGGGTACTCTTGGCGCAGCGAGAAGTTCAAGCCCAGATAGTGCAAACAGCCAATTTTTTATAAATTTTGCCGATAACCACTTTTTAAACCGCCAATACACGGTCTATGGACGGGTTACATCCGGCATGGAGTTCGTTGACGGGCTTGAAAGAGGTGAGCCGCCGGCATCACCAGATAGAATGATATCAGTCAAGGTGGCTGCTGATGCATAGATTATTTCTGTCTCTTTTAATTTTGATTGTTTCGGTCACCTTCGCATTTGCGGCTAAACTTGAAATTAGCATAAAAGGCGAGGGTGCAAATGGGATTGTAGTCATTGACTTGTTTGAAGAAGTTGCACCTTTGCATGTTGAAAGAATGCTGGAGCTAGCCTCTAAAGGAAAATATGATGGCATAGCTTTTCACCGTGTGATTGAGGGTTTTATGGCTCAAACTGGCGATGTTCAATTTGGTAAAGTTGAGGGAGACGTTTCAATGGCGGGGCGCGGTGGATCTGATATGCCCGATTTGCCTGCAGAATTTTCAAATATACCGTTTGATAGAGGTATTGTTGGCATGGCGCGAGCCCAGAACCCTAACAGTGCGAACAGTCAGTTTTTTATCATGTTTAAAGAAGGGTATTTTCTGAATGGTCAGTATACAGTAGTGGGTAAAGTAGTCGCAGGAATGGATGTCATAGACGACATAAAGTTGGGTTTAGGTTCTAACGGGTCAGTACTAGGGAGCCCAGATTTTATGGAGCAAGTTAGACAAAAGTAATAATCGCTTACAATTATTTGCGATCCTATTATTTTTGAAGATCCACGATCGCATGTCTCTTTTTTCCGGCACTTAGTTTCAGTGGTTCACTAAAGTCATCAACATTTACAATTTGGCTTATATCGGTGATTAAAACTCCATTTAGTCGTGCGCCTTTTTCTGAAATTAAGCGCTTGGCTTCTTTGCCCGATTTCGTAAGTCCAGTTTTTGTCAATAACTGAGCTACGGATAAACCAGTTTTAACTTCGCCCAATGTGACACTGTAAGATGGGAGATCACTTCCAACACCCCCCTTTTCAAAAACTTCTTTTGCTGTATTCTCTACATCTGAAGCTATTTTTTCACCATGACATAAAGTGGTTACCTGATTTGCCAAAATAGACTTGGCTTCATTAATTTCGGCGCCCTCTAAAGATCCTAATTTTTCACATTCATCAAGGTCAATTTCCGTGTAAAGTTTTAAGAATTTTCCTACGTCTGCATCCGAAGTGTTTCGCCAAAATTGCCAAAAATCAAAAGGTGATAGCATTTCTTTATTAAGCCAGACTGCCCCGTTTTGAGATTTCCCCATCTTTTTCCCATCTGAAGTAGTAAGTAGTGGAGATGTCAGCCCAAATACTTTTGCATTCGCTTTTCGGCGTGATAATTCCATGCCATTTATTATATTTCCCATTTGATCGGAACCGCCCATTTGAAGTTTGCATCCGTATCTTTGGTTCAATTCATAAAAGTCATAAGCCTGTAAAATCATATAGTTAAATTCAAGAAATGAGAGAGATTGTTCACGGTCCAATCGGGATTTAACGCTTTCAAACGAGAGCATTCGGTTCACTGAAAAATGACCACCTATTTCACGAAGGAACTGAATGTAATTCAACTCATCAAGCCATTCCGCATTATTTATCATTAAGGCATCAGATGGTTTTTCTCCAAAATCAAGATAGTTTGAAAAAACTCCCTTAATACCTGAAATATTTTCTTCAATTTGTTTGTTGCTTAACAAAGGCCGTTCGTCTGCTCTAAAACTTGGGTCTCCAACCTTTGTGGTGCCGCCACCCATCAGCGTAATTGGCTTTCCACCAGTTTTTTGAAGCCAGCGCAGCATCATAATTTGCATCAAGCTGCCAACATGTAAAGATTTTGCGGTAGCATCAAACCCTATATAGCCTGGGCAAACTTCGGAGATTAAAAGATTATCCAAGCCGTCATAGTCGGTGCAGTCCGAAATAAAACCACGCGACATCATAATATTTAGAAAATCTGACTTAGGTCGAAAAACCATAAATAATCCCATCACTAACTTTACGATGACTTATAACTGGGTGATTGGCTGAGTGAAAGATACTTCGGCAAAATATCTACTTTTTTACTTCAAAACTCTTTTATTTGATAATTAAAGAGTTTCTATGGACAAATTACTTTTTCAGTAATAGTCAACGATAGGTTAGCGCTAACATAAGCTTTGTTTATCTATGGGGTGTTATTTGAGCTAGGGTGGTTTAATATGCTCTTGGGCATTATTTGTAGGAGGTAAAAATGGTTTCACGTGTGATCCCGGTTCAAGCCTTTGATTTAGTTGTTTTCGGTGGAACTGGTGACCTTGCAAAACGAAAAATTCTGCCAAGTCTTTTTAGAAGATTTGTTGCGGGACAAATGCCAAATGATGCTTTTGTAATAGGGGTTGCAAGGTCAGAGCTAAATACCAAAAGTTACCAAGATTTAGTTATATCGGCTTTAAAGGAATTTGAGCCAGAACTTGTGGCTTTAGCTGAACTCAAAATTTTCATAAAACAAATCAAGTACGTTCAATTAGATGCCCAGGGTGACTTTGGATGGTCAGATTTAGCTGATAAAGTTCGAAAAGACGCAATACAGGCCTTTTATTTTTCAGTCTCACCATCTTTGTTTGGGCAGTTGGCTGAAAAGCTGCATCAGTACTCTATTGCGTCTAAAAGTTCACGCATAGTTTTAGAAAAACCCTTTGGGAGAGATTTAAGTTCGGCGCAAGCCTTAAACGCAGTGCTAAAAGAACATTTTAGTGAAGACCAAATCTATAGAATCGATCACTATCTTGGCAAAGAAACGGTCCAAAATCTCATGGCTGTTCGTTTTGGTAATATGTTATTTGAGCCGCTCTGGAATTCTCAATACATCGATCATATTCAAGTAACAGTTGCTGAGTCCGTTGGCGTGGAGGGGCGTGGAAGTTATTATGATCAAGCTGGCGCCATGCGGGATATGATTCAAAATCATCTTATGCAATTACTCTGTTTGATTGCGATGGAACCTCCTGCTAAGTTTTCTCCGGATGCAGTCCGTGATGAAAAATTAAAAGTCATTCGTGCACTAGATCCAATAAGTTCAGGTGATATCGTCCGCGGGCAATATAGTAATAATGGCTCAGGCAAAAGCTATCTTGAGGCGGTAGACAATCCCAGTTCGCAAACAGAAAGTTTCATAGCTCTCAAAGTTCAGATTAGCAATTGGCGTTGGGCAGGTACTCCATTTTATCTAAGAACTGGCAAGAAGCTTAAAGCGCGGTGTTCTGAAATAGCAGTGGTTTTCAAAGAAACGCCCCATTCAATTTTTGGCCCAGATGCGGGGAGCCACAGAAATGCACTAGTTATACGTTTGCAGCCCAATGAAGGGATGACAATGGACCTTACGATTAAAGAGCCTGGGCCTGGTGGCATGCGACTAATCGATGTCCCTTTAGATATGACTTTTGCTGAGGCTCTAGGTCCTGAAGTTGATGCTGTTCCAGATGCATACGAGAGGCTTATCATGGATGTCATTCGGGGTAACCAAACTCTTTTCATGCGTGGTGATGAGGTGGAGGCTGCATGGTCATGGACAGATCCGGTTATTGATCAATGGATAAGAAAAGGTTCTGCACCAGCAAAATATGAGCCTGGTAGCTCTGGTCCTGAAGATTCTTTGATGCTTATGCACAAGGACGGACGAAAATGGCGTGAAATATCATGAATAATTTAATAAAATATAACGATAGAGACGAATTAATTGAGAAAGTTGCATCGAAAATATCAAACGACTTAGCGAATGCGCTAGATAGTAGCCAGAGTGTCACATTTGCGGTGCCAGGAGGCTCAACACCTGGACCAATATTAAAAAAACTTTCAGAATATAAATTGGACTGGAAAAGGGTAAAAGTTGTTCTCGGAGATGAAAGGTGGGTCCCGTATTCCCACGAACGCTCAAACACTAGACTAATAAAGGAGACGCTCTTTAAAAATAAAGCATCAAAGGCAAAATTTGTCCATATGTATGCTGATTTTGATACTCCGGAGGAGGGTATTCTGCATATCAATAAAAATATTGATGCTTGCCTTCCTTTATCAGTTGCGCTTCTGGGTATGGGGGCAGATATGCACACGGCATCTCTATTTCCAGGGTCGAGTAATTTGAAGCTTGCTTTAAGTATAGACGCTCCAAATTTGGTTGCGGTATCGGCGCCAGGCATATCTGAGCGTAGGATTTCCTTGACTGCCAGAGTTCTGAATTCTTCGAAAACAAAACATTTGGTTTTTTTCGGCCTTGAAAAAAAAAGAGTTTATGATGAAGCGCTGTGTCTTGATCCGTTATCTGCACCAGTGCTTGGAGTGTTGGACGGTGCACTAGTCCACTGGGCTGAGTAGGAAATTAGTAATTTTAGAGAAAAATATGTTTACTAAGTTAAAAAGATATTGGGAAGCAAAGAGCTCTCGTTCGATAACATCTCTATTTGACGATCCAAATAGGGCATTGGAGTTTTCGATAGATTTAGGAGATCTTTTTTTTGATTACTCGAAGACCCAAATTGATAAGAAATGTCGTGCAGAACTCTTAAAACTGGCAAAACTAAAAGCGGTTGAGCAATTTAGAAGTGCAATGTTTTCTGGTGAAAAGATAAATAGAACAGAAGATAGATCCGTGCTTCATATAGCTTTGCGGAATAAATCTGGTTCAAAGATTTTTTCTGATTGTGAAAACGTTATGCCAAAAATTTTTGATACTCTGGAAAAAATGCGAGCATTTTCCAAAAGTGTCCGCGATGGAGAATTTAAAGGTTTAGGTGGTAGTATTTCTGATGTAGTTAACATAGGCATTGGTGGATCCGATTTGGGGCCATTTATGGCTACATCTGCATTAGCTACTTATCACACAGGACCTAAATGTCATTTTGTTTCCAACGTTGATGGTGCTCATATACATGACATTTTGAAACATCTTGATCCCAAAACAACCTTAATAATTGTTGCATCAAAAACTTTTACGACAACTGAGACTATGACAAATGCGCGCGCAGCTTTGGATTGGATGACGTGCGAAGTTGTTAACCCCACTAATCAGTTCGTTGCAATTTCAAATTCATTAAGTAATACCAATGCTTTTGGTATCCCCGAGGAGCGTGTTTTTGATTTTGCTGACTGGGTTGGTGGAAGATACTCGGTTTGGGGTCCTATTGGATTGTCACTCATGATCGCAATAGGGGAGAAGAACTTTGATGAATTTCTGGAAGGGGCTTTTGAAATGGATCAGCACTTCCAAGAAGCTCCTATGGAGACAAATATGCCAATAATGCTTGCTTTGGTGGGCATTTGGCACAATCAAGTTTGTGGTTACCATACTCGAGCAGTTTTGCCATATGAACAGAGGTTATCAAAACTTCCTGCTTATTTACAGCAGTTAGAGATGGAAAGTAATGGCAAAAACGTCTCTATAGATGGCAAAAAATTGACTTATGACTCGGGCCCTATTGTTTGGGGTGAACCTGGTACGAACGGTCAACATGCTTTTTTTCAGTTAATTCATCAGGGCACAAGAATTATTCCGTGCGAATTTATGGTGGGAGCAGCATGTGACGAAAGCTATTTGACTGGTCACCATGATATTTTGGTCGCAAATTGCCTTGCGCAGTCTGAGGCCTTGATGCTCGGACTTTCTATGGCTGAAGTTATTGA
>CENJ01065662.1_pt1 | contig 11890 bp, 11 predicted proteins | sample 356161 | NCBI WGS metagenome assembly CENJ01 (sample SAMEA2619531, study PRJEB7988) | marine metagenome | biome: marine biome (ENVO:00000447); feature: surface water layer (ENVO:00002042); material: "saline water (ENVO:00002010), including plankton (ENVO:xxxxxxxx)" | depth 5 m
GTCCATGATGTAGTTCGCCTCAATGGTCTCCCAAATACCCAGCCACTCTACGAGATAGTCCGTAATCGCCCCGTCGGGCCCCACGTAGCGCCCGTTCTCCCCGCGATAGAAGGGTATGGCTTCCTCAATCAGCGGCCATGCATCTTCCGCGTGTGCATAGGCCAACCCGAATGCTACGTCTGGGTTGCTCTTTCCAAGGATGTGCGGAACGCCGCGCAGGTCACGCCGGATCGTGACGTCGTACTGATCGCCCAGACCCTCATAGGCCGCGATATCAAAGCGGGTGGTCTGACAGCCGGAACTTCCAATCAACAGACAGATCAAAACGATCCATGACCTGGAATTTAAGCCCTGCACCTTGCGTTCTCCTTACCGCCGATTTGCGCGGCCTAACTGGGACTGACAGCTTCTGGCGCTCCGCCTCTAACGATGTTCGGCACCCACCAGTCGCGCTCTAAATGGCCGCGCCTTAATTCTTCCGCGATCCAACTGCTTGACCGCCACGCTAACTTTTTCGCGAAGCACCGCAACATAGCTAATTTGATCCAGGATGTGAATATTGCCCACCGCACTCCCCGGCAGTCTTTTGCCCGCCGTTAACGCCCCCAAGATGTCACCCGGACGCAGCTTGTGCCGTCGCCCGCCATTGATCTCTATCGTTTGATACTCCGGCTGCAGCAGAGCAAGCGCCTCCGGACTTGGCGAAGAGGGCTGCCACAGCTGCATGGCGACCCCCGCTCTCGCCTCTTCGATAAGACGCAGCCGGTGCATTTCGCGGTCACCCACCAGACTCAGCGCGAGCCCGGCTCGACCGCTGCGACCGGTTCGGCCAATCCGATGCGTGTAAACGTCGGCTCGCTGGGGCAGGTCGGCATTAAAAACGGCCCCGACGCTATCGATATCCAGCCCGCGAGCCGCTACATCTGTGGCCACCAAAATCCGTGCGCTGCCGTTGCTAAAGCGGATTAGCATCTGCTGTCTGTCCGCCTGTTCTAAGTCCCCGTGCAGCACGGCAGCAGGCACCCCTTGGGCAGCAAAAAAGTTCGCCAATTCAATACAGCCAGCCTTGGTATTACAGAAAACCAGGTTGGCTTCTGTGCCCAGAGCGGCTATGCCCTGCAAGAGTAAGTCTAACCGTCCGCGCTTATCCGTCGCCTCACCAACCGCACACCAATACTCGTCTATCACCGGCGCAGGTTCCCTCTGGGTGACATCAATGCTCACTGCATTGGGGCTTAACCTTTCGGCGATGGCTTGCACGCTTGTCCCATAGGTCGCGGAGAACATGAGGTTTTGACGAGGACTGGGTAAAAATTCGAGCAGCGCCGAGATTTCTTCAGCGAAACCCATATCCAGCATTCGGTCCGCTTCATCCAGAACCAAGACGTCCAGGCCATGCACATGCAGGGTCCCCTTACGCAGGTGCTTGAGCACGCGCCCCGGGGTCCCCACGATCAGATGGGCGCTATGCTGAAGAGAACCTACCTGGGGCCCGATGGAGACACCACCGCAAAGGCTCAACACCTTCGTATTGGCTAATCCTTTCGCCAAGTCTCTAAGGGTGCTGGCCACCTGTTCCGCAAGCTCACGGGTCGGACAGAGCAACAAAGACTGCACATGGTAGGCCTTGCTATCCAGCCGCTGGAGGCAGCCCAAGGCGAAGGCCACGGTTTTTCCGCTGCCGGTACTTGCCTTTGCGATAACGTCCTGGCCAGCCAGAATAGCGGGCAGCGCCGCCTGCTGAATGGGCGTCATGTGCTGAAAGTCCATGGCCGCTAGGCGCGCCAGCAGTCCGTCTCTGAGGGACAGGCAGTCAAAGCCTTGTGGGGTGGCCACCGTGCTCATGGGTCAGAGTGGATCGTATGCTGAGCCAGGAACTGCTCTGCGGCACCAAAGATTCGCTCTCGTCGCTGGTCGTCCAAACGCGCTAGCGCCCGGGGCATCAGCGCTAACCGCGGATTGGATGCGAAAAAGTCTTGGTGGCGGTGGATAAACCGCCAATACAAACCATCCACGACGTCGCACCAAGGTCCTTTCTTGTAGTCGCTCATCTTAACCATATAGTTAGCACCACAGATATAGGGCTTGGTCGCAAAAATACCGCCATCGCTGAACAGACCCATCCCATAAACATTGGGGCCCATCACCCAAGAAGCACTATCCACGAACATCTCCATGAACCACTCGTGGGCATTGCGTGGCTTGATTTCACAGAGGGTCATCAAGTTCGCAACAACCATAAGCCGGGGGATGTGATGGGTCCAGCCACTGCGCTGAACCTGCTGAATGGCTTCGTCTAGCGGCAGAATGCCGGTATCCCCAGCATACCAACTGGGCGCTAGGCGCCGCGTATGTCCCCAAAAGTTTGCGTTGGCTTGTTCGGAGGAATAGCGTTGGTAGACACCCCGAATGAATTCGCGCCAGCCGATAACCTGTCGAATAAAGCCTTCCACCGACTGCAGGGGCGTATTGGCTCGCTGTGCGTGAGCCAAAGTCTGATTCACCAACTCGGCGGGCGTAATCAGCCCAATGTTCAGCAGGGGACTGAGACGACTGTGGAAGAGGGTTTCTGATCGAGTGGTCATGGCATCCTCGTAGGGGCCAAATAGCTCAATCCGCTGGGCTAAGAAATCATCCAGCCAGGCCAGCGCACCCTGTCGGGTGACGGGCCAGTTGAACGTTCTCGCATCCCCCGGGTGATCGGCAAAGTACCTTCGCACCAGTTGAATAACGTCCTCAACATGGGCCTGAGCTGCCACGGGGGGCACCTCTGGAGGCGTCACACTCTTGGGCAGTTTTTTACGATTCTCGGTGTCGAAACTCCACTTCCCACCCACCGGTTTGCCGTCGTCCTCCATCAGCAGGACTAGGCGTCGTCGCTGCCACTGATAGAAGGGCGCCATCTGCGGGCGTTTGCGGGACGCCATAAATTGCTCAAAGTCCGACCGGGGGCAAAGAAACATGGGCGAGTCATGACTCTCAAGCGGGATCGACAGTGCCAGCGCGCACTGTTCTACTGCCCGCGCCTGAGCCTTACCCTCTATCTCGAAGCTCAGCAGCGCGCTGGCCCGGCGATGCGTTAAGTAGTGACCCAGAACGGTTAACTGGTCCTGGCCCTCTGTGGCATTCAGGGGATGGTAGACGACCTCATAGCCCGCAGCTCGCAGCCCATCAGCGTAGGCCCTCATGGCGGCGAGAATCAGTACAAGTTTCTGTTGATGGTAGCGGAAATGCGTGCAAAGCCGGTGATCCTCAAACATAAAAACCACATCGGGCTTGAGACCCTGCAGCGCTTCTATTGGAAAAAGCTGATTTCCGTGCAGCAGTAAGACGCGACCTCCTACCCCGGTCATCGTGGGGTCACCGAAGGCTGGCAGCCGTGGCACAGGTAGAGACGCCGCCCGCTTATTTCGATTCGCTCAATCTGCGAACTGCAGCGATAGCAGGCCTGCCCGCGCCGGCCAAAGATCAGAAAACGATACTGTTGCCGACGCAGCCCATTAGCGCGCAGGCGCTTAACTCGAGCTGGGGTATTGGTGACCCCAGCTGTGGCATAGGCCTGACGCGTCAGAGCAAGGGTCGTTCTCGCCAGCAAACCCAGCTGCTTCAGAGTAAGATCCTGGGGGCGATCAAAGGGATAGAGCCCGGCCTGAAAGAGAATCTCTGACCGCAGGTAATTGCCAATGCCTGCGACAAAGTGCTGATCCAGATAGAGCGCCGCCAGTGACCGGCGTCGAAAATTGACGCTCTGTAGCTGCGCCAGAATATCCCGCCAAGCCACCTGATCATCCAGCGCATCTGGGCCCAGGGCGCTCAGGTAGCGATGGGACATGACACCTTCCTCGGTTAACACCTCAATTTCCGATGCGCTGTAAAGCAGAGCGCTATGCGTCTGGGTATGCAGCGCTAGTCTCAGGGTTCGATTGGTGAGCGGCTCTTTGCCAATTCGGCAGGTATACCAACGCCCGTAGAGCTGATTGTGGCTATACACCGTCAGCCCGCCCTGGAAATGCGTCAGCATGGCCTTGCCCCGACTGCTCACCCACTCAACCGTCTGCCCGGATAACTTCGGTCCAAAGGCAGACAAATGGGGCTGAGTAAATTCCACTCTCACGGGACCCTGGTCGGCCAATACCTTGTGTATTCGTGTTGCTGCACGTCTGATCTCTGGGCCCTCAGGCATCTTTCTCTCGCCTTGTCTTTGCACTTCGGCGGCATCGCTCAGAGCAATACTTGACCTGCTCCCAATCCCGCGCCCATTTTTTTCGCCAGGCATAGGGACGACTGCAGACAATGCAGTTCTTTTGTGGCAATTCGCTTTTGCCCATGGCCTTCCACTACCCAAGCTTTGGGCCATCTTAGGCGTCGGCCGGTGAAGAGAAAGTGAAGCGCAGTTAAGGCCAGCCTTGTCTAGGGGAGATCCAGCCAGCAAGAGCACCGAAAGCACCATAAAAGGGAAAGCCCGCTTCGCCAAGCAACTGAGAATAGAGGCAATTCACGGTCTCGCGATCCAGAGATAGTTCTCCGCGGTGTTGCAACAGCGCAGCTCGAACCAGGTCTGCCTCTAGAGACCAGGGCACGCCATAAATGAACCCCCTCGCCGGCATGCCCACATCGACAAAACCAAAGAACACTAAAACGGGGTGCAAAGCCGAAAGCGGAGAGTGCCACCGAAATCCGGCCTCGATGCAAAAATCCTGGTGATCAATCTTGATCGATCCGACGTTGATTGGCCCCACTCCGGGCAACCTATTCCGTGAGATGTAGTCCCCTGAAAGTTGATACCTTCCAATACCAGACACCAACGGTATCTTATTTTGCCGTTCGATTCCTATTTTGGCCCAAGGACACACCACCTGTCTCCCGCCTGCTGTTATTGGCCACAACTTTAACGCTTGTTGCGGGCAGTCATAACTTCTTTTTTGGCAATTTTGGCTCAATCGTCAACAAATAAGTTACAACGGGTACAATACTCAGTGACATAATCATCAGCGCGGGCAGTGCGGCCTCAGCGAGGCGTTCGTCTCCTGCTAACCTGAATACCTGCGTCGCCAGGGTCTCAAAATTAAACGGACGCAAAATGAGCGTGGCCGGCAATTCCTTCATCACATCGATGAAAACCAACAGCAAGGCAGCGACTAGGGCGGGCCTCAAGAGCGGTAGGTGCACTCGCCGCAGCACATCTGCCGGAGATGAGCCGAGACTCCTCGCAGCAGCGTCCAAGTTCGGATGCACCAGACTGAATCCGCCCTGAGTGCTGTTATAGGCCACCGTAAGAAAGCGGGCCACGTAGACGAAAACTAAGGCAGACACAGTGCCGGTGAAGAGCAAACCGATGGCGAACCCAAAGCGCTCCCCTAGCCAACCTGCCAGCGCCTTATCCACACTGGCTAGCGGTGGCAGAATGGCCACGGCCAGCACCATGCCTGGTATCGCGTAACCCAGGGTGGCGACTCGGATGCCAAGCTGTAGCCCAACACCACCTCCCAGCCTTTGGGCATAGCTCAGCCACAGCGCCGCAGCCCCACAGCAGGCTGCCGCCACACCAGCCACCTGCACGCTGTTCAGTAACGGGGTGATCAGTGCGCCAAGATCGGTGAGGTCCACAAACGTGGCGACCAGGTAAACCAGATAGCCTAGGGGAATCAGGAACCCCAAGGCGACCGGCAAAGCGCAGGCCAAGCACGCCAGCATAGAGTGAACGCCCTGAAGCGGGATAGGACCAACCGTCGCCCGAGTGCTTGTCGCCGCGAAGCTGACGCCTCGGCGGCTCAACTGCTCAGCGAGCACAAGCAATAGCACGATGCCAAAAAGCCAAGCAGCGAGCTGCAGTGCGGTTTGGTAGGCACCCATGGCGAACCAGGTTCTGAAAATACCAGCGGTGAGGGTTGGCACACCGAAGTGTTCAACGACCCCGAAGTCGGCCACGGTCTCCATCAGAACAAGCGCGAGCCCGCCCGCAATGGCCGGCCGGGCAATAGGCAGACCAACACGCCAAAAAGTCGTTAACGAGGTCGCGCCCAATGTCCTGGCGGCATCGAGGAGTGCACTCCCCTGCTGCAGAAAGCTGGTCCTCGCGAGCACGAAAATATAGGGATAGAGCACCAGTGCCAAAACCATGGCGGCGCCTGGCAAAGACCTCACCGAGGGCAGCCCCATCTGCCAGCCTAGGTCATCACTCCATGTCTTGAGCAGGCTTTGAACCGGTCCTGAATATTCCAGCAGGTCAGCATAGACGTAGCCCGTCAGATAGGCGGGCGCCGCGAGCGGTAGGACGAGGGCGGGTGCCAGAAGGCGGCTCCCGAAGAAGGTGTAGCGAGCAGTCAGCCAGGCACAGCCCACCCCCATCAGCAAACTTAAAAAGCCGACTCCCAGCATCAACAGCAGGGTGTTCGTAATATAGGTGGCTAGGACCGTTTGCTGCAGGTGCTGCCAGTTGGCAGACGGCGGACCGAACAGTGCATGAATCAGCACCAGAATCGGCAGCGCTATCGGCAAGGCCAACAACCAGGCCGACGCAGACCAGGGACTGGGAATCCAGTGCCTCATCCGAGTTCGGGCCCTATGCGCTCCGCCTGGGTCCAACGTTGCCCTTCAGCAATAACAAAGGGGCCAAACCTGCTTTCGATTCGACCGCCACGAAGCCCGGTGGGCCTCGTTTGTTCATCCAGTCTTACAGCCACGTTTTTCCTTGAACAAAAAATGAGAGCGGGAGCGGGCCTGGTGGCCAACGCATAGCATGCGCTCGGAAGATCAGGTGCATCCACCCTGCTCTTGGTACACTATCGCAATTTAAGCGCGGGCCGCCCCATGTCAATCACTGTCGAGAAGATTTCTCACCGCTATGCGGATCATATCGTCCTCCAGGACGTTTCGTTCGCGGTGGATTATGGAGAAATCGTCTGCATTTTGGGGCCTTCGGGTGGCGGCAAGAGCACGCTGTTAAGGCTCCTTGCGGGCTTGGAACCCATTCAGCAGGGTCAGCTGGTGCTGAACGGTGACCTGTTGGCAGACTCGAACCAGAACCCGGCGCCCAATGAGAGACCCGTCGGCCTAGTCTTTCAGGATCACATCCTCTTTCCACATTTGACGGTCTTTGAAAATGTCGCCTTCGGGTTGGGGGGAATGGAGGCCTCCCGTCGACGCGAAGTCGTCAATCAAGCCCTAGCGGACATGGGCATGCTTGACTTGGGCGAGCGCTACCCGCACACGCTGTCCGGTGGCCAACAACAGCGCGTCGCCCTGGTCAGAGCGCTGGCCACGCAGCCATCGATTATGCTGCTGGATGAACCGTTTGCCAGCGTGGATACACCGCTCCGACGACGGCTCAGAGAAGAAGCCCGACAGAGCCTCCGAGCGGCGAAGACCGCCACGCTGATGGTGACCCACGATCCTGAAGAAGCTCTGGCCATGGCAGATAAAATCCTGGTTCTCGATCAGGGAGAGATCGTGCAGTACGGCACCCCGCTGGAACTTTGGCAAAATCCCAGTAGCCGCTTCGTCGGCGAAACCCTGGCCAACCGACAAACCCTGATTGGCGAGGTCACCGTCAACAGCGTGATGACGCCCATGGGCGATATCCCTCTCGAGCGGGTGCGTCACCTGGGCAGCCCTGATATTGGCGCATCTATAGCAATCGGGATTCGCGGCTCAACAATCAGGCTCTCGCCAGGCAAGGGCCCGGTGATCCAAGACAACCGCTGTACGGGGGCCTGGCATATGATTTCCTTACTTGCCGATGCCCATCACTTAAGTATTCCCGTCGCTAACTCAGAGCAGGATGACCTCCTGGATACCTTAACAGTTGGCATGAGCGTGCAATTAGACTTTACCTCTGCGGATGCCGTCGCCTATGATCGATCCTCACCTTATTGATTATCATTCTCATTAAAAGGGTCGCTCTATGACACTCTGCAACGAGAGATTTTTTCGGTTTTCTTTGGGCCGCCGTGTGCTCTATGCGACCTGGGCTGCCATGTTGGCCGTGGCCCTAATTGCGCCGGTAGAAGCCGATGAAATCAACATCTACTCCGCCCGCCACTACGACACCGATATGGCCCTGTATCAAACGTTCACCGAGCGCACGGGCATCCAGGTGAACCTCATCGAGGGCAGCAGCGATGCGTTGATTGAGCGCCTGGTCAATGAAGGTGCCTACACGCGTGCCGACATGCTGATCACGGTGGACGCGGGCAGGCTCTGGCGTGCCGCCGAGCGAGATATCCTGCAGCCGATTGAATCGGAGATCATGGAGCAGAGGGTGCCAGAGCATCTGCGCCACCCTGATGGATTGTGGTTTGGCCTTTCAAAGCGTGCACGCGTGATCGCGATCAACAAAGACCTTGCTCTCGGCGCCCCGGTAACGCGCTACGAAGACCTGGCGAGAGAAGATTTGCGCGGCCGTGTTTGCATGCGCAGTTCTTCGAATATTTACAATCTTTCGCTCATGGCGAGCCTGATCGCGGCAACGGATAACGCCACCGCGACGGCCTGGGCTGAGACAGTCGTGGCCAACTTCGCACGGAACCCACAGGGCAACGATACGGCCCAGCTGCGAGCGGTAGCGTCTGGGGAATGCGGGCTTACCATCGCCAACACCTATTATCTGGGCCGGCTTCTTGGCTCTGCCGCTGACAAAGACAACGCCGTGATGGCCAACCTTAGCGTAATCTTTCCTAACCAGGATGACCGTGGCACCCATATTAATATCAGCGGTGCGGGCATCACCAAGCATGCACCCAACCGGGACAATGCCATTGCTTTTTTGGAGTACCTGACTAGCCCCTACGCCCAGCGGCTCTTTGCCGAAGGCAACAATGAATACCCCGTCATCGGCGACACAAGCGGTCCGGTGGCTGAACTTGGGGCCTTCGTTGAGGATGACCTCGACGCCTCCCAGCTTGGTGTGCTGCAGACCGAGGCGCTGATGGCCTTTGATCGGGCCGGCTGGCCCTAGGCAGCACATGCTTGATCGCAGTAGCCTCCTGCTGGGACGACTCGGCTGCGCATTGCTGGGTCTTTACTTCTTGGTTCCAGGTTTGGCTAAGGTTCTGGACTTTGAGGGCACGGCTCAGGTCATGCGCGACGCTGGCATGTTCTGGGTGCAGCCGTTCCTGATCCTCACCATCGTTTTGCAGGTCGGATTGGGCGCCCTGCTTATCGCGGGTCGCTACCTGCGGGTTAGCGCCATGATCCTGGCGGCGGTCACCCTCGCCATCAATGTGGTGATCCATGATTTTTGGACCTTGCCACCTGGCCTAGAGCAAGCCCACGAAACCCAAAACTTCATTAAAAACCTGGCCATCATGGCGGGTTTAATGGTGTTAGCGGCAGCCGAGCCTGACCGAAACACTCGGGATTCGAGTGCTTAGCAGAGAACTGAGACTATTCATCCTCAAGCCAGCGATCATTGTCTCGGCCCACCTCACCCGGTGATCGACTGGGGAGGAGACTATCGCCGTTGAGACGAAAGCCGATGCCCGGTAAGGACACTGATCGCTCGGCCGACCCGACGGGTAGCGGTGCCAGCAGATCCCGGGCAGCCGGCTGACCCTCATCAATCACCTCTGAAAGTTGGCGAACGCGACTGGCCGGCACCCCTTCCGCATCGAGCCGCTGCTCCCACTCGTCCGCCGCAGCGGTTGCAAAGGTCTCTGTAAACAAGCGCCGCAGCGCGCCCTGATTTTGATGCCGCACCATGGGTTCCCGCCAGCGATCATCCTCTGCCCACTCAGGATGACCGAGCACTTTGCACAAGCTAACGAACTGCCGCTCGTTATTAGCCGCCAGCATGAGAAGCGCTCCGTCCCGGGTCGAGAAACAGCCAGATGAGGGGGCTCGACTGGCTGCCTCATTTCCAAGTTTGGGCAGGTCTTTCCCAGTGGTGGCCACGGTAACCAGATTATTGGCCATCAAGTTTAAGGCCGTATCCAGCATGCTAATGTCCACACATTGGCCCATACCGGTGCGCTCACGTTCTCGCAGCGCAGCGAGAATCGCAAAGGCAGCATTGAGTCCCGTGGCGTAGTCAACATAGGGGGCCCCAACCTTCACCGGCCCACTATCCTCGGCACCGGTGGTATGCATGATGCCACTCATGGCCTGCACGACATGGTCGTAGGCTGGTCGGTGTCCAATAGGCCCCTCTCCACCATAGGCAGAAATTGAGCAGTAGATAATTTGATCTGCTGCCTGCTGCACCGCCGACGCCCCGAGTCCCAGGCGTTCCGCAACCCCGGGGCGGAAATTTTGCACGAAGACATCTGCATCGGCAGCCAATGCCAAAACCTTAGCCACGCTTCCGGGTGCCTTCAAATCAAGCTCTACACAGTCTTTATCTGCGTTTTGGGTACAGAAAGATAAGCCTAGACCCTGAGCCGAAAGATCTCTGACGCTGCCGCCATAGCGCGTTTGTTCGCCCCCCGGCGGCTCAATCTTGATCACTTGAGCACCCAGCAGTGCCAGTTGATACGTGCAGTAGGGCCCTGCGTAGACCTGCGTAAGATCGATAATGCGGATGCCAGCGAGTGGCGTCGGGCGAGCCATGGCGCCTCCTTTATTGTTGACGATGCCTAATCAGGAGCTTGGGCATCATCATCAGGCCAACCGGCGGCAATGAAAAGGCTGCAAGCCTCTTGATGCTTTGGAGCCGCCCAACCGAGGGATGAATTTTGGTACGGCTTTATGCCAACTCTTAACGATGACAGCCGGGTCTGAGTCTCCTATCATTTATCCGGTTTGTTGGGGAGGGAGTAGGTATGCTGAACGAGCTTTTATTGTCGTTCGCACGTTGGCTGGATACGCACTCGTGGAGTACGCAGATTCATGAGAGCATTTATCTTTACGCCTGGATCGAAACAACGCATGTGCTGACGCTCATGGTCTTCCTGGGCATGCTGTGCATCATTGATTTGCGCATGCTTGGCCTGATCTTCCCTAGCGTCCCGGCCTCGACCGTGGCCCAGAAGCTCGACAGGCCCATGATGATAGGCTTTGCCGTGATGATGCTCACAGGCCTGCTTTTGTTCTACGCCATTCCGGTGCGCTCTACTCAAAGCATTTGGTTTCGGATAAAGGTTGTGCTGCTTCTGCTCGCCGCCGTGAATGCCTTCACATTTCGCGCTCGTATGCAGGCCTCCGTCGGGCGATGGGACCTGGACCTCAAGCCGCCTAAACATATTCGCTACGCAGCGGGTGCTTCGCTCTTGCTATGGGCTGCCGTAGTCATTACCGGTCGCACCATCGCCTATGATTGGTTCGACTGCCATAAGGAACTGCCTTACGTGATGTATTGGGCTGCGGGCTGCGTCAACGAAATGGCCGCCCTGGACGCGGAACTTTAACTGGAGGAGCGCAGTGGATTTTTACCCTTTCTTTGACTGGCTGGACACCTCGCCCCTCGCCACGATCTCTAAAGCCTATGGCGGTGTTTTTGCCGTGGTTCAGATGCTTCATCTGCTGGGCATGTCTATGCTGGGCGGTATGGTTATCCTTGGTGACCTTCGACTCATGAACATCTTGATGAGGGAGACGCCCTCGGAGGTAATCATCGAGAATACTCAGAAATGGTTCGGCGTCGCCCTAGTCATGGTGGTTATCAGCGGCATCTTCATGAGTTCGGCGGTATCGCTGAAGCTTTATTACAATGAAATGTTCTGGGCAAAGATGAGCGCTCTCGCCGTTGGCGTGCTGTTTTTCTACTTTATCCGACGGCCCTTACTCAAATTCCCACATAGTCAGCTGAATCCCTGGACGTTGCGCACGGTGGCCGTTTCCTCGCTCTTGATTTGGTTCACCGTCGCGGCCAGCGGACGCTGGATTGGTTTCTCATAGTTAGGAGGGCAAACCATGAACCGTCAAAAATTCTATGAACGACTGGCCGTTGGCGCCG
>CENJ01154830.1_pt1 | contig 11888 bp, 13 predicted proteins | sample 356161 | NCBI WGS metagenome assembly CENJ01 (sample SAMEA2619531, study PRJEB7988) | marine metagenome | biome: marine biome (ENVO:00000447); feature: surface water layer (ENVO:00002042); material: "saline water (ENVO:00002010), including plankton (ENVO:xxxxxxxx)" | depth 5 m
ATCAAATGGAATAAAAAAATAGTTAACAAATAGATTTTCAATACCGTAAAAGAACTCTTTCATTAGTTATAAATTATTTACTTTGCAAATATACAAATCTTTACATGATAATCAGATTTTTTAAATTTACAAAACTACCTCAATTAATAGTTTCTTTTCTTTTGTCAATAGCAATAATGCTTATATTGAAAATTGATGAATTTTCTTTCGATATTTTATATTCGTCAATTCTTCTTATTTTCATTTTTTTACTATCAATTTTTATAATTTCTAAAAACTCTATTTTAAAAAATAATCAATACACCACTTTGGGTCTAATTATTTTTAGCGGATTTATTTATAAAACACAACTTAATTCTCTCACTATACTTTCTTATTTGACTTTACTGCTTTCTGTAAGAAAAATTTACAGCCTTAAAACTCTTAAAAAGACAAATAAAAAGCTGTTTGATATTGGCTTTTGGTTTTCACTCTCTACAATATTAAACCCCGTGAATTTTATTTTTTTGGCTACTATATTTTTTGGTATATATGCCTTTTATAAACTTGACCTTAAAACCATATTACAATTTTTTGCTGGTTATATCTCTATATTACTTATTGCAATTTTATTTACTAGTTTAAGCTCAAGTTTTTCATTTAACTTCGATTATTTGGTTGAAAGTTTAGACTCATTTATTTTAGAATTTCATAAATGTTCTGAATGCCCTAATCTTACTTTTCCACAAATTTTATTTCCGTCAATTTCCCTTCTTGTGTTTTTATTATATGTGTTTAAATATTTTGGAAACAATCTACATGAGAGGTTAAAAAATTCTTTTCTTTTAATATTTTATTTGAATTCAACTGTAATGATTTTTATAATCGAAGATTACACAATTTTTTTGTTCTTCCCATTTCTGGTAACTTTGATAAGAATTATTTCTCATTTAAGAAGAAGTTTGTTTTTTGAATTGGTTATTGTTTTAGCTATTTTGTTTAACTCTTTTTAATTTTAAAAAATACAAAAATGAAAGTTGAAGTATCAAATGGCGAATTACTAGACAAACTCACAATCCTAGAATTAAAGATGTCAAATATTAGTGATGACAAAAAGCTTATTAATGTTAAAAAAGAATTTAATGAGCTGAGCCCATTAGCCAAATTATTATTTGAAAAATTCAAAGATGGGTTACTAACCAAATATAAAGAACTAGCGCTTATCAACAGCGAACTATGGAAAATTGAAGATGACATTAGAGAATGCGAAAAGAATAAAAATTTTGGTGAAAAATTTGTTGAATTAGCCAGGGCTGTATATTTCACTAATGACAAAAGAAGTGATGTTAAAAAGCAAATAAATATATTAACAGGATCAGGGTTTATTGAAGAAAAATCCTACGAAGATTATGAATAATATATTTTAAGATTAGTTAAATATGATTCAAGACACAGAATTTGAATAAACACATTTTAATAATAAGACTTTCTTCATTTGGGGATGTAGCCATGACCGTTCCTGTTATCAGTGTTCTCAGAAAAAAATATCCAAACACGAAAATAACAATACTTACAACTGTTTTTTTTTCTGAATTGTTTAATCAAATTCCAAACATTAATTTTCTATTCTTTGAAAACAAACACAAAAATATTTTAGGATTATTTTCTATTACTAGTGAAATAACAAGACTTAAAGTGGATTATATTATTGATCTTCACAATGTTTTAAGGACAAAAATTATAAAGGCTTTAATAAATCCATTTAATCTTTTTAAAACCCCTTTTTTTAAAATTGACAAGGGCAGAGCGGAGAAGAAAAGAATTATTAATGGAACTGGAAGAAAAAAATTAAAAAGCATGCATCAAAGATATGCAGATGTATTCTCAAGCTTAGAAATGACATTAGATCTAAACCAATTTAAACCTTACAAGAAATTAGAAATTAGAAACAAAAACTATAGCTTTTTAAACTCAAAAAAAATGATTGGTATAGCTCCTTTTGCAAAGCATTCTTGCAAAGAATATTCAATGGAAAATATTTCAAAAATTATTAATTCAATTAACGATAAATTTTATGTGATCCTATTTGGAGCCCCAGGAGATGAACAAAGTAGATTGGACAAACTAGCTAAACAAAAAAATAATGTTTACTCAATTGCAGGAAAAGTAGTTTTGAGTGAACAGATGGCTATCATGTCAAACCTTGCTTTGATGGTTTCAATGGACTCAGCAAATGGACACATAGCTACACTTTTTGGCATAAATGTCATTTCAATTTGGGGAGCAACGCATCCCTGTTTAGGCTATGCTGCGTTTGGTCAATCCAAGCAAAATTCAATAACCCCTAGTTTAGAAAAATATCCTAGAATTCCAGTTAGTATTTATGGCGCAAAATGTCCTAAAGAATATATTGATGCTATAAACGACATCAAGGTAGAAGAAGTAATAAAAAGAATTAATAAAGTAATTTAATTATCGTCAATATCTAAAAATAGCTTGCTAGAAGTAGGGTACGCTTGACAGGTAATAATCAGGCCATCTTCAATTTCCCCATCGGTTAAAATATAATTTTGTTCAAGCTCTACAGTTCCGTTTTTTAAACGCCCTATACAGGTTGCACAAGCTCCACCCTTACAAGAATAAGGCGCATCAATATCATTTTCCAATGCAGTGTCTAAAAGGGTTTTATTTTTATCACCCTCAACTGTAGTTTCAAGACCGTCAACTTTGTATGTGATTTTAATAGAATCCAATAATTATTATTTATAATGCGAATTTAATTAATTTCCCTATCATATTAAAAAGATGTCTATTTTTGCTCTTGCACAATATCAGTGATGATATTCTGTTTTATAATTATACTATTTATTTCAATTGAAAAAGCTAAGACTAAATACTTTTTTATTTTCCTGTTTGATCCTCCTGGTTGTGGGCTGTTCAAGAAAAAAAGACAAATTTTTAAATAAAAAATTTCATTCAATTACCACAACATATAATTATCTATTTAACGGAAACAATCTTTTCACCTCAGGATTAAATGAACTTGATAACGGAGAGAAAGAAAATTTTTGGAAATTAATTCCTATAGAAAAATTCAAATATTTTATCGTTGATTTTGATCAGGAAAGGGAAACAAATTTTACAAGGGCTGAGGAAAAGGCCACTCTCGCAATTCAAAAGCATTCCATGAATGTAGAAGGAAAAGAAAAAAATCCAGTTATGGATGAGGCATACTTGTTGCTTGGAAAATCGAGATATTTTGATAACAGATTTATTCCCGCACTTGAGGCATTCAATTACATATTATATAAATACCCAACCAGTGAACTGATTAATGAGGTTAAAATTTGGAAAGAAAAAGTTCATATAAGACTTGATCAGAATAATTATGCTATTGATAATTTAAAAGAACTTTTAGAAGAGCAAAACCTCACAAAAGAAGAAAGGTATTTAGCAAATTCTTATATAGCCCAAGCATTTATAAATACAGAGAAGTTAGACAGTTCACTTTTTTACTTAAAAAAATCAGTTTTTAAACAAAAAGATCTTTTGTTAAACACGAGAAGAAAGTTTTTATTAGCTCAATTATATCAGGAACTTTCCGCTCAGGATACAGCGTATTCAATCTATTCTGAAATTATTGATTTACACAGAAAAATACCAAGAGATTTTTACATAAATTCTTATATCAAAAGAACTATGGTGTCGGACTCAATTGACAATTCAATTGCTGAACTACAATTACTCACAGAAAATTTTGAAAACAACAACTATCTAGATATTATTTTTTATCAAATTGCCATGTTAAACTTGAAAAAAGGAGAATTATTAGATGATGATAAATCAGGTTTTACAATAACAGATTCAACTGCAATTAATTTCTTTAATAAATCACTTCGATCAGATTCAGAAGAGGAATTTTTAATTGCCAAAAACTATAACGAATTAGCTGAACTAAATTTTAGAAAGAAAAATTACTTAGAAGCAGGGCAGTATTATGACAGCACCTTAACGCAATTAAGCAAAAAGTCTAGAGAATTTAGAAAAATAAAAAGAAAACGAGAAAACTTAAACGATCTGATATATTATGAAAAAATTTCCTCTAGTCTGGATAGTATAATTAATTTAATAGAAATGCCGGAGAAAAAAAGAGAAGCATATTTTAACAACTATATTAAAAAAATAAAGGAAGCTCAAAAAAAAGAAAAAAAGAAAAATAAAAATTTTGGATCCTTGAATACGTTAAGCACTTTTTCTGAAACGGATGAAGGTTTGTTCTATTTTTATAATTCTACGGCTGTAGCTTACGGCAAATCTGATTTTAAAAACAGGTGGGGAGATAGGCGATTAGCCGATAATTGGAGGTGGTCAATTACAACTAAAGATTCTTCTGACAAAAACATTTCAGAAACTTCAAAAAATATTGACAATGATAGTCTGCTTACAGCGGCATATTATATTGGACTTATCCCAAAAGACACCATACAAATAGATAGTCTTAGAAACCTGAGAAATGATGCATATTTTAGGTTAGGCTCTATTTACAAAGACCAATTTCAGGAATATGAAATATCAAATAATAGGTTATATGATTTACTAGAAAACAATCCAAAGATTTATTTAATACCGGCTGCTAAATTCTTTATTTACAAAAACTGGATGATGCTAGACTCTACAGAAACGGCAAATAAATTTAAAGATGATATCATAAACAATCACTCATACTCAAAATATGCATCTATCTTATTAGATCCGAATGCAACAGTAAATAGTGATCAAGATTTTAAATTAATATATGAAAGTATTTACCAATTATATGAAAATGAAAAGTATGCTGAGGCAATTTCTAAGTGTGAAGAAAATATAATTTCATTTAGCGGTGAGCCAGTGGTTTCAAAATTAGAATTTTTAAAATCACTTGCAATAGCAAGAGTTTATGGATTTAAAGAATATGAAAAGGCTTTACAATTTATAAAACTAAACTATTCCGTTACTCTAGAAGGAAAAGAAGCTGAACGTATTTTAAACGAAGTTCTACCTCAAATTAAAAATGATGAATTTAAAGAGAATAAGCTATCAGAAAATTATAAAATCGTATATGTCTTTGAAAAAGATGAAAATGACAAAATTTCTCAGCAACTAAATGATCTTCAACAATATATTGATGGGGTTGACTTTTTAGATTTGAGGGTTTCTGAAGATTTTTACAATAATATTGTTACATTTGTTATTGTTCATGGATTAAAAAGTTATGATGGAAGCTTCGGGCTTTCGGAACGATTAGAAAAAACCATCAACATTCAGGCAGATTCGTTTTTTGTGATATCATCAGATAATTATAAAACGATTCAAATTCATAAAAATCTAGAACAGTTTAGAAATTAAAAAAATTGATTATGAGTAATACAAACCAACAAAACATGATAACCCAAGGCACAACTTTGGTCGGAGACATATTTAGCGAAGGAGACTTCAGGGTTGAAGGAAATATTAAAGGAAATATTAAAACTTCAGGAAAGATAGTTGTAGGAAAAACAGGTGTCGTAAACGGAAGTCTAGAAGGAGAAAATGCCGATTTTGAAGGAGGTTTTTCAGGAAAATTAAAACTTTCAGGTATGTTAACTTTGAGATCTTCGGCTTATATCGAAGGAGAAGTAGAAATTGCAAAACTTTCCGTAGAGCCTGGCGCAACATTTAACGCCACATGTACAATGAAAGGTGGGGTTAAAGAATTGAATAATATTGAAGAAAAAAACTCATCTGAAAAGAAGGAAAAATCAGCATAATTTTATAATTTTTTCACAGTTAGCTTTTCAAATGTTAATTGTAATTGGAGGTGGAATATATCTAGGATTTAGACTTGACAATTACTTTAACAATTCTAATAATTTGTTCACCATTATTTTTTCATTACTTTCCATTCTAATATCCATTTATTATATAATAAGCCAAGTCACAAAAAATGAATAGTATTATTTCTAGGGGATTAGATTTTATTCTACTTTCTTTTGTCACAGCTGTTTTATATTTTATTCATTATAACATTAGTATGGAGTATTTTTCGGGTGATAAAATTCCCTTAAATGCTATTTATTTATTTAATTACTTTTCTGTGCTTATATTTTTGATTGGCTCAAAATTAAATTTGAATTATAATTTTATCAATCCTTTAACTTTTTTTATACTGCTAACATTGATAAAAATGCTAGCAACAATTTTGCTTTTTATTTTATTTAATAATGACCAATCATACGATATTAACTTGGTTGCATATAATTTTTTCCCTGTATATTTTTTATTGTTATCGCTTGAAGTCCTTAGCTTAAAAAAATCGTTAAATAATATTTAAAACTTCTTGTTTTATTTTGTTTGAAATTTCCTTTTATGTGCTTACATTTGCAACCATATTAATTAGAAGAAATTTTAGCAAAAATGCTTTTAAGATTTTCAGGGATTTTTACCCTAATTTTTTTCACACTTTTTTCTGCAAATATTTTTGCTAACCTAGCTGGAAATTCTGTCGACAATAAAGAGTTTGATGTAAATGAAATGATTATGCATCACATCAAAGATGCGCATGAATTCCATATTATGGATATCGATGGGCATGCGGTTTCATTCCCTCTTCCAATTATTCTATGGACTGACAATGGGCTGATTACATTTCTTTCATCAAAATTTAATCACGATGATTCGGGCAAAGTTGTTGTTGACATAAACGGACAATTTTTTGTAAAATATCACGAAAAGATATTCTACGCCGATAATGCCAATGGAGACAAATATATTTCTTACGATGAGGCTGGTAATGTTGCAAACAAAAAACCACTGGATTTATCAATTACGAAAATGGTGTTTTCTATGTTTTTATCAATGCTTCTTTTAGTGTTGATTTTTGTTGCCACTGCCAAAACATATTCTAAATCCAGAAAGGGAGAACCTACAGGACTCGGAAAATTTACAGAGCCTTTGATTCTTTTCATTAAAGACGAAGTAGCCCTGCCTATGATTGGGGAAAAACACTACCAAAGATATATGCCATTTTTATTAACCTTATTCTTTTTTATCTGGATTAATAATGTTATGGGATTAATTCCTTTTTTCCCTTTCAGTGCCAATTTAAGTGGAAACATTGCATTTACATTTGTTCTAGCTGCAATAACATTTATAATTACAACAGTAGTAGCTAACAAAGATTATTGGAAACATATTTTCTGGATGCCTGGTATTCCAGTACCAATGAAATTATTTCTTGCCCCTATAGAATTTTTAGGAATTTTTATCAAACCTATCTCTCTGATGATTAGATTATTTGCTAACATATCAGCTGGGCATATTATAATATTAAGCTTAATATCACTCATATTTATTTTTAAGAGTATTTGGTTGGCGCCAGCGTCACTATTCTTTTCTGTATTTATAAGTCTTATTGAGGTTTTAGTTGTTGCCATTCAGGCATACATATTTACAATGTTGTCTGCCTTATACATAGGGAGTGCAATTGAAGAACATGAACATTAATTTTAAATTTTAAAAACATGAGTTTAATTATTTTTTTACAAGAAACAGCTGTTAATTACGGAGCATTTGCAGCAATCGGTGCAGGTTTAGCAGCAATCGGTGCAGGTATTGGTATTGGTCAAATTGGAGGATCAGCTATGGATGCAATGGCTAGACAGCCAGAAATGCAAGGTAAATTACAAGGATCTGCAATTGTTTTAATTGCATTCGTTGAGGCGGTTGCATTATTCGCAGTTGTTGTATCTCTTATCAAATAGATAATAATATTAATCTTAATTAGCTAATATGGATTTAGTTACACCAGACATTGGTCTTATTTTTTGGACAACAGTTTCTTTTGGGATCCTATATTTTATTTTGGCAAAATTTGCCTGGAAACCAATTTTAGGTGCAGTAAATGAAAGAGAACAATCTATTAAAGATGCGCTTTCTGCTGCTGAAAAAGCAAAAGATGAAATGGAGAATTTAAAATCTGATAATGAAAAGATTTTAAATGAAGCAAAGCTTCAACGAGAATTGTTATTGAAAGAAGCTAGAGAAATCAAGTCTAAAATTATTTCGGATGCTGAAAATGAAGCTACTGAAAAAGCAAATAAGCTTATCGAATCTGCAAAAACAGCTATAGAAAATGAGAAGTCAGCCGCAATGAAGGAGTTAAAACATACTGTAGTTGATCTTTCTTTAAACATTGCTGAAAAATTACTTTCTAAAGAATTAGAGAATAAGGAAAAGCAGCTGGAAAATATCCAAGAAATTTTAGATAAAACAAAATTAAATTAATGCAGTCAAGAGCGGCCATAAGATATGCAAAAGCAATTTTTGAAATTGCTAAAGAAGAGAATTCTATCGATTCAGTCTACAGAGATATGAAGACAGTCGAGATCTTATGCAATAGCTCACATGATTTCAAAAATTTATTGTCTAATTCACAGATTGATTATAATGAGAAAAAAACAGCAATACTATCTTTAATTAAAGATCATAATTCTATAACTATAAAACTTCTTGACTTGTTAATCAAAAATAAAAGGGTTTACATAGTTAATGATATTGCGAGTAGCTTTATACAATTATATAATTTTCATAATGATATTAAGGAGGCAGTAGTTATTACAGCAAGCCCAATAAACAAAGACTTAGAAGAGAAAATCTTGTCAAAGATTAATGTTTCAGATCTTAAATCTATAAATCTTAAAAATATTGTTAAACCAGAAATTTTGGGTGGTTTTATTATAAGATTTGATGGAAAAGAATATAATGCCAGTGTGAAGCAAAATTTAAATAATTTAAAAACACAACTTACAAATTAAATAATATGGCCGAAGTAAATCCTGCTGAAATTTCAGCAATTTTAAAAAAACAATTAAAAGATTTTGACTCTTCATCGTCATTGAACGAAATTGGAAGTGTTTTGACTGTTGGTGATGGAATTGCCAGAGCTTACGGACTTTCAAATGCACAGTATGGAGAACTTGTTGAATTTTCAAATGGAACTCAAGGAATTGTTCTTAATTTAGAAGAAGACAATGTTGGTATTGTACTGCTTGGAGCTTCAACTGGTATTAAAGAAGGAGATACTGTAAAAAGAACTTCTACAATTGCATCTGTTAAAGTTGGCGAGGGAATTGTTGGAAGAGTTGTTGATACGCTTGGTATCCCAATCGACGGAAAAGGAGATTTAACAGGAGACCTTTTTGAGATGCCTCTAGAAAGAAAAGCTCCTGGAGTTATTTTTAGACAACCCGTTAACAAGCCGCTTCAAACCGGAATTAAGTCAGTTGACGCCATGATACCAATTGGTAGAGGTCAAAGAGAGTTAGTAATTGGTGATAGACAAACGGGTAAAACAACAGTTTGCATAGATACAATTTTAAATCAAAAAGAATTTTATGATGCAGGTGAGCCTGTCTATTGCATATATGTAGCAGTTGGACAAAAAGCATCAACAGTTGCGGGGATTGCAAAAATTTTAGAAGATAAAGGGGCTTTAGCATACACAACTATTGTCGCAGCTAACGCATCTGATCCAGCTGCAATGCAAGTTTATGCACCCTTTACAGGTGCATCAATTGGAGAATATTTCCGAGACACTGGTAGGCCAGCATTAATAATATATGACGACCTCTCAAAACAAGCTGTCGCATACCGTGAAATTTCACTTTTATTAAGAAGACCACCTGGAAGAGAAGCATATCCTGGTGATGTATTTTATCTTCACTCAAGGTTACTTGAAAGAGCTGCAAAAGTTATTAATGACGACACCATTGCTAAGGAGATGAATGATCTCCCAGAATCTTTAAAATCCAAGGTAAAAGGTGGCGGTTCCTTAACCGCATTACCTATTATTGAAACACAAGCGGGAGACGTTTCTGCCTACATTCCCACAAATGTTATTTCAATTACTGACGGGCAGATTTTTTTAGAGTCAGACTTATTTAATTCTGGAGTTAGACCTGCAATTAATGTTGGTATTTCTGTCTCAAGAGTAGGGGGTTCAGCGCAGATTAAATCAATGAAAAAAGTTTCAGGAACATTAAAACTTGATCAGGCTCAGTTTAGGGAATTAGAGGCATTTGCAAAATTTGGATCTGATCTTGACGCAGCAACATTAAATGTTATTGAGAAAGGTAAAAGAAATGTAGAAATATTAAAACAAGCTCAAAACGATCCATTTAAAGTAGAGGATCAAGTAGCGATTATTTATGCAGGATCTAAAAATCTACTAAGAGATGTTCCCGTTGAAAAAATTAAAGAATTTGAATCTGAATACATCAGAGTTTTGAATGATAAACATTCTGACACTTTATCAACAATAAAACAAGGAAAATTAACAGAAGAAGTGACAGGCACGCTTGAAAAAGTATGTGCTGATATAGTCGCAAAGTTTTAACACATGGCAAACTTAAAAGAAATTAGAAATAGAATTTCATCTGTATCTTCAACAATGCAGATTACAAGTGCTATGAAAATGGTTTCGGCTGCTAAACTAAAAAAAGCACAAGATGCGATTACAGCAATGAGACCTTATTCAGATAAGTTAACACAAATGTTAGTAGATCTATCGGCATCCGTAGATTTTGAAAATGAATTTTTGCAATCAAGAGAAATAAACAAATTATTAGTTATTTGTGTTACTTCTAATAGGGGACTTTGTGGAGCTTTTAATTCTAATGTTATTAAAGAATGTTTAGAAATAGCCAAAAACTCTACCCATGAAGTTTCTTTTTTCTGTATTGGTAAAAAAGGGGGTGATATATTATCTAAAAAACATAATGTAATAGAGATTAACAACGAGATTTTTGATGATCTAAGTTTCGAAAACTCCTCATTAATTGCAGATTTTTTAATGTCAAAGTTTTCTGATAAAGAGTTTGACAGAATTAAAATTGTGTATAATAAATTTAAAAATGCTGCAACCCAAATAGTTACAGATGAACAATATCTACCCATTGAAAATACGAATTCTAATGATGCTATTGATTCAAGTGATTATATATTTGAACCTTCTCAAACAGAAATTATTTCTGAGCTTATCCCAAAGTCTCTTAAGACACAATTATATAAAGCAGTAAGAGACTCATATGCATCTGAACATGGCGCAAGAATGACCGCAATGCACAAAGCAACAGATAACGCAACTGACTTAAGAGACCAGCTAAAATTAACATATAACAAAGCGAGACAAGCAGCAATCACAAATGAAATTTTGGAAATTGTTGGTGGCGCAGAAGCTTTAAATAGTTAATTCCTTCTCAAAGCTTTTTGCTTTCCAAGCATTATTAGTTTATTTTTAGATTTTTAATACTATAATAACTTGGCCAAATTCTTACAACTATTTAAGCAAACATTTATATATGGGATTGCTACTGTATTCCCAAGAATTATTAGTGTCATTCTTGTAAGAGTTCATACAGATAAAAGTGTTATAAATGAAGTTGCTGATTTTGGAACTTTATCTTTAATTTTCTCATACATTATTCTCTTTAATGTAATACTTTCATACGGATTAGAAACCTCATTTTTCAGGTTTTATAATTCTGAAAAAAACAAAAAAGATGTATTAAACACAGCTGCGATTTCTATAATTACTACCTCATTTTTATTTATATCAATATTTAGTATTTTCAAACTAAATATTTCAGAATTTACAGGCATAGGAGTTGATTATTTACGAATTGTTATTTGGATTCTTGTTATTGATGCGCTTACGGTTATTCCTTTTGCATACCTAAGAGTGAAAGGGAAAGCGTTTAAATATTCTGTTATAAAAATAATTAATGTTTTAACATATTTCTCTTTAAATATTTTTCTATTAATTTTTCTTCAAGACTTATCAGAAAAAAATCAGTTTTTTGATAATATTTATTTTGAAGATTTTCAAGTTGCAT
>CENJ01085260.1_pt1 | contig 11884 bp, 12 predicted proteins | sample 356161 | NCBI WGS metagenome assembly CENJ01 (sample SAMEA2619531, study PRJEB7988) | marine metagenome | biome: marine biome (ENVO:00000447); feature: surface water layer (ENVO:00002042); material: "saline water (ENVO:00002010), including plankton (ENVO:xxxxxxxx)" | depth 5 m
GCATATCCATTTTTAATAAGAAACTTACTAGGTATGGAATAAACAAATTCAAATAAATCTTTATCTAAAAAAGGGCTTCTATTTTCTAATGAATAGTACATGGAGTTTAAATCATCCTCATGTAAAATAACTCTAACCACTTCATGAAACAACTCATTCATCATTCTATTTCTAAGTAAAGATGGGGTATATTTAAATTCCTTGAACTCTTCTTTAAAAGGTGTTTTCAGAAAATTAGAAAAATTATTATTATTTAAATAAATATGACTTCTTAAGTTAGGGTTATTAAAATATAAATCATACTTTCTCAAATCAGGATGACGAACATATTTGTAAGTGTGATTTTTCCAATCTTTTAAGTATTCATTAAAATCTTTATCTTCCTTAATTTCGTTAAGATGTAAGTTGAAATGATCGTAGTATCCTGTAAATATTTCATCAGCTCCAGTACCAGAAACAGAAATTTTAAACCCTTTTGAAGCTATGGCTTCTGAAAGAATAGAATGAATAAAATAACTAATAGTAGCTACAGGTGCATCATGGTATTTTACCAGATTTTCAAGCCTAGTTATATTATCATAATTTGATTCTAAGTTAACCTTGACACTTTTACAATCAATATCATTAACAGTAGACTCAATATTGTCCAACTCATTATATCTAGGGTCACTATCAATGATTGAAAAGGTAGATACATTGTAATTAAATTCTTTAGCAGCTAAAGAGACTAAGCTAGCTGAATCAACTCCACCACTTAAGCAAAATGCAAGGGGGACATCAGATCTTAATCTTAATTTCAAACTTTTCTTCAAAAAATATTTTATTCCTTCAACAGCATCTTTTTCGTTAATATTAGTTGGAGAAAAGGAAGGTTTCCAATATTTATATTGACTGATCTTATTATTTGAAATAGACAAATTTGTTGCAAAATCAACCTCTTTAATCCCATTGTAGAAAGTTTCTTCAGTTTTATACAGAGACTTATGACCGTTTACCAGATACCTATACAAATGCTTATTGTTAATTGTGAATTTATTTTCAACTAATTTTTTTAAAAACTTGGTTTCAGATGCAAAATAAAAGCCTTCTGAAGACTTATAATAAAACAAAGGTTTTTCTGCAAAACGATCTCTTGATAAAAAAAATTTGTTTTTAATTTTATCATAAATAGCAAAACTCCACATTCCTTCTAACTTTTCTACACACTTCTCTCCAAATTTTTGGTAGGATTTAATGAGTACTTCCGTATCAGAGTCTGTCTTAAAAATAACACCTGATTCTATTAGTTCCTTTTTTATTTCTAAATAATTATAAATTTCTCCATTAAAAATAAGTATGCAATTGTTGTCAATATAGGGTTGATTTGATCGAGGATCTAAATCAATTATTGATAATCTAGAATGTAATAATGAAATATTAAAATTATTATGAGAAAAACTAGTGTGACTTTGAAAATCAGGACCTCTATTTTTCATCAAATTTAATGTTTCAAAAATATTTTTTTTTGATATCTTCTTTTTTCCAATATAACCTGCAATACCACACATTTAGCTAATTTTAAAATACTTTTAATTAAAACTTAAAATACTATTTAAACTTATAAGAATGTTCCAATTTTTCAACATCATCAATTGTATGAATATCAATGCAATTGCAAATTACAAATCCACAATGGGCACTTAAGAAATTATTGTTAATCTTATCAGCTCTTATAATTCTAAATGCTGGATTTTGAACTCCGTTACTATTAGCAGACATAACTTCCCATAAATTATACTTATTCATTAAATCTAATCCTTCATCAATTTCTTTAGCATTGATTTCTGGCGAGTTAGCTTGAGGAATTATCACGATATCGGGTTTGCCGTCAATGAGTAATTGATCTTGTTTAAGAACTTCTCTTATTGCTACTATTTTTGGTGTTTTATCGTCTGAAATATTCGATGTTCTTTTCAATGGTTTGGCACCAAAATTTTCTGAAATTTTTAATATCTCGTCATCATCTGAGCTAACATATATTTCATCAATTTTATTTGACAGCTTACAGGCTTTAATAGTGTAAGAAATTAAAGGTTTACCTCTCAAAAGATAAATATTTTTTTTCTTTAATCTTTTAGATCCTCCCCTAGCAGGGATTATTGCAATTATTCTCAATTAATATAGTTTAAAATGTCTTTAGCAATTACTTCTGCACCATTAATTGGCAACTCGTGATTTTGCATATTTTTTTTTAATGATTTAAACTCATTTTTCAAAAAAATAGGTAAATAAAGATGTAATCCTAAACAAAACTCATTTAAAGAAATAAATGATGCTATACCTTGGTTCTTTAAATTTATTATGTTTTCGTTTATTTCAGGGTTCATTGCTTCACCAATTAATAGCATAGGGGTTCTACATGCAATACATTCAGATATTGTATTAAATCCAGCTCTAGCAATAACTAAATCTACAGATTCTATGTAATCCATCAGTAATTGGTTTTTAGGAATTTTTGTAATGTTTTTATTCTCTGATCTATAATTATTTCCTATGAAAAATTGTATATCGTTCAAGTCTGATAGATTTCTTAGTGACTTCTCGATTTGAACCTTTAGTAAATTAGACCCACTATCAATAATTAAAATTTTAAATTTAGAGTTGTTTACATTAATTTTTCTTTTGTTATTTTTTTCTCTCACAATTAATGGAACTTGTACAGAATTTTTATAGTGTTTAATAATTTCAATTGGAGTAAATAAAGGGAAATAAATTCTATCTGCTTTGTTAGCAAGATGGAAAAATAAATTCATGACATTTGGAGATATCGTGGGAGGGTATAATTTACTAAAAAACCAATCCCATGTAAAGTGCGCAACTCCAAATGTGGGGATATGATAATTTCTTCCTAATTGAAATGCCTCATAAACAAAGTCAGAAATCAAAAAGTCATACTCTGATAAATCTTTCTCCTTATTTATATAGTTAATAGATTTTATATTATAATTAAGATAATGTTTTTTTATTTTTTCCAGATCTGGAGATCCATTGTTCAATTTTTGCCAAGAAATATTATTGTACTGATCAATAAAATTTCCTTTTCCAAAAATATCTTTAGCTGCTTTTAAATGGTTATGAGTTTGAAGAGTATAGTTAATTGATTTTTTTGAGTAAAAATAAAGCTTTTCTAAAATAGCTTTTTGTCGCACAATATGCCCATAACCTTCATCAGAGAGATAAATTTTAAAATTCAACATGAATTTTATTTTTCATTTGATCCGTATCCATATCCGTATCCATACTTTCCGTATCCGTATCCGTATCCGTATCCGTATCCATACTTTCCGTAATAGTATTTTAATCTATTTTTTCTAACTCCATTTAAAATAATTGCATTACTTTCTATGTTAGATTTCTCTATAATCTCTTTAATAAAGCTTAATCCTTTTTTATTTGCAAATTTAACATTCATAACAAAAATGGAATGATCCACTAAAGAAGATAATACTAAAGCATCCGTAATTAATCCCACTGGTGGGGTATCAATAAACAAATAATCAAAATTATTTTCAGCAAAATTAAAAAGTTCCTTTACATTTTCTGAAAGAGCCAATTCTGATGGGTTTGGTGGAACTGGACCACTAGTAATAACAAATAGATCTTTTTCAATTTCATTCAAAGAGTCTTTAAAAAAAGATTTTTCAGAAAGATTGGTGGAGTTTCCAGTTTCATTAGAAAGATATAATTCTTTGTGAACTTTTGGTTTGTGCATATCAAAATCTACTATTAAAACTTTTTTACCTGAACTTGCGAAAATTCGAGCCATATTAATTGTCGAAAATGTTTTTCCCTCTCCAGGATGTATGGAAGTAATTAAATAAGACTTAAAATTTTTGGTTTTATTATTTGCAGTTAATAAAAAATTCATAGATGTACGAATGGCTCTCAATGATTCTACAAAATTATCTTTAGACTTAATTTTAATTTCCATAATTGAAGTAAAATTTTTCAAAAAAGGAATTCCTCCAAGGACTGGGATAGTTGTGGAATCAGCTAATTCATTTACTTGTTGAATCTTTTCAAAGAATAATCTTTTAACTATAGAAATAATTAAAGAAATTGTTAAACCAATTAAAATAAACATAATTACGGTCTGGTTACTTTTACCACCAACCTTTCCAACGGTTCTAGCTTTTTCAATTATTTTAGTTTGAGGCACAATTCCAGATTTTGCAATTGAAGTAGTAGCTCTTTTTTCCAGTAAAAAATCATATAACTTTTCATTAACTTTAAGTTTTCTTTGTATGGATGCCATATCACGCTCTGAAATAGGTATCTTTCTGACTAGTGATTCATAGTAAGCTATTTCTTCAATTTCAACATTAATTTGCGATTTCAAAGCACTTATAGTATTTTGAATATATATTAGAAGGTCTTTCCTTTGATTGATTATTTTCTCATTAACTTTATTTAGCTCTTGATGACCAGATTTTAATCCATGATTCATCTCTAATTTCTTTAATTGGTTTTCATAAAATTCATTTATTGAATTTTTAAGATATTCATCATCATTCAATACGTATAAAGAGGGTGGGGAAATATTTGCATCTTTTAATTTTGTTAGATAGCTTATCAAGTTCTCTAAAGACTTCACCTTTAATCTTAATTTTCTTTTATTGGCTTTGTGAATCATCAATGTCTGAAAATATTTATCAGATTCCTTATCGACATTTAAAATTCCTTTTTTATCTCTAAAATTTTGCAACTCATATTGTATAGAATCAATAACATTTATAACATTTTCTAATTGAATGTTAATGTAATTTGATGTATTTTCATTTATTCTAAATTGATTTTCGAGTGTGTAACCAATATATTCATATGCTAGAGTATCTAAAATCATTCTTGATCTTTCAGGAACTTCATCCAGTAAATTAACTACCAAAAGGGAGGTGTATTCAACGTTTTGAATAGTGAGATTTGAAATTATATTATTCACCCAATAATTGTCATTATGAAAAACAATCTGATATTGTATTTCAGATAAATTTTCTGCTCTTTTTGAATCTAAAAATGTATTTAATCGTGTATTAACTGAATAGTGGTTAGTTGTTTCAGTAGAGTCAAAATAATGTATTTTGCTGTATGTTGTCTCTTCCAAAATATAATTTAGCTCATATTGATTTTTATTGATAATCTTAAAATCAATTGGAATTTCAAAAAGATTAGAGTTAAGAACATTTACATCTACCTTAAAAGGAAGCTCGTTAAAAAACTCTTTAGTAGTTAATCTTCCAACAATAAAATACGAACAAGACAAATCTAACTTTTTTAAAACATTTTGCATCATGTCGTAGGACCCAATAATTCTTTTTTGATTTGATATATCTCCATAATAATTATAAAAACCTAAGCTGTTTTGGAGGTTTTCTTGATAATCATAAACATCATTAGTTTTTAATAGGATTTCAATTTTTGTTTCGTAGTATTCTTTCTGTTTGTGGTTATATATTAAACCAAAAAGAGCAGCTAGAGGAATGATGAAAACAAATAAATACCAATTCTTTAGAATCGAGTTTAAAAGCCAAATAAAATCATTTTGATTTAATATGTTAGATATCTTTTTATTTTCCAATTTTGATTTTAAGTAAAATACAAATATCGTATTTTAACATGAAGTAGTAGTATAAAATTAAATAAAACCATACTTTTGATATTCAATGAAAAAAAGAATTTTAATAATCCTGTTAATTTTAATTGCCCAAGAGTACTTTTCGCAACCAGGGAATCCTGGTGGAACACCCTGCTGGCCACCGCCATGTATTCCAATTGACGGAGGGTTAAGCATTTTTACATTCTTAAGTATTTTTTTTGGATATAAATTTATTTCTAAAAACAAATAATTTCTTTTTTCTTGGATCTAAAAAAACCCGAAATTAAATTTTTAAGCACATTTATTCCATTAGTTACCATTTGGTTCTTTTTATATCACCATTTATATAAATTGGATGTGTTATTTGACACAAGCTATAGTTTATTAACTGAATTTTCTAATCTTTTAAGTATTCAATCAAATTTTATTCTTTCTATTTTTAAATTTAAAACATCTACTGAAATTCATGGTGACATGGTTGTGACTAAAATTTTAGGGTATCCATTCAATCACGGAGTTTGGATTGGAGAGCCCTGTAATGGCATAAAGATTTTTGGATTATTTACAATTTTCATTTTATCATTTAAAGGAGATATAAAACAAAAAATTTTATTTATCCCACTTGGTATAGCTCTACTTCATTTTTTAAATATTTTAAGAATTGCTATTCTAACCTATATCTCAGCAGCTAACCCCTACATTTTAGATTTTAATCATAATGTAACATTTCAATTAATTATTTATGGAGCAATGCTTGGACTGTGGTATTTATGGATTACTAAATTTTCATTTAAAATAAAAACAAATGAAAATTAAGAATATAGTTTTAATTCTATTAGCCTTTTTTTTTGAATACTTAAGAGACTATTGCTTTATAAATATTAATTTATACATAAAATTTTTGGAAAAATCGAATGAAGGGTTAGAAGTTCTTAACTACGCAGACTCATTAATATTTAAGCTTATTGAAAACTTTAAAATAAATTCGTTAGTTCAGATAAAATGGGGAATGTCTTTCATTTTTGTTTTAATATTTGTAGCATTAGGAATACTATTTTCCAAATGGAATTTTAGCAATATAAATCACAGGAAATTTTTGAAATTATATTTATTTTGTGGATTGGTAATTTTAATATTGAGCTTTGTCATTTACAGTCTAGGCAACATGCTAAATACAGAGAATGAGTATAATTTTTATTATATATCATTAGAACTGAGCCATTTTGTTCAATCATCTTTGTATCCAATGACTTTTATTCTAATCTTTTGGTCTTATAATTTGAGACTTACTTCATTGAAGTAGATAATTTTTATTTATAAAACTCTAAAACTTTTTGAATCACAAACATCACTTGCTTTTCAGACATATTTACCCATAGTGGTAATCTCACTAAATTTTCTTCATATCGTTTAGCATTAAGCATTTCTCTTCCATCGTGTTTATTATTATAATAAGGGCTATCATGTAAACAGATGTAATGAAAAACCGAATTAATATTATTTAGTTTTAGATGTTCAATTAATTGAGCTCTTTCTTTAGGTGTTCTACAAACTAAATAAAACATATGTGCATTATTAGTCGAATATTTTGGCACAATGGGTAATCCTGGGCCAATGTTCTTAAGACTTGAAAGTTCATCATTGTATTGATTCCAGATAACTTTTCTTTTATTTTGAATATTTTCTATTTCTTCTAACTGAGCATATAAACAAGCTGCAGTTATTTCGGATGGCAAAAATGAGGAGCCTAAATCTACCCAGTTGTACTTATCTACTTCACCTCTCCAAAAGGCAGACCTATTGGTTCCTTTTTCCCAAATTATTTCCGCCCTATTTGACAAATTAGAATTGTTTATAGCTATAAGTCCGCCTTCCCCACACTGAATATTTTTAGTTTCATGAAAACTAAAACAACCCATATCACCAATTGAACCTAAAGGTTTACCCTTGTAAAAGTTATCAATTCCCTGGGCAGCATCTTCAATAACTAAAAGGTGGTGTTTTTTAGCAAGAGCTAAAATTTTATCCATATCACAAGCGACTCCTGCATAATGTACTGGAACTATTGCTTTTGTTTTTTCATTAATAACTTCTTCAATTTTATCTTCATTCATGCCAGGATGATCTTCTCTTGAATCTACAAAAACCACTTTTGCTCCTCTTAGGATAAAAGCATTAGCGGTTGAAACAAATGTGTAAGTAGGCATGACTACCTCGTCTCCAGGTTGAATATTAGCAAGTATTGCAGTCATTTCCAATGCATCAGTGCATGATGTAGTAAGTAAATTTTGCTTATTATTTAATAGGTTTCTGAATTTTTCGTGACATTTTTTAGTGTAAATTCCATTTCCAGATATTTTATCGTTTTCAACTACATTTTTTATGTACTTTGTTTCTTTTCCAGTAATATAAGGTTTATTAAATCCAATTTTCATATTTTTATTTTTCTAGAGTAGCCAACCCAATACCACTTTTTCCGTATTCGTTACCGTTGTAAAGCATATAAAATTTGTTTTTATACTTAAAAATAAATGGATAACATATCATTTCGCTATCCCAACTTTCTGTAGAGACATCTAAATTAACCTCTTCATCTTTTCTAATCCATTCTATTCCATTTTCAGATTCAGCATAGCCTATGCGATAAGTTTGGATTTCTTTATTTCCTCTGTATGAATACCACATTTTATAAACACCATCTTCTTTAAGAACTCTAGGAACAGAAATAGCATATTCATTATCAAATTTAAAATTAATAGCTACTTTTCCATTTCTTAGCCAATGAATAGCATCTTTAGATTCTGCATATTTAATATTGTAAGAGTGGATAAATTTTCCATTTAAATAATTCCATTTATCACAAGATAGATAATACATTCTGTAAAAATCATCTTCCTTATAAACACAATTACTAGCAACAAAACAAGTATCATAAAGGCTTCTGTCAAGAATTGGCGCTTTTGAATATTTTTCAAATTTCTCCCCTCCATCATTACTAATTGCAAGTCCTATTGCGTTTCTAAAAGGTACACTTGTTGCTAAATTCCATCCAATATAATACAAGAAAATTTGATTATTTATATTAATTAATGAGGTAGGCATTACACCGTGTTCATCAAAAGTACCTAATTCACCTCTAGGAATATTAATAATTTTCTCATTTATTACTTTTTGAATTTGCAAATCATAATCAATAAAAAAAGGAAAAGAAATATTATCATTATTCCTTGATGAAGCATAAATCCTTAGAATATGATTATCTATAAAAGTTCCTACGGGTAAAGCATTATAACTTTGATTATCGTAAATTAATCCTACTTTATTCCAATTTTGCATTATATTTTAATTTGGTCACTTCTTTTATCTAACTTGATAGACCTTGGAGGGAGATAAATTGCTTTTTCTTCAGTATTTTTAGTAATTACTGAACCTGCTCCAAGCAAAGTCTCTTTAGCTAGGGTAATTTTATGACCAACTGTAGAATTAACTCCTAAAAAGCAATTATTCTCTATTACACAGCTTCCAGAAATCACAACATGAGAACTAATAAAATTATGATCTTTAATAATTGAATGGTGACCTATATGGTTTCCGCTCCATAAAGTTACATTATTACCTATTTTAACATAAGGCTGAATCGTATTATCTTCAAAAATAAAACAATTATCTCCATGTTTGTAACGAGTCATATATGAACACTTAGAACTGATATATGAAACTAAATGATAGCCCAATGATTTAGCTTGATAATACTTTTCTTCTCTTATTTTATTCATTTTTGAATAACTAAGTGCAATAAACATTTTATACTCTGAAGGTGGATAAATTTCTTCAATCACATTAAAATCAACCATAGGTTTTTCTTCATAATTTTCAGATTTTATATATTCTTTATCAAGTGTGAAAGCCACCACTTCATAGGGAGAATCTATTTGAAAATAATAATTAGCAATTTGTGCTATTTCACCCATTCCAAAAATTACAATTTTATCCATGATTTATTTTTTTACAATTATTGTGAATTCATATAATTCATAGTCATGCAAAAGCGCAACATTTTTTGAAAAATGTCTTTTGCAAAAATCAAAAAAATATAAAGGATCTGCATAGTATAAGTACCCTTTTTTAAATTCTTTTTCTGAATAAGATGTTAAAATATTAAAAGAAAAGCCTTTTTTTGAAATTTGATTGATTTTATTTAAGGTCTTTTCAATATGCTTTTGCCATCCTTGGTTAGTTGATTCTAATTTTACATTAAAGATACCATTGGCAATCGTGTATTCGTATTTATTTCCATTCAATTTTGAATCAAAAGAAATATTACTAGATGAATAAATACTTTTTGCTTTTGTAATCATTTCTTCAGAAATATCATACCCAGAATAATTAAATTTAAAATTATTTTCAAGTAAAAATTCTATTAAAGATCCAAAACCGCATCCATAATCCATCAAAGAAAAAATAAGGTCTTTTGGAAGAATTTTAGAAAGTTGTTCAAATCTCAAGAAATGAGATTCTCTACTGTTCCAGTCTACTCCACTACTTGTAGCCCCGTGTGTAGAAATTTTTGCAGTGTAATATTTATTTATTTCGGTTAGTATTTTCTTAGTCAAAATATATTTATTTCTTCATCAATAATATATAAAGGTTTGTTTTTCGCTTGCTCAAATATTTTACCTATATAAATACCTACAATACCTATGCTAGATAAAATTAAACCAGTGGAAAAAAGTATAGTAACAATAATACTAGGCCAACCAACCTGAAATTCATAAAAATAATGTCTCAGGACTATTAAAAATCCACCTAAAAAAGATAAAAAGGATAGGGTTAAACCAATGTAAATATTTAATAAAAGAAGCTTATTTGAATGCGAGGTCCAACCTTGTATACCTAATTTTAACAATCCAATGAAATTATAACTTGATTCACCTTCATATCTTTCATTATGTTCAACTTCTACAGTGGTAGTTTTAAATCCAACCCATTTCAGTAACTGAATATATAATCTATCCTTTTCTTCTAATTTATTAAACTCATCTGCTACTTTTTTAGAAAAAAGTACTAAAGAACCTGTATCAACATTGTACTTTTTTTCAGAAAAAATAGTAAATAATTTATTATATAAAAAAGAATTAAAAGATTTCATAATACTATGTTTTCTATTTAATCTTTTTGTAAATATAATTTCAAAGCCTTTTTTCCTTTCATTAAACAGTTTTATTATATCTTTTGGATTATCTTGTAAATCACAATCCATTAAAACTATATTATCTCCTTTAGCTTTTTTTATTCCTGCACTAATTGCATAGTGTTGGCCAAAATTTCTACTTAATCTAATTCCTTTTACAAAAGGATGAATAGAACATTGATTTTTAATAACCTCCCAAGAGTTATCTGGCCCGCAATCTTCAACTAAAATAATTTCGTAATGAGTAGTAATTTTAACTAACTCTTTTTTAACTTGTTGTATAAATTCTTGAATAATTTTTTCAGCTTGATAAACCGGTGAAACAACACTTATAAACACATCTTTTTTCAATCTTAGATTTTTATTTTTTAAAATAATTTACCGAATCATCACCTTCATTTAGTATTAAATCAAATATACTAACTGCATGTTCAAAATCAGAATGTAATTGATCATATTTTTCAAAATTAGTGTAATCAAAATAATGAACTTTTAAATTATTATTTCTAAATAACTCTTCATCCATATAAAATTTTGCAGCAGGTCCTGAATAGTAGTCCGTTGCGTTTAAATCTTTACAAATATTAATTATTCTTTGATTTCGGTCTTCGTGAAGATCAAAATCTTTTGAAAATCTAATTTCGGTATTAATATTTAAATATTTATTAATCTCTTGAATAAAGTATAGATTAATTTCAGAGAGATATTCAAAATTACAATTCATATATAGATCCTCTACCCAGTCAATAGTTTCTTTATAACATTTAGCTTTAGAATAATTTTGCTTAATTAGCCCTATATGAGATTTATTCCATTTTTTATCAGACACCTTAGTTTCATTAATTTTTTGAAAATATTTTCCTTTAACTTCAACTGGAATCGTTAGCCACTTAAGACCATTTGGAGTTTTTATTAAATTCCTATTTCTCCAATCTCTTTTGGTGTATTGCATTTCATCAAAAACAACAAAAATATTAGTATTGGAGATAGAATTGAAATAACCCTTCCATGGAATATAATTTGATTGGGAAATAAATATCTTTTTTTTACTCATCTACTTT